>Ga0255402_1036_pt1 | contig 18054 bp, 14 predicted proteins | sample ANMaggSeSYBR01D4_FD_182125 | JGI IMG/M metagenome (GOLD analysis project Ga0255402, IMG submission 182125) | Sediment cell enrichment communities from methane seep in Santa Monica Basin, California, United Staets - ANME aggregate JGI... | ecosystem: Environmental > Aquatic > Marine > Cold seeps >...
CCGATCTGCGCCGAAAAATAGCCGCAGCGCGAGAAAGAGGCGTAGAGATCATCAATCTGGGCATCGGCGATCCCGACTCACCCACACCCGATCCGGTTATAGCCGAGCTATGTCGCGCTGCAAGCGACGCCTCTGACGCCAATCGCCATCGCTATGGATGTGACGCCCCTGTGCCGGAGTTTCCGCAGGCGGCGCGCGACTTCTACAAACGGCGTTATGGCGTTACCCTTTCGGAAGATCAGATAATAACAACTATGGGCGGCAAGGATTCCATTGTCAAGCTCTGCATGTCCATTATGAACCCTGGCGACGTGGGAATTTCACCTCGTCCGGGATATCCCACGTACAACATCGGTCACGTTTTCGCAGCAGATCATACAATGCAATGTTTTATCAACGGACATCCTTCACATTCGGGTTTACGCGCGTGGCAGATGGCGCGCCCGAATCCTATCAGGTTCATGTGCAGGGAAAAAGCCTTACCTTCGGGGAACAACTGTCCCATTATCTCATGCGCTCTGTCCGCCGAAGCGTTGGCGGGAACAAGCCCTAGCCGTTTGGTGACACGGAGGATATGCGTATCCACAGGAAAAACATCCTTGCCGCATGAAAAGCAGAGCATCACGTTTATAGTTTTCAGCCCCACGCCTTTGAGCTTCAGGAGCATCAGGATGGCTTCCGCTGTCTCCATATCGCAGATAAAATCCAGATTCAGTTTGCCATAAGTATCCCTGAGCCATTCCAGCACGCCCTTTATTCTGACGCTTTTCTGGTTAGCCAGTCCGCCGACGCGGATAACGTCTGCGATTTCTTCGGCGTCCGCTTCGAGCACGTCCTCCCACAAAGGAAATCGCTCCCGCAGATTGGCGTATGCCCTGCCGCTGTTGGTGTCGTTGGTGTTCTGCGACAGTATAGTATGCACCAGACTGCTCAACGGGTCCTCATCCTCGCGTCGCTCTGGTATGCCGAATTCCCGTTCCAGTATGCGGTTTATCTCAGCGAGTTTTTTCTTCAGTTCATTCATTCAGCCAATCCCTGAGTTTGGATTTGAGCTTGGACTCTACGTGCCTGCCGATACTGCTCCAATCGTCATCAGGTTTCGCGCCGACCAGATCAGCCGTCTGGGATTTGACTTTAGCCTCAGCCTTTTTTCCTATGGTTTTCCAATCGTCCTCCGGTTCCGCTCCAGCCCAATCTGTAACGGATTCCTTCGCGCTGCTCTTCGCGTTTTTGCCGATCTCATCCCAGTCGGCGTCAGGTTCTGCTCCAACGGCGTCGGCTATCTGCGATTTAACCTTGCCCTCGATCTTTTTGCCCTGCTCTTTCCAATCCCCGGGCTTTGCAGAATCAGCCAAACGGCGCACGTCTTCTCTTATCAGTTTTTCGATTCTGCGTCCAATGTCCTTCCATTCTTCCCATTCGTTCCTGATTTTTCGATCACCCATGTTTTTTCCTCCTTATTACGAGTTTTTCAGTTAGCGCACATTTTTCCTGTCATTGCGAGCGAAGCGAAGCAATCTCACCCGCCAGACCACGAGATTGCTTCGCTTCGCTCGCAATGACAATATGTGTAGTTGCTGGGTTCAGGGGCTAAGTGAAAAACTCGTATCCTTATCACCTCAAACGGCGTCTGTCCCGCTGGTGAAGTTGAAATCCCGCACCTTCATCGCGGGCACAACCATCCCTGAATATACAGGTTCTGACATCATTTCCACGTTGTTCAGCATTTCCACGACATTCTGGTTAAACCGGAAATTTTTTATCCCACAAACGATCTCGCCATTTTCGATCAGAAAAGTTCCATCGCGTGTCATACCCGTAACGATAACCTTCATGGGATCCACCACGCGCATATACCAGAATCTGGTTATCAGGATGCCCTTGTCAGTGGACGCGATCATTTCTTCCAGCGTTGCGTCCCCGCCGTTCATAACGGTGTTCGATGGATACGCGCCATAAGCGTTTCTTCCGCCGCCGCCGTGTCCTGTGGGTTCGACGCCGTGTTTTTTTGCGGTCAGGCGGTCATACACCAGATTCGCGGCGACGCCCTTGTCTATCAGAATAACGGGCTTGGTGGGTACGCCGTCGCCGTCAAATGGGCTTCCCTGATGGAGCGGGTGGTATGGATCGCTGATCAGGGTGATGTTATCGCCCAGAACCTTTTGCCCCATTTTGCCTGCGAAAAAGCTCCGCCCTTCATCAACCGCGAGGGCGTTGAAGCCGCCGAACAGGAAATTCATTACGCCAACCGCCGCCGGTTCCAGTATAACGGTGTATTTCCCCGGCGGTATGCTTTTGGGTTCACGGCTTTTGAGCGACTTTTCTACGGCGATCCTGGCGAGGGAGCCGGGATCAACGTCGTGCCGCTTATGGGATGATTTGCCCGCCCATCCTGTGCTGTCATCCCCTTGAGCGGTCATGCTGAAGTTCACCCCAGAACTCTGGTGAAACGCGAACAGCCCGCTGGAATTAGCCATCGCGCCGCTTCCGCTTCTGTCAGAAAACGCCCCCGCCGCTCGCAGTCCATTTTCCTCGCACAGCCTTATTGCTTCGCCTACGGCTTGAGCGCGATCCATCGGGGCGAGTTCATCCACCGTCGGATCGTAAGACCGCACCTCGCGATACGTCTGGGGACTGAGGCGAGGCAGAAGTTCATCATCCGGCGGAGCAAACCGGGCGATCTCAATGGCGTCAGCGACCGTCTTTTTTATGGATTCGTCGTCCAGCTTGTTAGTGCTGGCGTCGCCCATGCTTTTCCCAAGCATGGCGGTTATTGAAAGATGAACGCCATCTTCGGAAACATTCTGATGTACGCGATTCTCCGCAAAGCGCGTCAGAGAGCTTCTGTGGCTTCCAACGTAAGCCTCAGTCTCATCCGCTGTGGATATATCCATTATTTTGTCCAGTATATTCTTAATCTCATTGCGACTGAGCATCATGTCCTCCCCCTTAAAATACCTTTATGTTCCTGAACCGGGCTGGAGCCGCTCCGTGCGACATTTCGGCAGTCTGTCCTGGCTGACCCTTGCCGCAGTTGCCTATACCCCAAAGAACGAAGTGATCCTCGTTGCAGACAGCGTCGCAGGAGTTCCAGAATTCGGGCGTCATGCTTTGATAGCTCGCATTTTTCAACATTCGGTTTTTTTTACCGTTCTTGATCTCCCACGCGATCTCAGTGCCGAATTGAAAATTGAGCCGCTTCTGATCTATGCTCCAGCTTTTGTTGGAGTCCATATAAACCCCGTCTTTGGTGTCAGCGATGAGGTCGTCCAGCGTCCAGTCGCCGGGCATGAGGCTGATGTTGGTCATGCGGACAAGCGGTATGCGCTGCCATCCGTCAGCGCGCATTGCGCCCCGACTGCGTTTCTCGCCTATGACCGACGCATTTTCCCGCGAGGTCAGATAGCCAACGAATATACCATTCCTTATTATATCCCATTTCTGAGCTTGAACACCTTCGTCGTCATATCCGATGGTGGCAAGCCCGCGCGGCACGGTGGAATCCGCCACCACGTTGACGGCTGGCGAACCGTATTGAAAACTCCCCAGCTTGTCAATGGTGACAAAGCTGGTGCCGGCATAATTCGCCTCCGTTCCCAGAACTCTGTCAAGTTCGATAGGATGTCCGATGGATTCATGGATTTGCAGAGCCAACTGCGATCCGCCGAGAATCAGATCAGTTACCTTTTCGGTGTAACTGGGCGCTCTGAGCAGCGCGGATGCCTCCTCCGCCGTCTGTTGAGCGTTTTCCAGCAGAGGAAGCTCGTCCACTACCTCGTAGCCGCCGCACAGCGCGCCTCCGCCATGAGAACAGGGGAATGAGCGTATCTGCATATCCCCCTCGCCAACTGCGGTGGCGGAATATCCCGCGCCGGAACGCAGAAGCTCTTGCTCAATGAAACTCCCCTCGCTGTTCGCGAAGAATTGCAGTTCCCGCTTAAACCCCATGCGCGAACTGGCGACTTTTATGCCTTTGACTTTCATCATCTCTGCGTTTATTTTCAGCAACAGATCAATTTTCGTCTCTAGCGGAACATCAAACGGATTTTTGTCAAACGGCGTTCGCCAGACATCCTCGTAAGACTCCTCCGGAGCTAATTCCACATCCGCTTTTTTAAGCGTCGCGCTGGCTTTGGCGGTATCTACAGCCGCGGCGGCGATCCGCTCGATCTCGGATTTTGTCACTAGACTGCTGGAAGCATACCCCCAGGCTCCATTGGCGATAACGCGCACGCCGAAGCCCTCGTTTTCGGATTTGCCTATGCCCGAAACCTTCTCATTCTTGGCGGATACGGATTCATATTTGGTCTGAATGATGCGTATGTCCGCGTAACTGGCTCCCAGTCGTGTAGCTGTGTCCAAAGCTAGATTCGTGAGTTCCTTCAAATTTCATACCCCCTTTTTATCAGTTTATTAGTCGTTTTTGTAGCACCCCTGGCTGAAGCAAGCTATAGGAACGCACCTTTTATAAGATTTTAACCGAAGGATTGCTGGAAATTTCTCCGTTACTCCCTGAATTCCTAGATGCCACCGCTACTTAAGCTGGTGATTGCCATCTCTTCCAATTTGTTCTCGAGATCTCTCACTGTATTATCTTCAATCAAGTTTGCTTTGTCTCTTTTATTATAGGCCTCGGTAACCATAGAACCTATTCTATTCTCGATGTTTTCATCTTTAGGTTTCAATATAAGAATATTATTGAATAAGTCGCCTGCTTCCCCTATTTCATCAACTACTCCACCATAAGATAATCGTAATAACTGAGATTGCCCATAAACAGTCTGTAGGAATGCGGCCAGATAGCCTGGATTGATTTTGCTCTCGTCAGCTATTATCCTCAGAAGATGATTTGTGGCAGTCCAATTATCCCAATAGTCACTCACGAATGAAAGTCTGCCAATTGTGCCCGATGCAGTCACAAGGATCCAGTTCTTTTTGACTATGTAGGCCTCTATATTCTTCATCTTTCTCCAGATAGACTTTATACCCAACGGCTTTATAAGAGGAATGTGAGAGCCTTGCAAAAGCGGAATGCCTTCATCCGCCTTTTTGACATAAGGTCTTGTAAATCTTGGTGGCACAAAAGAATTTGTAATATCTCCCAACCTCTCTACCTTGCCCCGAGTAGATTTCTTTAGAAACGAGACTGCCTTTTGAGCCAAAGGCGGGTGATATGAAGCATCTAATCTTAACTCTAAGTCACTTGCCTTGAGCGCAAAACTCTTAACGATCCTTCCTTTTTCTCCACCGAAATATTCAATATCCTCCTCATCTATATTCGGTAGTCCCAGATCGAAATATATCATTCCTTCTGCTTTCAAGAGATCTGTTTGTGCCGCCGTTCTCAATTTATGAACATCCATGATATTCTGACTAATTTCTTCCTCTATTTCAGGAATAAAAGGAATTGGTATAGCAGATATATGGTGCGGTTCTATATGTTTGACTGTTGCTCCATACTTATCTTTAGTTAGAAATGCTTGCCCTATCCAAGTGTTGAGATAAGCATATAAGTACCCCAATCTCTCTATATATTTTGGCAAGAGCCTTATTATATCGTGAGATAGAATACATTCAGAAATCATCGAGGTACTTATTATGCATCTGCCTACTGTTCCAGAGCAAGTTATTAGTATCCATTCTGGTTCAACCGTCAAACCTTCTGGAGGATCAATAACAGATTTCCTCGGCCTCAATGGAAACATAAACAAATCTGTAGGAGTTAGAAAAGGAAGTCCCTGTTTCTTTGATACATACTTCCGTTTAAATCTGGGTCTGTGGTAAAGATCATTAGCTAAAGTGTTAACCTCCCCAATCTCAGTTCCCTTTCTGATCAATTTATCTATGAGAACTCTTGCATTAACCACATCTTGGGCATAGAAACTCGCATCAAGCCTCTTCTCCCCGTTATCTATCATATGGACAGGCACTTCTACTGTTTGCAGTTCGATCATTGTATGATTCCTTTTCTTCTGATCCAATCTTTGAAGAGTTCAGAAACTATCGAAAGATGATCATCTATAATCGGCTGACCATCTTCATCTATTTCTATTTCTCTATCAGGAGTGATTCGGAATATTGCATGCCCCCGCCTATCATGACCGACCTTTTCAGGAATAGCCATGAATATGTCATAGTCCTCATCCAGTTTCTGTTGCTCTAATGTCTTTTTCTTCAGAATGAGTATGCTTGTTTGGGTTCCTGTATATGGCTCAAAAGTCTCAACAGGCAAATCTATGCTTGCGATGATATACGCTTTCTTAAGAATCCAGTCTCTTATCCAGACAAGTCCTGGGTTGCTCAGAATGCTGTCAGGTAGAACTATGCCAAGATATCCACCCGGCTTTAGAAAATTAAGACATCTTTCAACAAACAGTTGCTCTGGGGGAAGAGCGTTTCTGGGGTTAGCTGCACCATATGTCCGTAATTCGTATTGTTCTAATACTGGAACGCTATCTATGGGCCCTTTTGTGCCAAAAGGCGGGTTTGTTATAACGATGTCAAAATCGCCAAGCGCAATCCTGCTCTTAGCTTCATCGTTCCACTCCAATGGATTCTTGAGCGAGTCAGCATGAACTATATTCGACGAGCCATCACCATGCATTACCATGCTCATTTGAGCAACCTTTACAAGAAATGGATTGAAGTCTATACCAGAAAAGTTTGAATCTGAAACATCTCTTACCAAATTTCTGAGTTGGTCATATCTGAAACCCCTTTGAAGAAAAATATCCTTTATCTTATGAACGATCGATATTAGAAATCCACCAGTGCCTACCGCCGGGTCAAGGATCTTCATTGCTCCAGGACTGGTTAGCTTGTCTTCTGGGAATAGAGAGAAAAGCATATTTACCACCATATTGCAAACTGTTCTCGGTGTGAAAAACTCTCCTCTGGCACCGCTCAGGTTTGGTCTAACTATCTCCTCATAAGCATTGCCCTTGACATCCGTCTCAGTATCCACGAGAGTGAATCGTCCTAGCTCTGAAACAATATATCGAAGAACAGGATCATTCAGCTCAATCTGCTCATTTCCTTTAAAGATGTATTTATAACGCTCTTGGACACGTTTGAATACCGCGCTAAGTCTTTGCCTGACTTCACTCACGGGTTCATCAGGCAAAATATAAAACTGTAATGTTGCATTATACTGCTCATCATATACCTTGACAAAAATGAGCTTAAGCAGTTCCTCAAATGCTCTATCTTTCTGGAATCCCTGGTTGAAATGAATATAATTGTGGACTCTTTTAAATACCTTTTTTAAATCCACCGCAGGAACCAAGTCACCACGAGTAGGTCTTGGGACAGTAGTATCGCCGCTCTTCGGTATATCTGGTACCTCCTCAATATCTCTAAACCCTTCTCTTTCCACAATCCCAAAAGCAAGTCTTTCGCTCCCAATCCAGAGAGCAAACCGCGTGTTCATACATGCAGCGACATAGGCTTTAAGTTGTTCGAGTCCCTCTTTCTCGTCGGATGGGTTAATCTTCTCCTGTTTGACCTCAACTATTATATAGACATTTTCCTGTTTGTGAATCGTGTCCTTTTTGAAAACAACTATATCGGCCCGTTTCCTTGATCGTCCCATTTTTACGGAGAATTCTATATCCATATCCGCTTTAGAATAACTGTATTCATCTACAAGACTCCTGGCGACCTCTTGGCGAACTTGTTCTTCAGGCGTATCTTTTCTTAATGTCCCTTTGATGAAACATTTGATTTTGCCAGCCGGTATTGCTTCAATATCTTCGTCATCAGCTAAAAGGTCCAATTGTTTTGTCATTGCTTAAATCCTTTCCTCAACGGTCCGCAACCGTCATGGGGCTTCGGAAGTAACGGAGAAAAAACGAGGGTCCGTTCTGCCTATTGCGTTAAAAACATATCCTCCAGACTTCTCTCAACACATAAGTGCAGAAATAATTAACCGTCTATCTATCAATAGCGGGCGAAAATAGACTAACCTATCATCACCGCTTCATCGGGATATTCGTAAGCAATGCTTTCGCGCCGTTGACCGATAGCCAGAGCCAGGGTCAATGGACCGATTCTACCTATGAACATGGTTATTATTATTATGATTTTTCCCAAACTTGTCAGATTCGGTGTTATGCCAGCCGACAAGCCGACAGTTCCGAAGGCTGAGACCAACTCGAAGAGTATGTGGATAGGATTTCCTTTTTCAGTAAGCAGTAAGAGAAATCCGAGTACAGCCAGAAGCATCAACGCCAGTATGATCACCGACAGCGCTTTACTGACAACGTCCCTCGGAACGTCGCGCTTGAACATTTCCACCGCGTTTCTGCCTCTGAGCATAGACCATATAGAACCGAGGAATATGCCAAAGGTGCTGGTTTTTATCCCGCCGCCGGTGGAGCCGGGTGACGCGCCTATGAACATCAGGATCATCGTCAGGAAGTAACAGGCGTTGGTCAAACCACCTATGTTTATCGTGTTGAAACCAGCGGTTCGGGGAGTCACAGATTGGAAATAAGCCGCCATGAATTTGGTGGGCGTTGGCAGATTCCTGAGACTGTTGTTCCACTCTGTCAGTAAAATCAGCGCGAAGCCGGAAACTATCAACGCCCCCGTCACTACCAGCACGAGTTTCGTCTGGAGCGACAACCGTTCACGCTTGAATATGCCAAAGCGGAAAAGGTTCATTATCACCGTAAATCCCAACCCGCCGGCAATTATGAGCGAGGTCAGAATTAAGTTATGCGCTAAGTTCCCCTTGAAGCCCTCAAAGCTGTCACGGAAGAGGGAAAAACCAGCATTGCAGAAAGCCGAAATGGAATGAAATACGCTGTAATACAGAACTGAACCATGCTCGAAGCTCTCGGAACCTGACCACGAAATATAGAAGAACAGGACACCCAACACCTCAAAAATTATGGTCAACATCAGAATGGACATTATCAGGTGCGATATTCGCGACAGGGATTTGGAACTCAGCACGTCGCTCATGAGAACGCTCTCTTTGACGCTTATGCCTCTGCCCAGAATCAATGAAAAGAACGCTGTCGTCGTCATAAGCCCAAGCCCGCCGATCTGGATCAGGATCATAATAATGATCTGACCAAGCTGTGAAAAATACGAGCCGGTGTCAACGACTATAAGCCCGGTGACACAGGTGGCAGAGGCGGACGTAAACAAAGCATCCAGAAAACTTATTTCTTCGGTAGGACTGGTGGCGTTAGGAAGAAGAAGCAACCCTGTCCCAACCAGGATCACAAACAGGAAACTTAATGCCACGATCTGAGCCGCTGGCAGATCCGTTTTGGCGATGCGCCGCCCTCTGTTGGAAACCCTGAGCAGTAGATTGCCAAGAAGATACAGCCGAACTGTTACCAAGTATGCCCTGACGGCGAACAAACTGATCAGGTATAAAAGGCTTTCAGCATGGGGAGAAACTGAGGCGTATCCGACAGCCGCCAGAACCGCGAATATGAAGGCAAAATGAAGCCACTTTTTCTTCAAGTATTTCAGTTTGAACTTCTGAAATCCCCATCTGATAAAAGGCTCAACCAGAAAAACAGCTATAATAAACAGATTGAGAACGTTGAGCTTTCTCTCTGCATCCGCACTCAGATCGAATCCCCCGATTTCGATTATGAGGGATACTGCGGCGAGCGCCGCTATAACAGCCATTACCGCGTTCAGTGCCAGCATGGATAACGATTGAAATCTTGCGCGACGTATTTGCATTGGCTTTGATTAAGCAAATTTGAGAAAAGATCATAAGGTTTGTAGTAAGGCGATTCATCGCCGTCTGTGGTGAACGACATGGGACGTGCAATGAATTGCACTACTACAAACCATCATTAACAAAATTGCAAAGTCATTTCTTGAGCTTGCTTAAATAGTGAACAGTACAACCAGATAGATCGCATAGATGGCGAACAACACGCCGCCCTGCCATCTTGCCAGTTTCCCCTTTGAAAAACCGAAACCTACCAGAAGAACCATCATGAGGAACATGACGGGCAGATCGAGAGATTGCGTCTGCGGAAGCCCCAGAAACGTCTGATCGGGATTCAGTGGCAGAGGACGTATCAATGAAGACCCGCCAAGCACCCAGAAAACATCCAGTATATTTGCGCCGATGATATTTCCTATGGATAGCTCCTGATGCCCTTTGAGGGTGGCGGTAAGAGCCGTCACGAATTCCGGCAAGGACGTTCCCAGCGCAACTACTGTCAAAGAAATGACCAATTCAGAAACCCCCATAAGCCTCGCCAGTTGCTTGCCCGTATATACCAGTAAATAGCTTCCAGCCACGACGCAGACAACGCCTATGAGAAACCAGATGATCTCGTTGGTGAGTGTAGGTCGTACAGGGAATTGGGCATCCTCTTCATTAACGCTCATTTCCAGTAACGCCCTATCGCGCCTGGATTTGGCTGTCCGAACGGAATAATACATGTAGGCTATCAACCCCATGATCAGTATTGCCCCGCCCCAACGTTCTAATCTACCGCCGAGCGTCAAAAGAAAAGCGAGGATTCCCGCGCCGATCATGAACCCGCCTTGCTGTGTCAAGAGCTTTTTGTCGGTAACGCTGGCTTTTACCATAGTGCATACGCCCAGAGCCAGCCCGACGTTGCATATACACGATCCGATAGCGTTGCCGACTGCCATGTCAGTTGTGTTCTGTATCGTGGCAATGGCTGACACCGAAAACTCCGGCAGTGTCGTGGCCGCGCTGACGATAGTGGCTCCTATGATAACCTTCGGGATATGCGTTGCCTCGGCTATCTTTACCGCTGACTCTGTAAACCAATCAGCGCCCTTGCTGATGAGAGCGACAGCAAAGGCAAAGAGTAGCAAGTCCAGAATATTTCCCATTACGTCCTCCAAAAATGGCTCAAAAAAACAGTCATAATCATACGTGGGCAAAGCATACAAGAGCTTTTGCGCCGTGTATTTAGGGTTTGACCGCCAAATCTATATTGGTATGTGACGGTGGTGTTCAAGGAGATTTCAAACACAAGTTTCTCTGCAAAATCCCCCCTAACCCCCCTTTACAAAAGGGGGGAATCAAACCACCCGCTCCTGGACTGCTGAGTAATCGCCGCTTTCTAAATCAGCGGACAACTCAGTTCCCCCCTTTTGTAAAGGGGGGTTAGGGGGGATTTTGATTGCCATCACGTACCGACGCTGATTTAGCAATCAGACCATTTAGGATAGTCGAAACAAATGCAAAAGTCAAGTATGATCTTCGGTTCTCCAGGCATATAGATTCCCGCTCCTCGCTGATTTTCTGCTTTACGCGAAAGCCAAAAAGATGTATATTATAGTATGACTGATGAATGATGAAACTCAACACGCAAAACAAGGAGATATAGCTATGAAAAAGAGTCCCGCGAATCAGCAACCTGTCGAATCTGAACAGGAAGCAGTCAAACCAGAGCCGACATATCAGAACGTCGCCTATGGCGATCATGAGCGGAACGTGCTGGACTTCTGGCAGGCGGAGTCAGCGCGTCCAACGCCGCTTGTGATGTTCGTCCACAGCGGCGGCTTTTCGGTAGGTAGCAAAGAAATCATCAAGGCTCATAGGCTGTGGGATCTGCTTGGCGCGGGCATATCGGTAGCGTCAATAAACTATCGCCTGCTTTCACATGCGCCATTGCCTACGGCGCACTATGACGGTCGCAGAGCCTTGCAGTTTCTGCGCTCAAAGGCGGAGGAATGGAACATTGACAAAACATTAGTCGGCGCTTTTGGCGGGTCTGCGGGAGCGCAAATCTGCATGTGGCTGGCTTTTCACGACGAAATGGCAAATCCGAATAGCTCCGACCCTTTGGAACGGGAATCAACCCGATTGGCTTGCGTGGCGACAAGCGGGGGGCAAACGACAAAAAACATCTACTTGTGGCATGAGTGGCTTCCCGGCTATGAACTACCTCAGAAGGATTTTTTCAGCCTGTTTGGAGCTACAAAGAAAAAAGAGTATGTTGAAAAGACAACCGCAGTTTCGGCTCTTCCGCTGGTTTCAGAAGGCGATCCGCCCATCTTTATGATGTATTCGATGGCGCCAGACGACCCTATCCCAACCGATCAGAAACAGGCGCATTCATGGAAAATTCATCACGTCATATTCGGGATTAAACTGAAGGAAAAGATGAATGCGCTGGGTATTGAAGCGGATCTGCAATATCCGGGCGCGCACAGCATCTACGAATCAATTTCACACTTTCTCATCAAGAAGCTCACATGAAACAAACAGCAACGGAAGAAAAAAAGGGAAATCACATTCATTACTGCTCGGGAGTGTCCCCTGCCAGGGAACGAGCTTTCAGTTCTTTTTCCCAATGTCTATGCCAGCATATATGTCTTGACCAGTGAAGTCAAGTTTGTTATCCTCTTTCCGCATGGGATGAGCCTCCTTTTCCTGGGTTGTAGTGTTAGTTTTGGTTACGCCAACAGTATAAAATATCCAGTATGGGAGATCACTTCTTTTAATCATAAGGTCTGAGCGAAGCGAAGAATCTCTTCTTACAAAGCGATCATACAGCGCGATTCTTCGCTTCGCTCAGAATGACAAGGTAATTGCAGAAGGAGACAAACTCGATGAGAAGCAAAACAACGTTTGGTTTGATTGTCGGCACAAGAGGTTTTTTCTCGCCTCAACTAGCGGCTGAGGGACGCAGACAGCTTGTCGCCAAATTGGACAATATGGGATATGAGTGTGTCATATTGCCAGAGGACGTCACCCCTACAGGCGCGATAGAGACGCTTGACGACGCAAAAAAATGCGCAAGGCTCTTTCAGGAACGCAGAGATGAAATCGCGGGGATCATCGTCGCCCTGCCGAACTTCGGCGATGAGTTAGGCGTTGTCAATACGCTGAATCTGGCGAAGCTGGACGTTCCCGTTCTGGTTCAAGCCAGCGATGACGATATTGATAAGGTGGACGTGGCGAACCGGCGAGATTCATTCTGCGGGAAGCTGTCGGTATGCAGTAACCTGTACCAATACGATATTCCATTCACTGACACCACCTATCACACTTGCGCCATCGAAGGCGACGTATTCGCCGGCGATATTGACTTCTTCGCCAGGGTTTGCCATGTGGCGAACGGTTTGCGGAACGCCCGGATCGGCGCGATTGGGGCGCGTCCGGCGGCTTTCCAGACGGTAAGGTTCAGCGAAAAGCTCCTTCAGGGATCGGGGATCACGGTTGTCACGGTGGATTTGTCGGAGATCATCTCTGCCGCTCAGAAGCTAGACGATAAAGCCAGCGAAGTTGAGCAAAAACTGGCGGAGATTCATGATTATGGGACGATTCCAGAGTATATCAGGCAAGAACGGATATTGAAACAGGCAAAGCTCTCCGTCGCTATCGAAGACTGGGTATCGGAAAACGACATTCAGGCGGCGGCTGTTCAATGCTGGACTTCCATTCAGGAGAACTACGGCTGTGCCGCCTGCCTTTCCATGAGTATGTTAGGCGAAAAACTCATTCCCTGCGCCTGCGAGGTTGACGTGGCGGGCGTGATAGGCATGTACGCGCTGTCGCTGGCGACAGGAAATCCCTCCGCCCTTCTGGATTGGAACAACAACTACGGGGATGATCGCGATATGTGCGTTTGCACCCATTGCAGCAACTATCCCAAAAGCTTCATCGGCAAGCAGGTTGAGATCGCTAATCTTGACGTATTGGGCGCATCGCTGGGCGCGGAAAACTGCTTCGGCGCAGTAAAGGGCAAAGTGGCGGCGGGTCCTATGACCTACTTCCGAATTTCAACGGACGACAGAGCGGGAAAGATAAGAGCCTATCTCGGCGAGGGCGAGTTTACCGATGACCCCTTTGACATGAGCGGCGGCATCGCAATTTGCAGGATTCCGCGCCTCCAATCGCTCATGAAACATCTGTGCAAAAATGGATTTGAGCATCACGTTGGCATGGTTCGCTCCCACAGCGCGGACGTTGTCGCCGAAGCGGTTAGCACGTACATGAAATGGGAGCTTTATCATCATCAGGGGTGAGCAGGATGAACGGATTTGGAGTCGCGCTGATTGGTTTGGCGTTGCTTGGATCGGCTTCGGCGGCTTCGCCGGGGTTGACTGTCGAAGACGGCAAGCTGTATAAAAACGGCGAAATCTATCGCGGGATCGGCGTGAATTACTGCGACCTGTTCCAATCGCTTCTGCATGATCCTGAGGACAGGCGCACTCTGGACGGCTTGATCTATCTGGGCAAAAAGCGCGTCCCCTTCGTCCGCTTCTGGGCTTGCGGTTTCTGGCCCAGTGACTGGGATCTGTATTTCGAGGACAAAGAGGAGTGGTTTCGCCGCCTTGACATGATTGTGAAAACGGCTGAGGGGAGCGGTGTCGGGCTTATACCAAGCCTGTTCTGGCGATCGGAGACGTATCCCGACCTCGTGGACGAGTACGTCAACCAATGGGGCAATCCCGACAGCAAAACTCACGAATTCATGCGCACCTACGTCAGGAAGGTGGTCGTCCGATACAAGGACTCGCCAGCCATCTGGGGCTGGGAATTCGCTAACGAGATGAATCTTGCATGTGATCTGCCTAACGGCATGGAATTTCTGGGAAAGACTATTCCCCATCTGAAGGTCAATCTGGAGCGGGATGAACGCAACCTGATGACTTACGAGATAGCACAAACTGCATACGAGGCTTTTACGCGGGAAGTGCGAAAATACGACGATTATCGCTTCATCACCACCGGCAACGCCAGCCCCAGAGCTTACGCCTACCATATCGCCAGGAAGCTTGAGCCTATCTGGGGGCATGACGACCGGGAGCAGGCTTTTGAGGCTTTCAAGTGGTTCGCCCCTGATTCGATGGATGTGGTCTCCGTTCATTCCTACGGCGACGAGCCTGAGAAAATGAAATATGCCGACGTTCAGGGAATCGAGCAAACGCTTGCCTTGCTTAAAGAGTTTTCCGATAAGCTCAACCAACCGCTGTTTCTTGGAGAGTTCGCCGGGCTTGGACCTGATCGCACCGAGTTGAAGCCGAAATTCATAGAATATCAGAGGATATATCTAAACGCCATTTTGAAAGAGCAGATTGACCTCGCGGCTTATTGGGTCTTTGACTATACTGCGGATCGTGAGATCATGGGACTGGTTCGCAGAAACAACGAATGGGCATGGGTGATTGACCAGATCGTCGAATACAACGAGAAAATTAACGGGCAACAGGAGAAGGACAATGCGTATTTTTGATGAAAAAGAGCTTGGTTACGTTCGAGACGTTCTGAAAACCGGTAGTTTGGGCTGGAATCGCGGCGGAATGACAGGCAAGTTCGAAAAAGCTTTTGCGGAGTTCGTGGGATCCAAACATGCTATCACGCGTAATTCCGCCATGACCGGACTGGCACAGGCTGTGAGTTGCTCTGAAGCGGGATGGGACACTGAAGTTATATGTGACCCGGTGGTACATTTTGGGGGTCTCGCCGCTCTTAATGAAAACGCCACGCCTGTGTTCGCTGACATTGAGGCAGACACTTTGCTCATGGATCCTGAATCCGTCAAGCAGAAGATCACCGAAAAAACTAAGGCATTGATCGTTACAAATCTGTGGGGATTGTGCGCGCGCCTGGATGAACTGAGGCAGATCTGCGATGAACATGGTATCTTCATGATCGAGGATTGTGCGCATAACATGTGCAGCTACTGGAAAGGAAAACACGCCGGAACTTATGGGCACATCGGCGTTTTTAGTTTCCAGCAAGGGAAGCACCTCCCTACGGGAGACGGCGGAATGATGATAACGGACGACGATAAGCTTGACCATAAACTATACAGTGAATGGGCTTTCAGTGGCGAGTCGCCGGCGTTCTTTACCCTTAACTTCCGCATGAACGAAGTTACAGCGGCTGTTGGGTTGGGCCAATTGGAGCGCGTGCGCGGATATGTTGATACATACAACGCTTGCTTGAAGCATTTGAATGCAGCCATAGAGGGATGTGAGTGGCTTCTTCCCCGGCGTGTTCACAAAGACGCAGTGCAAGCCGGTTATGCGTGGTGCTGCTTCTGGCAGGGCGATAAGTACGGGCTGGATCATGACCGATTCAAAGAAGTAGTAAAAGAAACAGGCGCTCCATTGAGAATTGGTTTCCTGCAAAAGCCAGCTTCTAATTTTGACGTTTTCCAATCCGCAACCGACCACGCGCATCCTGCCCGCAAGCAGTTCAAAAGACACGCTCCCTACCCAGGGAAGAAATACTCCGAGAATGATTGCCCTGTGGCGGAGGATACTATCTGGCGAATTTTGAGCGCCGCAGCTATGCGCGCGACCGAAGATGATGGCAAGCAGGCTGCGGAAAAGATACATACTGCCATTGAAGTCATGAACAAGGGATAGTTTCCCTGTAAATAAACAGGCGGAACCTGTTTTACAAAAAACCACAGTGAGGGGAGTGGGTGATGAAGGGGCTTATCTGCTACTATTCAGGCTCAGGGAATACGAAACTGGTGTGTCAATATATTTCAGAGAAAGTTTCTGAAGCTGATTTCGACCTCTTCAATGTCGCCACAGACGGAAAACCAGAGATCGAGAAATACGACATAATAGGCTTCGCTACATTCGCTGATTTCCTCGGTGCGCCCTACTTGATGGAGCACTTCATCAAGCAGTTAGGGGGACAGAATAAACCTGCTTTTGTGTTCAATACCTACGGATTCATTAGCGGTAAGACGTTGAAGCGCCTCAAAAAACTGGCAACTGCGCAAGGCTTTCGTGTAATAGCGGGACACTCGCTGCACACGCCAGAAAGTTACCCGCCTCTGATTGCAAAGGGAAAAGGGTTTGCAAACTCCCCCAATGAAAAGGAATTGGAACGGTTCAACCAATTTCTAAGTAGCTTCAACCAGATCATAGCGGATGTGAAGGCTGGTACAGGAGCAAAGCTCAAGATACGAACGGGAGTTCTGAATAGAATCCTACCTGCAATGTCTCGGAATAAGGCTAAAAAGGACATGGGCGAAAAGTTTGTTGACGAATCGCTTTGCAAGGAATGTGGAATCTGCAAGGCGGTCTGTCCCTGTGGAGCGATAAAGCTTGATCCAAAGCCCGTATTTGATATGGACAAATGCAGAGGATGTTGGGCGTGCTACAACCACTGTCCTGAGAAGGCGATATACACGAAGAAACTCCGGGGAGTTGGGCAGTATCCGAAGCCAAATGAACAGTTGAAGGAGAAACTGAAAATTTTATAGCCAGCACGAAAGGATATGTATATGACAGCGCCAGGGATCAAGATCGCCGCGCAAATGTCACCCGAACCCACCGAAGAGGCTCTGGCTTTGGTGCGGCAGATGGGGGTGGAGTACGTAGTCCTGTGGACGGATGCCAAAAACGCCGATTACAACTACTTCGCCAGCCGGCGCGAGTTGTTCGAAAATGCAGGGCTTAAAATATACGGCTTTGGCAACCGAAGCGTGCATAATCAGGACGCCATCGTTTTGAACCTGCCCAATCGAGATGAAAAAGTCGCCGAATACAAGGCGTATATCCGCGATCTTGGCAAGGCGGGGATTTCATATACCACCTACGCGCACATGGCGAATGGCATCTGGAGCACAGATCGTGAGACGACGCGCGGTGGAGCATCAGCCAGAGGATTTGATCTGGACAAAGCCGAAACCGGAAGCTGGGACGGAAAGATCTACAAAATGCCCCTGACGCACAACCGCAAATACACTGAAAAGGAAATCTGGGACAATTTCACCTATTTCATTCAGGCAATCGCGCCGGTGGCTGAGGAAGCGGGCGTGATGATAGGAATACACCCGGACGATCCACCTGTGCCTGAATTGGGCGGGATTCCCCGGTGTATTTTCAGCAGTTTTGAGGGCTACAAGCGCGCGCTCGAAATAGCCGACAACCCTAATGTGGGTATGTGCCTCTGCGTGGGATGCTGGCTTGAGGGCGGAGACATAATGGGGAAAAACGTCCTGGAAACAATTCGCTATTTCGGTGAGCGGAACAAGATTTTCAAGGTGCATTTTCGCAATGTAGAAACGCCGCTGCCGCATTTTGTGGAGACCTTTCTGGACAGCGGCTATATGG
>Ga0255402_1037_pt1 | contig 17900 bp, 13 predicted proteins | sample ANMaggSeSYBR01D4_FD_182125 | JGI IMG/M metagenome (GOLD analysis project Ga0255402, IMG submission 182125) | Sediment cell enrichment communities from methane seep in Santa Monica Basin, California, United Staets - ANME aggregate JGI... | ecosystem: Environmental > Aquatic > Marine > Cold seeps >...
GCAAAGAACTGGTCAAACTGGATCTCGAAATATCAGCAGGCGCTGAAAATCCACACGACGCCGTCGCCATCTACGGCGTGCCTGACATGAAGGTGAAGGTCATGAACGGCACTTCCGGCGATCTGGCAACCGCATCCGCTCTCGTCAACGTTATCCCGCAGGTGGTAAACGCGCAGCCGGGCTTGGCGGCTATGGGAAGCCAGATATTCCCCAAATACGCATCAGCGGTCAAGGTCAGGATTACGTTGTAGCGGTATCTTGGTAGCGCTATACATGTATAGCGCTACCGATTTTTTGAGGACTCAATGCCTTCAGTTCTTTATTATTATTGGCAAATACAGTGGTCAGAAAAAGGAGCATAGCCATGGAAGAATATATTGTTCCTGTCATCATCATATTTGCGGTGGTTGCCATGATGGTGTGGAAATTTTCCAGATCGCGCCGAATTCTTGAGTCATGGGCAGCGGAGAACAGCTACCATATACTTTCGTCAAAAATGCGCTGGTTCCGGAAGGGGCCTTTTTTGTGGACAACGTCAAAGAACCAGATAGTATATTATGTCACAGTTAGAACTCATGATGGCATGGTTAAGCAAGGTTGGGTCCGGTGCGGTGGCTGGTGGGGGGGTGTATTTAAGAGCAAGGCAGAGGCGCGATGGGACGAATAGAAAAACCATTTGCCACCCCTACAGCAACATGAAAATAATTCTGGCAGGTACTTACCAACTCTTAAAAGCATAAGTAGGCTTGCTGGTGAGCAGTCCGATTATCCCCCACAGGCTTCCTATGACGAATTCCCCCAGAACCAATCCCATGAACAGCGGAAACGCCTTTCGGTACAGTTTTATGCCGCCGTATTTGAGGATCATCATTTTGACCGCCCAGCTTATGAAAAACGGGAACCAGAGTTTTTCAAAGTGGTAGTATCCCGCCAAAGGATACCCAAGCGGATGCAGATGCCACCACATAAAGCGCAGTCTCATTACGGTGTTCAAGAGAACGAACAAAAAACCGAAAGCCGCCGCGACGATGAAGCTGGAATCAGGTTCGACAGGATTGGTGATCCACCGCTCCATAGTGATATAAGCCGAATTGCCGCGCCACGCGCCTATACCGCCCCATTTATAGTTGAGTTGTAGGAAAGCCCAGAAGGTAACGAAGATGCCAATAAATGTGGTCAACGCCATGACCTTCCACAGCTTTCGCGTATCCATGCCCGCCCTCTCCGCGAGCTTGAAGCTCTCAAGCTGGAACGGCGTTGGCGTGTTCCTGAGTTCCTTGGTGAGGGGCCAGTATGGCGCGGCGGCGGTGAACGTCTGCGCCGAAATCCCCCGGCTTCCCAGAACCGCCACCATCAGTTGGATCGGTCCTGCATAATGAATCCCCTGAAGCGGCGGTCCGAGTTCCGCCCGCATCCGGGTGTAAGAAAACACAATAGTAAAATATATCAGGAAGAAGAAAATCGCGAACAGGGCAGACATGCCCGCCCGGCAGGAGAAAAGCACAAGAGATGTTATCCCCAAAAGCGTGCCCAGAACGGCTGTCCTGTATCGCATTGGCTCGCCGGAGTCGTCTATATCCGATCTCAGCCCGATAACCTTCATCATAATCTGCCATAACGGGCGTCTCCCCATCCAGAGAGCGACGGCGGCTATGCCCAGATACGCCCCAAGTATCTGCTGATCCACGAACGGATAACCGGGCAGATTCAACCCTGCCGCGCTTCCCATGATCCACTGCGCCTTCCAGATGAGAAATAGCAGCCAGCACGAAAACTGGAGATCCAGCGGAATTGCAAACGCCAAACCGATAGCATAAGGGTTGACCTGAACGCGGAAACTGCCCATCGCGCTCCAGGGTCTATCGGTAAAATGCGTGCCCAAATCATATCCAAGCGGTATCGCTGGAAACATCCCATAAAGATAGTTTAAACCATTTAGAATGTCAATCCCGGCGGCGATCCCGAACCCGATCCACAGTAACCTATTTTTGAAAAACGACTGAAGAGCATCCTCGCGCGTCATTTCGTAGGGCAGTTGCACCAGCGGATAAGTCAGTTTCTCCCTCTCGATCCACTGCTTCCTGATGATAACGTTTATGCAGATGGTAGTAACCGCCAAAACGGTGAGAAACAGCGTCCACCAGATCATGGGTTCGAGCCACGCTTTGATGTAATGGGATGTATAAAGTGATGACTCGCCTTCGTAGAACTCGCGCAGGACGCTGTGATCGCTTACAGTGAGCCATTCGGGAAGGTATTTCCCGAAAATGGCAGCCCATTCGTTCTCCGGAGTCGCAAACCAACCGACAGTGCCCAAAGAACAAAACAGCCCCTGGGTGAAATCGTGTCCGCTGACGGTTATCGCCGTCAATAACACAATATAAATGGTTAATAATTCGCCCTGGCTCAATGCCTTTTCTGGAACGAGCTTCTTGAAAGGAAGGTTGAAGACAGCCACGAGGAAGAGACAAAAGATGGCGTTGAAGAAAATTCCCATCGTGGTGGGATACTGCGCGCCCCAGACGGTTTCCCACTGCACCACGAGGTAAACGTTTACGGGCACAAATGCGAAACCGATCAGTACAGAGCGAAGCGTCACTCCGCCCCTTTTATCTGTTCTATTATTCATATTTTTTTCACTCGCCACTGGTCGAAGGGTTACATCTAACCGCAAGAAGGGTTATATCGTCAGGGTTGGAAAGCCCATCGGCGTAGGCGTCGGCGGCGTACATTATGGCTTCCACAAAAGTGTGGGGCGGCAGGTTCATGTTGTTTGAGATGGCTCGATGGAGTTCCGCCGCGCCAAACTGCACGCGTTTTTTGTCTGGCAGTTCCTCCAATCCATCGGTGAAAAAGAACAGCATATCGTTGCTTTCCATAGAATGTTCTTGATTTTCATAAAGCGTATTTGGGATCATGCCGAGTGCGGGTCCCGGGTTACTCGCCAGGCTTTCTATCTGAGAGAGCTTGCTCTTAATGAGGAATGGGGCGGGATGCCCCGCGCTTGAATACGTATATTTGCGTTCGACCGTATCAATCACCATACAGAAAGCGGTCACAAACATGGGCAGACCGCCGGCTGCCATCAAATCATGGAAGCGTTCGTTCATCTGAGAGAGTAAATAGCCGGGACTAGCCAGACGTGAGCTAAGTTGGGTAAGCAAAGTCTTGATGACTCCGGTGATCATTGCCGCCTGTGGACCATGCCCCATGACGTCGGAAATGAATATCTCTACCACTCCCTGCCCCTGCTCCTGGATGTCAAAAAAATCGCCGCCTACTGCGAATGTAGGGATGTATTTGTGGGAAAATTCCAAACCCGGAATATCTGGATATTTCTGAGGCATGAAAGCCATTTGCACTTCCCTTGCCATCATCAGTTCATCTTCCAGCCGGTTTTTGGCTACCATCAGTTCGTCGTGAAGGCTTTTGACCCGGAGGAGCGACCGCACACGCGCCAGAACTTCGTGCCTTTTAAAGGGCTTCTCTATGAATTCATCCGCGCCAATGTCCAGAGCCTCTATCTTTTTGTCCAACCCCTTTTCGTAGGCGGTCAGCATAATAATAGGGATTGCTCTTGTCTGCTCATCTGCACGTAATCTCCTGCATACTTCGTATCCGTCCATGCCGGGCATCATAATGTCCAGCAGAATCAGGTCAGGTTTCTCTGTTCTAACCTTTTCCAACGCCTCCTGACCGTTGTAAGCCGCTATAACGCTGTATCCTTCGGCTTTCAGATTCACTTCCAACAATCTGACGTTCTGTGGAACATCATCTACCACTAATATCCTCGGCTTTTTCATTTCTCTGATCATTCTGTTTTCCTGAAGGTATCCTCTATAATCTGGGGGAGTTTTTGTGTGTCAATGGGTTTGCTGATATACCCATCGCAACCCGCCTCCAGCATCCGCTCCTTGTCCCCTTTCATCGCATAGGCAGTGACCGCGATTATGGGTATGTCTTTCGTGTCTGGACTGCTTTTTATCTCTTTTGTTAGCGTCAATCCATCCGTAACTGGAAGCTGAACATCCATGAGGATCAAATCAGGGACTTGCTCACTCAGATAGTCCATAGCTTCTTTTCCCGTGGCGGCTTCTATCACTTCATATCCTCTGGCTTTGAGCAAAATTCTCATGAGCCTCCGATTTCTACCATTGTCCTCTACTACCAAAATCTTGCGCGACATTGCAGTTCTCCCCATCGGCTTAATTCCACTCAATAATCACTGCGCGCTCTGCCCTTTTTACGAGTTTTTCACTTAGCCCCTGAACCCAGCAACTACACATATTGTCATTGCGAGCGAAGCGAAGCAATCTCGTGGTCTGGCGGGTGAGATTGCTTCGCTCACAATGACAGAAAAAATGTGCGCTAACTGAAAAAGTCGTACCCTTTTCGCGAATCGAACAAGAACATTCTACCAGAATTTTGTTTGGCGGTCAATATGGAAACGCTCGATTGTGGCTTTTCCGCGACCAACTTTCCCCTTGCAGGACAATCTGAATTATGGCAAAATACATTACGGAACCCCATGAACTGACTCCTTTCAGTTCTTTTGGCGTACTAATAGCGGTCAACCTATGTTTATGGAGTGCGGAAGCTTGCTTCCGCTGCTGGAGCAAGCTCCAGCACTCCAAAATAACCATAGGAACTAATTTAGGCAAGCAATAGGAGAACAAAATGAAAAGAATAATCCCTGTAATATTGTTATTTTTATTGTTCCAAACCATTGCAATTGCTGATCTTTTTCAGTATATCGCAAAGGAGGATCCGAGCTACAAATGGGAAAAAATGAGTGAACAAGCCCTCACGCCGGACATCATGGAAATCAGGCTTGGGCTTACGTCTCAAAGGTGGCAGGGAATACTCTTGACTCACAGAATTCATCTGATAAAGCCGAGAGAGATTAGCAATCCCACTTCCATCTTTTTGCTCATAACCGGCGGCAGCGGCGGAAAAGACGGCGGCGGTGTCGGCAAAACGGAACTGATGATCGGTTCCGTGATAGCCAAAGGCATAGGCGCGCCTGTCGCCATACTGCGCGATGTCCCGTACCAGCCGTTATTCAACGGAATGCACGAGGATGAACTGATAGCCTACAGCTTTATGAAGACGCTGGAAACTGGCGATGCGGAATGGCCACTGCTGTTTCCCATGACCAAAACGGCGGTTAAAGCTATGGACGCCATCCAGGAGTTCTTCAAGCAAGAACTGGACACCGAAGTTGATGGCTTTGTAATTGCCGGCGCATCCAAGAGAGGATGGACGACGTGGTTTACGGGCGTGGCTGATAAGCGGGTCAAGGGGATAATACCCCTGGTTTATGATAACCTCGATCTGCCCAGACAGATGGCGCATCAAGTTGAGGCGTGGGGAACATACAGCGAGCAGATAGGGGATTACACGGCGCTGAATATACCACAGCGACTGAAAGACAAAAACGATAAGGGCACGCAGAAACTTGCGGCTATCGTTGATCCGTATACCTATAGAGATCGAGTTACCATACCCAAACTCATAGTGATCGGAACCAACGACAGATACTGGCCCCTGGACGCTCTGAACATCTATTATGATGACCTCGTGGGCGACAAATACATACTCTACGTCCCCAATAAAGGTCATGACGCAGACGACATGAAGCGGATCATAGGTAACGCTGTTGGTTTCTTTTTGAGGGTCGTGGGCAAACAGGAGTTCCCGAAGCTGTCCTGGGATTACGGGGAAAAGGATGGCGGTTTGGGACTCTCAGTGAAATCTGATCTGGAACCTGCCAGCGTGTCTGTCTGGACAGCGGAATCGCCCACCAAAGACTTCAGAAACGCCGTCTGGCAGGAATCGGAAATGCCTCGAGGAGATTCAGCCTACAATTATACTCTCAGGAAGCCTGAACAGGGATACGCCGCCATGTTCGGCGAGGCGGTCTATAAAGCCGGCGGGGGGGAGTTTTTCCTCTCAACGAACGTCCGTATTTTGGACGCGGAGTAGCGAACTGGGAGCGCGGACATCCTGTTCGCGCTCCCAGATCATTTTCATTCGCTAGTTCGTTTCGTTCGCGGTTTCCGACGATGTTTCCGCGTCTTTCCTAATTTTACGAGCCTCCGTCATAAATCTCGCTCTGATCTCATACTCTCTGACGCGTTTCTTACGAATAAATCTGGCTCCGCGTATAATCGCTATCGTTCCGCCCAGCAATATGAGACATATTGAGAGAATGATGAAGATGAGCATCGCGTTCGACATCGTAACACCTCTTGAAAGCGTACATCGTCTGACATAATCCCCTTTTTGAGTCGTTCGGGAGCAAGCAATTCGGTCATGCGCTATTCGGCTGGTGAGTGAAATTATACTGCTGAAGATGTAATATCTCCTCAACTGTATACCATATAGCCATCCCTAGCGCGATGTCCTCATTTTCCGTCCCACGCGGCAGGATTCTTCATGGCTCGCCACCATTCTTCAGTGGCGATCTCCCGATCCACGGCTATGACGACAATTGCGCTGCCATTGGGGTCGTCCTTAAACAGCGGCATTTCATGGCCATCACGCGTAGTCCAACCGTCAAACGAAACGCGCTTAACTGATTGTACATAGTCAGGCCGCATTAGTGATATAGCAGGCGGACCATCAGCATCACCCTCCGGAGCCACCACATCCGGTTGAATAGCGAGCATATACTCACGCGCTTCGGTATCCGGCAGTGTGCGCAACCTGCTCTTAGGAACGTGAGCAAAGGGTTTGCTCTGGACTGTGAACTGAACCAGCCGAAGCCTCTCAAGCACGATAAAGGCTGCCCAGCCATCTGACCATCCGTTGAAACCTGTCATTCCCTTACTGTGATTATCGAGCCATGCCACCACAACCTTGTTGGCAATAGAGTTGTCCAGCAGATAGGCGTTAGCCACTGCCGTAAGAGGTCCTCCGACGCAGATAACGAGCGGTTTAGCTGATGTTGCCTTGCCTGCCTCCTCAACTATCCGGCGACTACCGGGCGAGTCAAGGGATTGGGTGTCCTCTATCCTTCCCGAGGCAGGCTTTATCAGGTTTCCCTTCGTGCCTGGAAGAGGGTCAGGTATATTGCGGAATCCGCTGTTTCTACCTCTGCGCACAATCTCCCGACGTTTCTCCACCTGTAGAGCGAGGCTCTTTGCGGTCATATACCGGTTATAGGGCGGTACAGACGAGGACGTGCTGATCCCGCGATAATTGATGTCCCCGACGCTGGCTAAAGCCATCAAGTACCAATCAACGTAATCATTAGCCCAATCGTTGTCATACATAACCGGGTTAGTGTTGTCGTATGGCAAGACGGTTTCAGATTTTTTAACGGCATCATCAACAGCGCCTGGGACTATTCCAGCTAAACAGCAAATCATAGCAAGTGTTCGTGTAATCATCTGTATATCCTCTATCCCTGCCAGAGGGATTCATCATCATAGCATTGTTTATGCGTCCTCAACTCAAAGCCACATTCTCTCACGCAGTCAACAATATCAACTATAGCAGATAATTTCTTGTCCTGCGAGTGATTCCAGGCTACCCAATCGTGCATCATCAGAGGCAGATGATGGCCTCGCTCCGCCGTCTTTCTGATCTCAGTGAGAATATGTTTCATAGGATCGCCAAACTTTTTGCGGAACAGCCAGCTTGTGTCGCTATGACCGCTGGGAAATCCGCAGACTTCTGGATGCCCAAGAGGGGCGTAGCTCATGAACTCTGAGGAACCTCTGATCCCTGTGTAAAATGTGTTGATCATTCTGACTCCGAGATCCACCAACATCTCGAACTCGGCCCGGGATTTCTCCGTTGCATCAAATCCCGACAGCGAATTTCCATCCGCGCCAGAGGTACCACACCGACTTATCCCTATAGGACGCCTCCCCAACAAGCGTTCATGCACTGCAAAGGACCTTTCATAGTCAGCTCTGAGTACCTCTATACTCTTGCCTGCCTCATAGCCTATGCCAACGTGTGAATAGCTGTGATCCTGAATATCAAACAAGGGATCGCCTTCTATTTCATGGAAGAAGGCAATGAATTCCTGTTCCCGATGTTCCATAGCTCTACCTGTGCAAAAGAGCGTAACCGGGATCTCATGTTCCCGGTGTACTTCAATAACTCGTTCCAGAAACCCGTTCATCTCCTGTGTAGGTTGGGCAGCTTCTGTATCATAGCGAAGTAAGCATATCTGTTTCATTCCTCAATTCCTCCATTCGTCCGTATAGATGCCATCTGGATTCTCTCCTTCCCTCACATGGAAGACGGAGCTTTTGTCTCATGATTTCCAGAGGCAGTATCCGTGATAGCGTCCATCAATGGTTTGAACAGATAAAGTCCTCGCACTTCGCGATATACCTCCTTCTTTAGATTTAGCGGACCGCCGTTTCGCACACAGATCAGATTCAGACTAGGAACTACTAAAAGAGTCTGATGGCCTGCGCCAGAAGCCCAGAAGGTGTCTTTGGGAAGCGAGGAAAACCGCCCATCAGCATTGGTCCACCAACCCATGCCATTTTCACCCGGCAGTCTCGCGCTGCTGGTAGTCAGTCGGACAGCCTCCTCGCTGATGAGTTGCGCACCTTCCCAGTCGCCTTTCCGCAACATAAGACGACCTACCCGAGCTAAGGCTCTGGCCGTATAGCCTCCGCCACCCCAGGTCGCCACTAACGGTAAATCATCCACAGTGAAAACCTGGCCGTACCCCGCAGACCATTCCTTATCAGGTACGCCTATGGGTCTCATGATGCGATCTCGGAGCACGGTGCGGAGGTCTTTTTCGGGGGCTTCACGGAGGGCCGCTGTTATGGCATAGCTCAACATAGCGATGCCCGGATTACTGTATTGGAAACCGGTTCCTGGCTCAAAGAGCACCGGCGCTCTATCACGCGATATGGAGAACGGATCGCTGGGCATCTCCAGCCGTTTCCAGAAATCCCCCTTCCAGCCCGTTAGTTTTTCGTGCGGAAGATTATCTGCTTCGGCATCCTCGATACCGGAGGTATGCGATCCCAGATGGCGGACTGTGATCTTAGACTTTAACAAATCATCCTTCCATTGGAGAATATACTCAGCGGCTTGATCATCCAGCCCGATGCGTCCGTCGCTCACAGCGACAGCCAGACAGACTCCGCCCACCAATGCTTTCGCCATTGACGCAGTGTAATGCTGTTTGTTGACCGAGTGGCCGGGCGCATACCATTCATAAACGATTCTGTCGTTGCGGATCACCAGCAGCGCTTTGGTGTTCCTCATTGCCAAATTCTTTCTCAGCGCGTCAAGCTTCTGGCTCGATATTCCCTGGCTCTCGGGCGTGGCTGTCTGCCATTCAAACTGATGGGTTACATGTGCTTTTCCGTCCATATCTTCCTCCTGTGTATCTCTATGTCCGGTCTTGCGGATATACAGAACCGTATCGCCACTGAAGGGCGCTACTATCCTCTCGCTTTTGCCGCCACTAATTGCTTCAGATGATATAGCTTCGCCAGTCTCAGGATTGAACCATTCCACGGTAAACGTCCCTGATGCCGATGAAAGGTCAACTATTACCTCGCCGCCGTCGGGCAGATATATCAGGTATTCTTTACCGGGATCTGCCAGACAATACCTTGACGCGGACAGGTCATTCCGCGGAACCATATTTATTAGATCCATGCGATTTGCGTAGGAGAGTGTGTGTCCCATAGCTCTTCGGATAGACTCGAACTCCGGCTTATCATTGGGGTTAGGAAGTTCAGCGCCGTTCCCAGGCTGTGGTCCCATAGGGTCCATAAAGATGGGATTCATGCCTCTACAGAAAGTCTTCCATACCCAGGCTCTATCGCCGCCGATACCCCATAGATGATCTGTATCGGATATTATAACCTTCGTCCCATCCGCCGCTGGTGGGTTGTTTCTGTAACCACCCTCATGGTTCGGCGAAATGGCTTCAGCCGGGCTTCTGAATAGATCAGCGTTATTCCCAATGTGGTGGGGATCCCACTGGAAAGTCATGAGAACCGGATGCTGCTTCGCTTTGTCAGCTTCGTAGTTGTGGATGAAGTCAATTATATGGTATTGCCATTCCGTCGCCCCGCCGTGATCCTCATTGGCTACCTCGTAGAGTACATTGTCCAGATCGTTTACTGTATCCACGACCTTCCTGACATAGGCTTCCTGAAGTTCCGTAATGACGGGAACGCCAAGAGTATGAATCTCATGTCCCTGGCCATCGCCATCCGGGTCGCCATCAAATCCGTTTATATTGTTTTTGGCGTTGAGGGGATGTCCGCTCCACGGATTTCCTTTGTCCTTCTTATCCTTGTCACAAATACTGAACCCCTCAAAAAGCATAATTGAGACGTAGATTCCGCGCCTACCTGCTTCCATTACTCTGGAACGCAGGCGACTGAAGTAGTTCTCATTGAAAGCTCTCAGGTCGAATTTTGGTTTACCATCCAGAGCGTTCCCCGGTCCAGTGCGGAGATATGGAAGAGGCTCAAACAGCACCTTCACATTAGTATTGGGTGTCCACGCCGCCTGCTCCCAGATCCACATGCGCATGAAGTTATGGTTATGCTCTTGCATAAAATCCAGAGAAGCTTCATAGTCAAAGTTTGGGGTATCCGGGCTTGCTTTAAGCTCCTGGAGATTAGCCCAGGTGTGAGAGCCTGTCAGATAAATGGCTCTTCCGCTTTCGTCAGTGAAATAGCGCGGGTTTTTGTCGCTAACCCTGAGAGTACCTGCGATATATTCCCAGTAACGTGGATTGTTGCTGTTTATCTGAATTCTGTCTTTATTCATCTGTCCTTCCTCATTAGCTTTGGCAATAACAAAGGCTGGACATGACAACAATATGACCAATACCAATGCGCCAAGACACTTTTCCATCCCATATTACTCCCATATTACTGTGTCAACCTTATCACCCGGAATCCTACGTCGAAGTTGCGATAACCGGGACGGTGAACAGAACGTGTGTAGAGCATGATCTGCCGGGGCTTGTAGTAGAAGCTGCCACCCCGAAGAACGTGGTATTCGCCGGATTCGGCGCCCATAGGATCAGTTCGGATTGATGCACGCCTCTCCGCCGACCAGTACCAGTAGTCGTACCAGTCGTGACACCACTCGTGCGCATTGCCTACCATGTCGAAGATGCCCCAGGCGTTAGGCTTTTTCTGACCTATTGGATGAGCGTATTTCTCTCCCGCTCCTATCGTGTTGTTGAAGCACCACGCGAACTCGCCAACCTGTTTCTCATCAAATCCCGGTCCCGACGTTGACCCGGCGCGGAAAGCGTATTCCCATTCTGCTTCAGTCGGGAGCCGGTATTTGCCTTCGTCGTTTCCTTGCGACGCGATAGCCAAAGCACAAAAGGCGTTAAGCCGGGCGATGAACTCCTGACAGTCATCCCAACTCACGTAAGTCGCGGCATTATCGAGAGCGTCCTGAGCATATTCCTGTCCTGTCCACGGCTTTGCGCCCATCACCTTTGTCCATTGTTCCTGAGTGATCTCGTAAACTGCCATCTCGAAAGGCTTTGTGAGGGTCACCTTCACATCTCCCTTCATGAACTCCCCTGATGGAATCTGCACAAACTTGATGTCCAAATAATCGGCGACTTCCTTCCCGGATGATCTGACCTTACGGGCAAATGCCTCGCGCGCGGTCGGGTCATATTCCACTGCTGGCTGGACAGCCCTGGCTTTCCCAAAACGAAGCCCATCATTTCCCTTCTGTTCTGCAAGCGCGCTTTCAGCCATAGGCTGGCCTGTGGTCACCTTCGCGGGATCTGTACCGTTAAGGTATTCCTCCACGTTGGTGTAGCCGTCACCGTCCAGGTCTTTGGAGCCATCGTTAGCATTCTGCGGAGCGAGGTTGTATTGTCGTTCCCACTCGTCCGGCATACCATCATGATCAGAATCTTCGGGAGGCGTGGCTGACTGATAATCGGGCCAACCACTCACTTCTGCGGGTGTATTGATGACCAGGCCTGTGCCGGTTCTTACCTCCTGGACGAGCCGGGCATCTACCACATCGCGCATCGGTAGAATCGCACCGGCAAAACGTAGCACCGATTCATAAGCATCGTCGGCAGATTCGGTAGTGACTAGTGCAGCAGGGATCGGCTTGGAGGAACGCAAGTTCACGGGTATGCCGTCCGGTATCTTCCAGTCATCCGCTTCTGCTTCCGCCTGACCCGGCCAGATGTTATCTTTCACGAAGAAGAGTTGTTCAGCATTGGCGTCGGATCGCACACCTCTGGGGCGGTCTTTTAGTCCGTTAGTGCCCATCTTGATATAATTGCCAATGTAGTTGACGTGGCTTGTACCGCGGACGTTGGTGCAGACCCAGGGCCCGTGGTTATAGATGACGTTGTTGCGAAAATCGAAGATGGACGGGCCTTTGTTCCCGCCGGTATCGCCAATGAGCGGGTTCCTGCCGTTATTATGGGCGAACAGGTTGTGATGAATGGTGATGGTGTTGTCCCGGCTGCCCAGGATCATCCCCATGCCGTGCGGCCCTTTAGGATGCAGACTATCATTCAGCGATTCGCTGGTGATACACCACTGAATTGTGACGTCGCGCGGGCCATACCAGGTGGCCACGTTCTCATCGGTAGACCAACTGAACGAGCAGTGATCAATGACCACGTTGTAAACCTTATCAGCCTCGCCGGAAATGTCTATGCAATCTCGATTCTCCGGATCAGGTCCTTCTGGACCATCGCCGACGCGCACCCGCAGATAGCGGATGACCACATCGTGTGTATGAACTCCCAACGTCCCATCGCGCAGGCAGATGCCATCACCCGGTGCCGTCTGCCCGGCGATAGTAATGAAAGGCTCGCGAATTGATAGGCTGCCGCGAATCGTGCCGCCGACCCGAAAGACAACTATGCGCGGTCCCTTTGCGGCACAGGCTTCTCGCAGGCTGCCAGGCCCATGCGAGTTCAAATTAGTGACTTCGATGACGCGCCCACCGCGTCCACCGGGCGTATCGGCGCCAAAACCCTCAGCGCCGGGAAACGCTGGAATTTTCCTGTCTGCCCCGGCAACGCTGCCAGCCGCTATCATTATCGTTATCAACAGAATACTAAACCTTCGGAGCACCCGTTCTCTTGAAGTCATTCCATATCCTCCCTGTTGCCCTTACAACTCGATATGACAGCCAACAGAATTGCCTTGCTTTTCAAAACATCCAATCTTGTATATCCCGTTGCGATTGGGAGCCTCAACGTCGAATATCCGAATAACCACATCATCCGACTTTCTGGGCTTGATAGAATAGGTGAATTCCCCAAGTGACACTGTGAATCCACCCTTGTCGCACCTGATCTCGGTCATGTCGGCGCCATTGGTAATCAGCAGGGGGAAGTACATTCTGACGGCTCGAATCGGTCCACGTACTGTATCCTGAATTTCAATTCCGTCCTCTCTTATGATGTACTCTTCGGTTACACTTTCACAGCTTGGCAGCCCGCCGCTGTATTCGACCTGGAAATGGACTTCATCAGGCGATTCCTTCATGATCTTGACACCCGTGTTCCGTATCTCTTCCGAACATTGGGAGAACCGATGCCACTCCCCCCCACGCATCCTCCCAGCCCGGTCCTATAGCCACGTTGCTCTGCGCGGTAGGCACGCTCACCGAGTAATGGGGCTTCTTTACCATGCCCATGGAGAGCGCGAGTTCGGTGGGAACTCCCTTTTTGTGAACGCGGCCCAACCCGGTGGAATCATGACGAAAATCGCCTCTCGTGTCTATCTCCAGGTGCATCCCGCAGGCGGTGGCGAAGACCTTATGGAAATCTCCGGGAAGCTCCATCACATAGCCTCCCACCTCACACGGAGCCGGTCTTTCCTCTATTGTGTCGTCGGCGTATAAATAGCAGAGCGCCCATCCTGTAGCGCCCCCAAACCCATAGTGGCTGTAGAAGGCATAGGAATCCCAACCGTGCCTGAGTTCTGGAGAGAAGAAATTCTTGCATAGGGAGTACTCACTGGCACCTACCAACCACCGTTTCACAGCCAACGCTGCCAGATGTGCCGCGCGTTTGAATATCCCTGCCATTTTCGCGTCACCCATATCCCTATAACGGAGAGCCTCTAACTCGCAGAGATGAGCGAAATATGCCTCATTCCAATGGGCTTGATTGCTGCGTCCACCATAAGCCGTCTGTCCGGTGGGGGACTGCATGAAAAGCATGGTCAGCGCGCCGCGTCTGGTCATCTCGTCCAGGAATTTCTGGTGTGGGCCAGTGTAGCCGTTGCGCACTATAAGGGCAGCACTAGACCGGCCGGCTATGTCATAAGCTATGGGATCTTTGGGGTCTTTGTACATCCCATAGCGTGTGAAGTATTTGAGTTGATGGGCGAGATATTTCTCTACGAAATCGTCGTTGTCGGTCAGGCCATCATATTTCTTCAGCCATTCTCCTGACACGGCAAAAAAATTCCAGTTATGAACTTCTGACGCTGGCTTTCCCCGATCTTCCACATCGTGATAGGTCTTTTCCGGGGCAAATCCTCCCAGCCATCGGCGCCACCTCGCCTGATCCTGACTTGATGCAAAGTCACGCAGGTTGCGCAACGCATGAACAAGAGTGTTTGAGCAGAAATCCAGGTGTTGGTCGGCTATCTTTTTCTGATAGAGGTCATGACATGCAGCGTCCATTGCGAGAATGCACTTGTCAAGCAGATCACGGCATCTGCCGGCGGCGATCAGGGTGGAGAGGACAAAGGTGAAATCTGGAGTTATGTGTACCCTCTCGCGATGTTCCAGAGGGTCGTTAATAGCTCCGCGCTCATCCTGCCACTCCGCAGTTCGCCTTGCCAGCGGTTCCATCAGGTCGAGATAGTATTCCCTTGTCAGACCGGTCGGCTGGAACGGTAATTCGGACAGATCCTGACTGAAGAACTCTTTTACCTTTTTCTCTAACGGATACGATTCTTCTGAAGGTAACATTAGGTTTGCTCCTTTGATAGCAGTTGTCATGGTCACTATGGAATTCGCCTTATTCACAATAATGTTAGAGAGATATTCTTACTCAGAATATCCCATCAGATTATGACAGAAAATTCTACTTTAAGCAAGTGTCCAATTTATGGGGTACATTATACTAACCGAATATCGGCGTTTTTTCTTGCCAAACACAGGCGATTTAAGTATACTATTGCCAGAGATCAGAAATCGCAGATTTAGAATTCATAAAACACAGCGGAGTTCCTATGCCAGATGAATCTCAAAAAGGTGTTACTCTAAGAGTCGTCCTGCTTGCTCTAATCCTTATCCCGGCAAACGTGTACTGGATTGTCGAACAAGAGGTGGTGCGCTATACTCACCCGACTCTCATGGCGCCCATCTCCAACGTAATATTCATAGTATTCATCTTCACTGTCCTGAGCCTGTTTTTCAGAAAATTCATGCCGAAACTTGCTCTCAGCCAGGGCGAAATTCTGGTATGTTACGTCATGCTGACAGCTACGTCCTGTCTTTGTTCGCATGATATGATGGAGATTCTGATCCCCACGATAGGGCACGCTTACTGGTTCGCCACCCCTGAAAACGAGTGGGCGGAGTTGTTCCATAGATACCTTCCAGACTGGCTTACTATAAGCGACCAAAAAATTCTGACAGGATACTACGAAGGCGAAACGAGTTTCTACACAGCGCGCTATATAAAAGCGTGGCTCACGCCGATGATGTATTGGATGGGGTTCATAATAGTCTATATCTTCGTTATGCTCTGCATTAACACCATTTTGCGGAAGCAGTGGACGGAACGAGAGCGGCTGACGTATCCCATAATCCAACTGCCGCTTGAGATGACACACACTAAGTCCAGTTTTTTCAAGAACAAGTTGATGTGGATTGGCTTTTCCATAGCGGCTGTGATCAGCATTATCAACTTCTTCAACTTCCTCTATCCATCAATTCCGGAAATACCTATCAAACGGCGCAGTATTGATTATTTCTTCACCGACAAGCCCTGGACTGCGCTGAGACCCGTCAGAGTTGACGCTTATCCTTTCGTCGTGGGCATAAGCTTCCTCATACCATTGGATCTGCTGTTCTCCTGCTGGGCTTTTTACTGGATTTACAAGCTCCAGATACTTCTTGGAAGCATTATGGGCTGGCAGAGCCTTCCCGATTTTCCCTACGCCACCCAGCAGGCTTTCGGCGCATACGTGGGTCTTTTGCTCTTCGCTCTCTGGGCTGGAAGGCGGCATCTAATTCGGGTTCTTAAGGGCGCGTTTTATGCAGGCAGAACGTCCGATAGGGATGACGAGTCTGGCGAGCCTATGAAATACAGGACTGCTTTTTGGGGTATGATCGGCGGGATAGCGTTCTTGTCGCTCTTTGCGAATAGGGCGGGCATGTCGCTGTATATCGCCCCGCTGTTTTTCATCATATATTTCGTTCTGGCGACCACCGTAGCGCGGGTGCGGGCGGAACTGGGGTTCATCGTTCAGGATATGGGTGGCATGGTGCCCCCGAATACGCTGATCACGTGGTTTGGAACGCGGCGACTGGGTCCGGGCACGCTGACGGTATTCGCCCTGTTCAAATTCTTTAACAGACACTCCCGAAGCAACGCAATGCCGCACCAATTAGAGGCGTTCAAACTCGCCGAACGGACTGGCATAAACAACAAGCGCCTGCTCATGACCATCCTTCTGGCGACGACGGTGGGCGGAATAGTGACAGCCTGGATTCTTCTTGACAAATACTACCGGCACGGCGCGGCGTCAGGCCATTTTGGTCCCTGGGCGTTGGGGCTTGCCAATTCTGCGTTCAGTCCTCTCCAAAACTGGCTCACCTATCCCACGACTACCAACTACACACATATATCATTCATGGGCGTAGGGTTTATTTTCACCATATCCCTGATGCTCCTGCGGGCGCGGTTCATCTGGTGGTCACTGCATCCGCTGGGATACGCGCTGTCCAGCACATGGGGGATGTATAATCTGTGGAGTTGCATCTTCATCGCCAGCGCGGCTAAATGGCTTATCCTGAAGCAGGGAGGGCTTAAAGCATACAGACGCGCTGTGCCATTTTTCCTCGGACTTGCGCTGGGCGACTACGTGCTGGGAAGTGTGTGGAGCATACTGAGCGTGGTTTTGGACAGACCCATGTACCAGTTTTGGCCCTGAGTTATAAGCAAGTTTCAATAATGATTTCAGGCTTTCTGCTAGTACAGCGGGACAAGAATGTCCCTCCTATAGCGACCAATAACTGATAGTCGGGACATTCCTGTCCCGAACCCAAAAAAATCAAAAATCAAAAATGCTTATAAGCAAGTTTGCGCAAATAAATAGAACTTTCAGCTTAAACGATTTCTGGATCACTGCGACTTTATCTTGCCCCATTTGGTTGCGAGTTTTTCTCTTGGTCTAACTGGCATATCGGGATTTATGAGAAACGCCTGTAGTTCGATCCAGTGATTCCACTCGTTTGAGGTGCTTCCATTGACCCATGCCCGGATATACTGGACACTCACGGGATCAAACGTTATGGTTTTACCTTCAGCCGTTTCCGGATATTCTTCGTCACCGTTTTCGGTATCAAATATTACTATTTCTTCGCCGAGAAAATCTCCTTTGTCCGATAGAGCAACCTTGTTTTCATGGTATGTTCTGCCATCGCCATAGTAATGCCAGAGCTTGATGGTGTCGATCTGTACCTCCTCTTCGAGATCGATCTGGACCCATGCGGGACCTCCAAGATACGGATCCGTTTCCGTATTACCATCGGTGAGCATGACGGCGGCTCCCTGACCAGCCCCTCCGCTCATAGTAACCGGCATTTCAAAAGCCAGATTCTCCGGTTCATCGCTCCCTATCACAGGACCGGCTATCATCAGAATCCCAATTACTAGAAGAAACGTAAGGAACTGAATTTTTGCATATATTTTCATCATC
>Ga0255402_1040_pt1 | contig 17780 bp, 11 predicted proteins | sample ANMaggSeSYBR01D4_FD_182125 | JGI IMG/M metagenome (GOLD analysis project Ga0255402, IMG submission 182125) | Sediment cell enrichment communities from methane seep in Santa Monica Basin, California, United Staets - ANME aggregate JGI... | ecosystem: Environmental > Aquatic > Marine > Cold seeps >...
TCGCCGGTATTGTCGAGGGTGGCGAAGGTGAATATCATAGCGTCAACGCCGTTATCTTCCCTGACGATGTTAGATACAGAACTCAGGCTCATGCTCCCCTTGCTGAAAGCAAAGTCAACGCCGCTTCCTGTGCCGTCGCTCACCGCTATTATTGCCTGATTAGGCGCGATGATGAGAACGCTTCCGTTCGCTGGTGTTATGGAGGTTATCGTCGGAACCTGAGTGTCATAAACAAACGTGGAACTGTAGGCAGTTACCCCGCCGTTCTTGTCAACCGCGTTCACGGCGATTGTGTAAGTGCCGTCCGCTGATCCGTCTGTGGGAAGCGGAGACGCTAGTTCCAGCGTTATAGTGTCATTATCATCATCCGTCTGCACGCCGCCGATTTCTGTTCCATCGAAGGTTGCCAAACTGATGGTTGATAAATTCAGGTCTATTCCCTTCCCGCTGTTGTCAATCAGGTCTGCCGACACCTGCGCCAGCGCGTTCGCGAACGACCGCTCCGCCGGGTTTACTGACGCCACCTCTGGAAGAACGTTGGCGACCTCATCGGCGAAATCGAACGACGATTGGTACGTCTGTTGGTTCCCCGCTCTATCGCTGAGAGTTATCTGGATCGTGTATTCGCCGGTATTGTCGAGGGTGGCGAAGCTGAATATCATAGTGTCAACGCCGTTGTCTTCCCTGACGATGCTGGATATAGAACTCAGGCTCATGCTCCCCTTGCTGAAAGCAAAGTCAACGCCGCTTCCTACGCCGTCGCTCACCACCATTACCGCCTGATCAGGCGCGGTAGTGAGAACGCTTCCGTCCGCCGGCGTTATGGAGGTTATCGTCGGAACCTGGGTATCATATACGAATGTGGAACTGTAGGCGGTTGTTCCGCCGTTCTTGTCAACCGCGTTCACGCTGATGGTATATGTTCCATCGGCTGATCCATCTGTGGGAAGCGGGCTTGTCAATTCCCAGACTATGGTGTCGTTATCGTCGTCCGTCTGGATACCAGCCGCCTCTACTCCCTGCGGGTTCAGCAGACTGATGGTTGACAGATTCAAATCTACGCCCTTCCCGCTGTTGTCAATCAGGTCTGCGGACACCTGCGCCAGCGCGTTCGCGAACGACCGTTCCGCCGGGTTTACTGACGCCACCTCTGGAAGAACATTGGCGACCTCTTCGACGAACTCGAACTCAAACTGATATGCGCGCTGATTGCCTACTCTGTCGCTGAGGTTTATGGTTATTGTGTACTCGCCAACATCCTCAAGAGCGTCAAAGCTGAATATCATGGCGTCAACACCATTGTGCTCCCTGACAATCGCATCAGCAGATACACCATTCAGCGCCATAGTCTCCAAAGTAGCAGCAAAATCAACGCCACTACCTGCGCCATCACTCACTACTATCACCATTTCACTGGGTGCTTCTGTGAGGACACTTTCATCCGCTGGCGTTATAGATACTATGACAGGAACCTGCGTATCATAGACGAATATGGAACTGTGTTCAGTTGTCCCACCTGCATTGTCTACAGCATTGACCCTTATGATATATGTGCCATCAGCAGAGCCGTCAGTGGGGAGGGGATTTGTCAATGCCCAGGTGATCGAGTCGTTACCTGATGCTTCGCAGTTTTCGCAGGGACGTCTACCCGAATCCACAGCTTCTTGATACGAGCTAAAGAAGATTCTGTTCTCCTCCTTAATAGCTAGCGCATAAGGGCATGCGAGTGTATGGAACACATCCTCGTTTGTACTAGCTACATATATATCACCACCGTCATTTGTCTGGACACCTGACACCACAGTTTCATCAGGCCCTTCCAATCTAATGGTTGAGGCATCTAGGTTTATCCCCTGACCACTCTTGTCCAACAGCACCGCTGTCACCGTCGGCAAATCATTTATATACGCTCCATCTGGCAGTCCATATATATCTCCCGCATCCGGTAGATAAATTAACACTACTTCGGGGAGTAGGTCTTCTACCCCAACCAAGTCGAATTCTAACTGATATGAATATCCATTTGCCCCATCTGTCGTGTTGGCATCATCTTTTCCCGCATTGTCCCAGATGGTTATTTCTGCCGAATACGTACCCGGATCTTCAAACGCGGGGAAGCTGAACGTCATGGTATCAATGCCGTTGTGTTCTCTGATAATGCTGTCGTTTGATACGCCGCTCAACGTCATGGTGCCCATCGTGGCGGCGAAATCAACGCCGCTTCCCGCGCCGTCGCTTACTTCGATCACTATCTGGCTCAGTGCTATGACGACATCCCCATCAGCAGGAGTCGTGGACGTTACGGTTGGAACCTGAGTGTCATAGAGGAACGTGGAAGCGTATTCCCTTATTCCGCCGGCTTTGTCCACCGCTCTGACCTTTATGGTATATGTGCCATCGGCGGAGCCGTCTGTTGGAAGCGGAGCGTTTAATTCCCAAACTATGGTTTCTTCCGTGCTCGACAGAGCGCAGCCGGACTCGCATACATACACCAGGTCGCCCCAGCAATCTATGCAGAATTCCCATTTTATCTGCGCCCCGGGCACTTCTACGCCCTGCGGATCTTCTAGCCTGACGGTTGACGCGTCAAAGTTAATTCCTTTTCCCCTGTTATCCTGCAACGCCGCCCCTATTCTCAATATCGCTTTTTCAATCGCCCGATCTCGCGGCGCGGTGGCGATTATCTCTGGCAGAACGTCCTCCGGACTCTCAACCACGTCGAACTGGAATTGCAAAGGCTGAGACGGCTTGTTGCCAGCGAAGTCAGTGGGGCTTATTATGATTATATACCTGCCTACGTCCAATTCCACCTGCGGAGTGAACGTTATAGTATCCACGCCATCATGGACAGTCAAACCCGGAATAACGCTTCCCTGAAGCTCCATAGTGTCAGCCGTAGCCGCCAGGTCTATTCCACTGCCTGAGCCATCATTCATCACCACGACCACCTGGGATGGCGCAGTAAGCAAAACAGCCATGTCCGACGGCGTAACGGAGGTTATCTGCGGGTAAACCGTGTCGTAAAAGAAGGAATAATTTGTGACCTGCGTATTGCCGACATTGTCAACCGCTGTCACGACAATAATATACTGCCCATCCGCCGAGCCATCGCCGGCAAACGGCGACGAGAGCTTCCATGTGATGGTATCTGTCCCATTGTCCCGCTGTTCGCCATCCACTTTCACGCCAGCGGAATCTTCCAGCCATATTTTGGATTCGCCAATAGCCAACCCTTCGCCGCTGTTGTCATGTAGTTTAGCTTCTACTTCCGCCAGAGCGCGAACGGCGGCGTATGCTTCCGGCTCCGTAGAGATCACATCTGGAGCTTCTGTGCAAACCTTCACCTTGATGGTTTTTGTCTTTTCGTTTCCGCCCCGATCTTTTGCCTCGATTGTTATGTCATATTCTTCTCGATCCGCCGCGTAGTTTCCCAGACCGTCTCTGCCGTCCCATATAACGCTGTTTTGCCCCGCTGACACTCCCGCAATGGGCTTGGCGGCTACGGCCAAATCCCCTTCGCCTATAGTTATGACAACGTCCTCATTTACGCCGGAGAGCATTTCGGACAGCGTGTAATGAATAGTAACCGTGTCCTTTACGCCGTCGCCATTGGGAGAGAATATCTCAGGAACAACAGCCACTTCGGTGATTTCCAGCGTTCTGTCGAGAGTGAAGTTTTCGGTATCATCATCCGCGTTATCCCAGTCAATGTCGCCGTCGGCAGTTTCATCTATAACCACAGCGATGTCATAGTCGCCGTCATTCAGAGATGAAAGCTTACTGTTTATGTTCCAGGACAGCGACACAGCGGTATCAGGCGTTGCCGTTCCAGTTGCTATATAGCTTGCGCTTGGCTCATCGTCGAAATCGCCGTCGTCATCCACGTCAACGATCACGGCATAATCGCCGTCGGCTGCAAGATCATCCCCCGGCGTGAAGCTGATAATGAGCGTTGACTGCTTAGAGCCGCCGAACACCTCATCCTGATATTCGCTGTCTATAACCTGTAACTTTTCCTCAAATAAGCCCGCTTCTGCGATTGAATATGCAAAGCTCAAAACCAACATAGAAACGAGCGACACGATAGCTGTCTTTCGCATTTTATTTCCTCTCAGATCATGTCCCAAAATTGTTTCCTCCTCGATCCGACAGTTCAATTAAATTTTCATAGTGCATTCTATATACCAAAGCAAACCACAAACCTCACTCATCGAGTTTCGGCGAGATAAGGACGCAAACAGTCTTGAAATCACTGATGAACACTGTCAGGCTCACCAAAGTCCTTCATTCAAGCGAATAGCAATGCGAAACCTCATGGTTAGCTAAATTTTATGCTAATCCACATTTAAAATAGACGATAAAAGCGCCCTAAAGTTTAATTTTTCTTCTTAAGTCAGTTCTCCAATAACTGTCCAAAGAAACTACTGGCGGCTCGACTAATGAAGTTCAGAAGATTTTATCAAAAAATGCTTATATCTCTGGAATCTTTCAGCCAGTTTTGATACAATCCTGATATACGGCGATACTGGTCTCTATTTAATGATATTTCTAGTCACAATATCGTCATGAGCATGCAGAAATCTTAGTGGATTTTCTGAAAATCGCCTTAGCAAGTTTAAGAAAAGATCATAAGGTTTGTAGTAAGGCGATTCATCGCCGTCTGTGGCGAATGGTATAGGACGTGGAATGAATTGCACTAGTATTGAGGAGGAAGCAAGGCATGTTTGTTGATATTCATGTACACACTGTAAGCAACTGCGATCTGCCGGTAGCGCCGGGCGAGGATGTCGTCGCCACTCCCGAACAGCTTATCGAGATGTTCGATGCGGTCGGCATTGACAAGGGCGTGATGCTCCCTTTGCTCACTCCCGAAAACTGTATGCTCGTGCAAAGCAACGAGGAAATTCTAGAGATCGCCGAGAGGCACCCGGATCGCTTCATTCCGTTCTGCAACATAGACCCCCGGCTCCATAAGAACTCAGCGGACACTGACCTGTCCTTTGTCATCAATCATTACAAGGACAGGGGTTGCAAGGGCATAGGGGAGTTGACATCCAACCTTTATTTTGACGACCCGCGCGTTCACAACCTGTTTCGCCATGCCGAGAAATGTGAGATGCCGGTGCTCTTCCATATAGCCGCTGGCGAATACAACACCTACGGGCTGATTGATGACTTCGGTCTGCCGCGCTTTGAGAAGTGCGTCCAGAAGTTTCCCGGTATCATCTGGCTTTGCCATTCACAGCCGTGGTGGGCGTTCATCAGCGGGGACGTGGGTGAGAACGAGTGGAGCGGATACCCGAAAGGTCCCGTGGTCGAAGGCGGACGCGTCGTCGAACTCATGCGCAAATACCCCAACATCTACGGCGACTTATCGGCAGGCAGCGGCTACAACGCGGTCAGTCGCGATCCGGAATTCGGCTATTGGTTTTTCAACGAATTTCAGGACCAGCTTTGCTTCGCTACGGACGTTTGGGCAACCGATCAGTTGGACAACAGACTGATTTGGCTGGCAGACTTCCTCATAGATGCCCTGGACAAGGGCAAGATTGACCAGGTGGTCTTCGACAAGATAGCCCACAGGAATGCGGAGCGAGTGCTGAAACTGTAGTCACAAGACGAAGGGAAAAATATGATTATTACCTCACATTCTTTCGCAAGTGTTGCAACCTACTTTGATTGAAACATCATAGCAAGGAGTGGAAAAAATGACCCAAAGGATGGACTCACAAAGTGAACTGCCAAACAAAATCTCTGAGTTAAGCGAAAAGGTGATTAGTAACAATAGATTTGATAGAGAGATTAAAAATGTTGTAGAGCAGCTTATCATTTTATACAAACCTCAGAAGATTATCCTATTTGGTTCTTTAGTAATCGGCAACCCGAAGGCAGGAACAGATATTGACCTCTTTATTATTAAAAAAGATGTGCCTGAACTTGGTGTCGATAGGATTCGCCAATTGGATGGACTTATTAAATATAAGCTAGCCACTGACTTCATTGTATATAAACCTGAAGAAGTAGAGCAAAGACTAAAATTAGGAGATCCTTTTATAAAGACTATCATTAACGAAGGAAAGGTTCTTTACAATGCAAAATGAAGAAATCGTAAAAGAGTGGATAGAAAAAGCAGAAGGAGATTTTGGATTTGCCTCTTCATCGCTTAAACTTGAAAACTACTTCGCTCAAATCTGCTTTCATTTTCAACAAGCGGCTGAGAAATATCTCAAATCCTTTATTATTGCCAATGAGCTAAAATTTAGACCTGTTCACAATCTATTGGAATTATTAGAGGTTTGCAGAGAGAAAGAACCGAGGATTGAGGAAATAGAGGAAGATTGCCGTTATCTTAATCCATTTTATATTGATACTCGTTATCCTGTACACTGGCCTACTCGCTATGATAAAGAGATTGCCATTAAGGCAAGAGATTCGGCAGGAAAAATAAGGAAGTGGGTAAAGAATTCTCTTGGGTATGATGAAAGAAAGAATTGAGGTCAATCCAGTTGGTTCTTTGGCAACAAATACGGAAACTCGCCTTCAGGATAGTTGGCATTCCCGCCTGATGAGCGAGTTCGCAGAAACATGGGGTGACATATGTTTAGGAGGAAGATTCTGATGAGCTTTCTGGGCTCCGAGAAGGGCTCCGAAACTAACTATATTGCGCCTCTATGTATTGTACACTCGAACATAAGGTGGTTCATTGTTGGCAAAGAACCCCTATGTACTTGGAGGGATGTTTGATGGTAGGACTAAAGAAGATTGACGCTAAGATTCAGGAGTATAGATAGCAAAACTGTCGTTCTCCAGGAATTGGAATCTCATTACAAAGGAAGGACAGCTAATTGGGAGGAAAACAATGGCGAGAATAGCGATCTGGCGCAGTGAACAGAACTTGACGCATCCTCGTCTGGGAGATAATCTCCAGTGGGGTGCGTGGGGCTTTTACGGAGCGCAGGAGATCCTTCGGCAGTTGGGAGTGACTTTTGACGTTGTTGAGGATGGTCAAATAGGCGACTGTGAACTACTTATCTGCCCGGACGTTCCTTTGGTGACGCCGGAACAGCGCGAACGCCTGGAGGATTTCGTGAAGGCTGGCGGAAGGATACTCACAGACGGCGCGTTCTCACTATATCAGGATGCCCAACTTACCCCCTACCCGGATGATGATGATCTGCTGGGAATTCACACACAGGCAAACCAGTTCAATCCCTACCATGATTCGGGAGAGCCTAATTTCTCCGGGCACGTCAGCCATGGATTCGATCAGGGACCCATTTTCGAGGGTCTGCCGTGGCTTTTGCCGGCTTTTGGACGGACACGGATACTGGCGGCGCAATCCGGCGCGCAGGCGCGAGGCACTTTTGAAGGTGTTCTCTTCAAGGGAACAGCGGGTACGCAACTTCAGGGAGCGGCTTGCATCATCAAGGAGTACGGTCGGGGATTGTCCCTATGTATTTCTGCTCGTATTTTCCGCACTATCGGTCTTTTGCTGTCCGGGCAGACCTCTCCCGACCTCTGGGTTTCCAGGACGGAATACTTCCCCAGCGCGGATAATACCGGCGGCGTTCATGGCTGGGAGCACAATGCCATCTGTCGGACTTTGCGCGCCACTGGATGGGGAGATTTCCCCTTGGGCGCTTACTATCAGCGGTTTGTGCTTAATATGATCAACGTCCTCTGTCCCAACCTTCCTCGGGTATCATTCTACCCGGATGGCAAAAAATGGGTTCTGGTGATTACCTACGACGTTGACCATGCCAATGAGAGTTGCTGGCATTTTGATCGCTGGCATGCGCTAAACCGGGAGCTAGGTATCCATCCTGACGCCAGTTGGCTTTTCCAGGCTCATTTGAAGGATACCTCTGTTTATCCCCACCCCAGTTTGTCCGAGTATGATATTGACGATCCTGAGATAAAATCGGTGATCGCGCAGTTGAAAGAGGATGGCTATGAAATCGGCTTGCACCACTGCGACTGGGATGGGGAAGTGATCAGGCAGGAATACGCTCGTTTCAAGGATGCCACTGGTTTCGCTCCACTGGGCACTCGCGGACACTACCTCGTTGACTCACCCCAAATGATGGAAAGCCTTGAGTCCGCTGGACTGGTTTGGGACGGTTCGTGGTTTAACCATCAGGAACTGGCAACTATGTCCGGGGTGTATCATCCAGTTCATCCTCTGAACTGCCGGACACAGGAGGCGCTCTCCATTCTGGAATTGACTTCTCTTTTCACCGAGGGTATGCAGATATGGGATATGTATGGCTTACATCCTCCCATCACCAATGAGCGGCTGGCGGCTACCATGGAGATTCTGAAAGAACTGGGCGGCATCTGGGTGCCAGGTATCCACCAGCGCCTGCTGCCTGTGAGCGAAGGAATCTACCGTTATCTCATCACCAAAGCCAAAGAACACCAGGCATGGATTACCACTGGCGAGAAGCTGACTCAATGGTGGTTGGCGCGGGAACATATCAGGATAGAGCAATCCGGAAAGGATTCAGTGACCGTGCGCTACGAAGGACCTGCGGAGCTACTGCACTGCACGCAGGGGGCAACGCTGATAGCGCCGGGACTGACCACTCCTGTCAAGTTGGACGATCTGAGTGAAGCTAGAGAGTATTCGATGAGCATAAGGTAAGGAAACGAGAGGGAGTTATGGACACTAAGAAAAAGTATGCCAGGTACGTGAACACCGCCTTAGATTCTTTATAGAAATCTCAGAACCATTACCAAGCGAAGGAGAAGCCAATGTACGCTCTGTTCTATTTTGATACCGAAGATTTTATCTCGCCGCCCGATCATCCCGTTCACCGCCTACCGGGTCAACTGGCAGACATTATGCACAAACACGGTCTGCCGGGATGCTTTCACATCCACGGCGAGAAAGCCCGGTTTATGGAGCGTCTCGGGCAGGGCGACGTGATCGAATCCATCAAAGAGCACGACGTCAGCCTGCACTACGACCGTGGCTCGATCCATCCAACGACTGCGGAGGAGGTGTCCGAGTTGGGCTGGTTTCGCGGCGTAGAGCGTGTGATTTTTCGCGAACTTCCCGGATTCCAGGCGCTTGAGCGAATCTTCGGCAAGTGCAGTGGCATCACTCAGCACGGCGGCACGTTTGCTGCGCAGATCGTCTATGCCGCGGGGAAAATGGGCAAGCCGTTCTTCTACTCGCCTTTCCGCCTGCCGGGGCGAAACGTGGCTTGGTACTGCAACAACCTGCTTATCAGCGGCTATCAGGCTAAGTACTACTTCGATCCATTTTATCGCGATACGCCGAGATTCGAGGAATCGCTCGCGCAAGTAAACCCTTATCTGGATGAATGTGCGCGGACACACGATTTCACTGCCATGTTCGGCTGTCATCCGGTCAACACAATGATGGAGGAATTTCCAGACGCCATCAATTTCCGAGAGGGCGCCATACCGAAACCCAGCGAGTGGGTCGCGCCGACGATGGTGAAGGGCGTGTCCATCCCCTTGATCCTTGAGAACTTCGAACGTCTGGTCAAGACACTCGTCAGCCATCTGAAGGTGGAGTGGACGACCGTGGCGGGCATCCACGATCTGTACGGCAGTCAGCCGGTGAAAGTCCGCGATGCCGATCTCCTGGCTGGAGCTGAGGCAGTGGTGAAAAATGGTGGTCCCACCCATACGGAGGTACTGACCGCCGCTGAACTGCTCTTTCTTCTTGCTCGGCGCGTTTTGGGCAAAGCGGACATCTACGAAATGCCACAGATCATGGGACCGACGGAGGAGGGAAGCGGATCCTCAACGGCATCTGCCAATCTCAACATTGAATTGATCGCGGAGGAGATCGTGGAACGTGCACGGGAGAACGGCTACCTGCCGCCTGCTTTGAGTGAGAACCATGAGAACATATCGCCGGAGTTGGCTCTCGTGCTCTTGTCTTGTCATGCCATCGGGCAGAGAGTCCCTTCTGATGATCGCCTAAATCTGTCCGTCGAGGCGATCCCCGGTGTTACGGAGGCAATCGCAAATGTGAGGAGATACAGCGAATGGGTCTGTCACGGTCCGCGATATCATCAGTACGCCATTCTGAAGCATTTCCGCTTGCAGTGTTGGACACTCAAGCCGGCGTTTGCGGAGCGAGAATACGATTCAGGCATTGAACTAGGGCGCTACGTCAATCCCATGTTCGATCACGCGTAGACGACTATTCAGCTTCGAGAAAAGGAGGGGCGACATGCCTACAAGGACAAACGTTAAGATCAGCAATGTCAGCCATATCCATATATGCGGCGGCGCGGGATTTTACTGCGCGCATCCCAGACATGCGGGACTCTGGAACTTCGGCAGTGGCGAACTTGCCCTGATTCATCCGCACGCACCCTGGCATTACAAAGAGAAGCACCCGCACGGTTTTGGCAAGGGTTACAAAAGCAACAGCGTATGGCTTTTGCAGAGATCAATGGATGGAGGGGAAACGTGGCTTGAGGAAAACAACGTGGTCGTTTACGACGAGACGCTTCCCGCCGAAGAGCGCGTGGATATTCTGTTTCCGAAAAATCCCGAACGGGAGCAGATCGATCTCTCCGCGCCAGACAGCATCGTCTGTTTTGGCAGGACTGCGTTAGGGGATCTGCGACCGCTCGATGAGAACGTAGCAAATCCAAAGCAGGGGAGAGCATCCACGACGTGTTTTGCCCTTCGTTCTGCGGATCGCGGCAGGACGTGGGAGAAAAAGGCAACCGTCATCAGAGATCAATCAGAAGATTTCAACTGCGAGATCGTAGGCTATGATACAGCCAAAATGTCGGATGGCACGCTTATCATGGCGGCTACCCTGTCTGGCATCGCCGCAGTTTACGGCACGGACGATGATGGACTCACGTGGTCATATCTTGCGCAGGCGGGACATGCGTCCGCTTCATTTGGGGGCATGTCCTATCCGGGGCTGATTCGGCTTCCAAACGGCAAAATTCAATACTATATGCTGGAGATAAACGGCGGGACAAACTCGATCCTCATGAGCGAATCGGACGACGTTTACAACTGGACGAAACCCCGTTCGATTGTCAGGTACGGCGCGTCGCCCTGGCGCGCTAGAGTCAGGCATGGACAGCATTTTCCTCTGTCGTCCTCTTTCCCTGGACCGAAAGTTTACCGCTCGCCCTGGCCCGTCCTCCTCAGAGATGGCAGAATCGTTGTGATTTTCGCCCGGCGCAGAGCGCCCGCCGGCATAGGAGGCATCCTCAGCGAAGACGAGGGAAAAACGTGGAGCGACGAGTTTATTATACGCGACGATGCAAGCGGAACTGATATTGGTTATGCTCTGGCTGTTGAGGTCGAGGATGGGCGGATTTTTACCGCCTATTACTACATGACTGAAGGTAACACTCAGCAAACCCCACGATACATTGCGGGGTCGTTTTTCGATATCTGAAAGGACAACAGCATGAATGATTCAGGAAACAAAAAAGAAACGCCTTTTATAAGAATCGTTGGCGAAGTGGATAGGGCGAAGCCCATCAATCCGGGTGATACTGTCATCTGGCATCTGTCTATTGACCCCATTGTTCCGCGAGGTCCGAAAAAGGGGTTTTTCTATAAGGGCAGGATTGTTGATGCAAAAAGCGGGCGCATTGTAAAGCAAAAAGAAAAAACAGAGATCGCATTCTCCAGCAATCAGGAGGATTTTGAGCGTTTAGCCAGCGCAACTCAGGGCACTCCGATTGACTATCAGTATATCAAGCTGTTTGAAGTGAATGATCTACCAGCCGGAGAATACCGCGCTCAGGTGGAGATGTATAACAAAGAGGAAATAGTCTCTGTTGACACGCTTTCGTTTCTGACAGGCGTTTCGGAGCCGATCCTCGCTCACAGGATAAAACTCCCTGACAACCGTGGACTGCCGCGAATAGGAGACGTAAACGGTGATGGACGAATGGAGTTGGTCTGGACGTGCAACGCCAGGTATCAGATCGTCTATGATAACGACGGCGATATTATCTGGGAATACCATGACGAAGACGGCGCCCGCATTTACAACACCGCGCCGGTAAGGGTCTATGACATAAACGGGGATGGTAAGGACGAGATCATAACTATGAGGGGCAAATGGGGGCAGGCGCAACTGTGCATCATAGAAGGGGCAACAGGTGAGATAATAAACCAGATAGAGTGGCCATACATAAACCAGCTTATCCACCCTGACCCGGGTAGCGACGATTATTACAAGAGTCTCAAGAGCATTGGTCATGCCCACAGGGTCGCAAAGCACAGCACCAAAGGGATCATAAATATGTATGGCGCCAAGATAGTCATAAGCAATCTCCAGGGCAATAGCACGCCGATGGATTTTATTGTAACCGTCGGTGAGCAGAACTGCGTGATATTGGTCGCCTACAACAACAGGCTTGAGAAACTATGGGATCGAAAAATCACCAATGGCACAGCAGGTCATACTATCTGGGTAGGGGACGTGAACGGTGATGGAAAAGATGAGGTAGCGGTTGGCACGATGCTGCTTGATAGCTCTGGAAATGTAATGTGGGAAAAGACATTAGAGGATTTCTCGCCGCCCTGGGAAGATGACCATATTGATGGTATGAAGATAGCTGACGTAGATGGAGATGGCAGGATTGAGATTATCTATACTTGCCGGGTCGTGGTGGATGCCCTGACAGGAGAGATAAAATGGAAAATCCCCACTCTGCATGGACAAGACCTGAGTGTAGCAAAAATGCGGGACGACGTAGAGGGCCAGCAGATAATCATTGATGACCGATTCTACAGGCACTTCGGTTCTCTGATATACGGAGTGCAGATAGACGCAAGGGATTGTCATGGGCAGCCGCTGTGGCACAGGAACAATATGGCAATACAGATGCACAGAGAGATTGACTGGGATGGAGACGGCAAGAATGAGATCATAATCGGATTTGACCTTCCGAGAAGACCGCACAACGTAAACGCAGGGATATTTGACGGTTATGGCAGACTCATAGGGGTGCTTCCCAGAAGCGGCTTCGGAGCGAAATTCGTAGGCAGGAAATCTGATGATCTCATATCGTGGACTCAATGGTCTAATAGTTCGGGTATGCTTGAGATATACAGCAATGGAAAGCAGCCGCTGTCCACAGACAGATATTGTGTACCAAAGGTCGTTTATAATGAACCAGATTGAGACGACGAAAGGAGACGGCCCGCCAATGTTATATCAAGTGCAACCAACTTTAGCAGTTCAGGAGGTATTACCAGATGAAAATTGACACTATCGAGGTATATTACGTTACGTTACCGCTCAAATATCCGTGGCGGACAGCATTTGGGGAAGATGATGTAGTTCATTCGGTTTTGGTGAAGGCGATAAGCGGCGATCACGTCGCCTGGGCAGAAACGACGCCCCTTTATGCCCCAACCTATTCTCCCGAAACAGCGATGTCCGCTTTCATGTGCATCAAGGAATTTCTCGCTCCCCGAATCGTTGGCCAGGAGATCGAAACCGCCGAGGAACTCAACAAGCGGCTATCCATCTTCAAAGGCAATCATTTCGCTAAGTCGGGCGTCGAGATTATTTGGTGGATGATGTCCGCAAAGATACAGGGCAAGCCGCTGCATGAACTTCTGGGCGGTACGCGCAAAGTGGTGGAAGCGGGTGCAGATTTTGGCGTGCAGGACTCCATTGACATGCTGCTGGAAAAGATCGAACGCGCCCTGAACCTCGGACACAAGCGCGTTAAGCTGAAAGCCCGTCCCGGCTGGGATCTGGAAATGCTGAAAGCAGTGTACAGCGCCTTCCCTGACGCCACTTTCCACATAGATTGCAACTCAGGCTATACGCTTGAGGATGCGCCCCTCTTCCGGGAAATTGACAAGTTTGGTTTAGCGATGATCGAACAGCCCCTCTTTCACACCGACCTGCTCGACCATAGTGAATTGCAGCGACAACTGGAAACGCCTATTTGCCTCGACGAATCCATCAAGAACGTTCGTGATATGGAGTGGGCGATTCGGTTGAAGTCTTGCCGATACGTCAACATCAAGCCAGGGCGAGTCGGCGGGTTGCAAAACGCGCTCAAAATCCATGATCTGTCACTCGAAGCAGGCATCCCTGCGTGGGTGGGCGGCATGTTGGAAAGCGCAATAGGCGCGGGTGTCTGCATCGAACTGGCTACGCTGGGAAATTTCGTTTACCCCAACGACCTGTTCCCGACCAGCGCCTACTACGAAGAAGACCTGACCGATCCGCCAATAGTACTCAATGAGTACTGTACCTTTACAGCCTCCACTGTGCCGGGAACTCCGTATCAACCTGTCCAGGAGCGTATTGAGCGCGCTGCCAGACATCATGAAATTGTTCGGGCTACGTCATAGGGGTTAATTGTTATGAATCTTTCACCTGTTTCGAATGGGTTCTAAAGGAGAACATCATGAGCAAGGGAAGAAGAACGAGAAAGGTTATCATACCATTGACATTAGTTGTTTTTCTGGCGTTGGCTTGCCTGCCGGCTGCACGTGTCTGGGGCGCAATTTACTATGTCTCTACAGACGGGAACGACGCCAACCCCGGAACCTCGTCCGAACTGGCATGGAGGACGATAAGCCATGCGGCAAAGACGGCTCAAGCTGGCGACCTGGTGAGAATAAAGGGCGGTGATTATGGACACGAAAGCGTGACGGTGATGAATTCTGGCACGGCGGAGGCGCCCATCCGATTCGAGGGCTACGACGGGGATGCGAGAATAGAGGGCGCCGTAAAGATGGTCGAAGGCAAGGCGAAGCTGGAGAGCCAGGGCGTCCAGATTAAGGGCAAGTCGCATATCAAGTTGAGCGGCTTTACGACGATTAGATACTATACTGGAATCGAAGTTGCTAAAAACTCCCACCACATTACCATAGAACGCTGCACCGCGGGGATTTGCGGATGGTCCGGGATTTCCGTGAGCGGCTCCAACTGCAAAGTCAGGCACTGCACCGCATACAACACTGGTATGACGAACATCTGGGCAGGTGGCAGCGATAACGTCGTCGCAGACTGCTGGTCTTACTGCAATCCGTGCCTGGTGGGTATATTGCCCGGCGTTGATACAGGTACGGACTACTGCTATGCTTCCAGCAACTCTCGGAACGTCCATTTTATCAGATGTCGCGGGGACGGCAGAAATCGGTCAGGTCATGGTCTCGAATTTACCGCTGGCGGCGGACACCTGCCCGGTTGCGAAAACTGCCGCGCGACCGATTGTGAGATGTACAACTGCTGGACGCTCTTCGGCGCACGCCACGGCTCACACGGCATCACGTTTACCAACTGTTATGGCGAAAGCGAAGTGCTCAAGGTCGAGAAGGGAAGGGACGGACAAAAATGGCGCACCGGCGAGTTGCACAGTCATGGTTTCTATTTGCGGACGGGCGCGCACAACTGCACTGTGGAAAACTGCCGGATCAAGGGCGTGCGCTGGGGACTTGATGCGGACGATGCAAGGGGAAGTCGGACAAAAAGCGGGGTGACCAGGAATATTACCTTCCAGAACTGCATAGCTGTAGATTGCGTTTTCGGAATTCAGGCGGCGGCTCCTGACACCAGAGTTCTCAACTGCCTGAGCGCGCGCAACAGGTGTGGTATATTGATTGATAACGTAAAGGGAGTATCCGTAACGGGCAGCATCTTCTGCCAGAACGAGGCGGGAATCCGGGGTAGTGAACCAACAGCCCTGATCACCCGCTGCAACATCTGGGGCAACGGGAAGAACCTCTTAGGAAAAGGGCGAGAGATTTACGCTAGCGGAAACCTTTGCTTTACTGATGAGAAGGAACTTTACGGAGAGGCGATAGGTCTCGGGGCGGATTGCATCTCCGAAGACCCCCAGTTTGTGGATTCAAGACCCAGGAACCCTGAATGAGGTGACTGGCATCTAAAGAAGACCAGTCCTTGCAGGAACATGGGACCGTATGCCGATGATCCAAAGGCGTTCGTAGGGATGAGATAAAGTCGGTTGTGACCGGCAAATGAAGACTGTACCTTTACAGCCTCCACCGTGCCGGGAACTCCGTATCAACCTGTCCAGGAGCGCATTGAACGCGCTGCCAGACATCATGAGATTGTTCGGTCCGAGCCGTAAGTATAGTGTACAGATTTCTAACGTATACAAGGAGGTATAGCTATGCAGGCTTCAAAAGAAAATCAATACTTTATGGAAGATGAAAACCATTTTGGGGTTTCAACAGCCCATCGTCTAAGCAGTGAAGTTGGGAAAGATATCCTGATATCGGGTGGCAATGCTTTTGACGCTATTGTGGCTTCAGCCGTCACTTTAGCTGTTGTTGAACCAGGGAATTCTGGCGTTGGCGGGGAGGGATATTGCATATTCTACGATGCTACTGAGCGAAGAACAGGTGCATTATGCTTCATGGGAGAACCTTGCGCTTTAGCTACTCCCCAAAATGTCCATGGTAAGGAATTTTCGCGAGGTGTTTCAGCACCCTTGGTACCAGGAGCACCGGCAGGATGGTTTGCCCTAATCTCAGAGAAATGCACAAAATCAGCGGAAGAACTCTTCAGTCCAGCAATCAGTTTTGCCCGGGAGGGATTTCCCCTTGACCATACTGAGGCTGATGGTCTTAACTGGATGTCTGATGTGTTTCATACTTCGGCTCGTGAAACTTTTTGTCGAGGTGATAGGCCTTGGAAAGAGGGTGATCTGTTGCGTCAGCCCGATCTAGCGCGGACTCTGGAAGGCTTAACAAGAGAAGGTCCAGATTTCCTCTACACAGGTAGAATTGCTGAGAGCCTCGATGCATTCTTCGAGAAGACAGGTGCGTTGCTTCGGAGTCATGATCTGGCGGCATATCAGGTAAGATGGCAAGGAACTATTGCGGCAAAATTCGATAACCTAGAAGTGCACGTACCAGTTCCCGAAAGCACTGGCTTCAGCGTTCTTTTCGGTCTCAAACTGCTGGATGCTATTGGCATTCAGAATATGCCTCAGGGAGGACTGGATTTCGTCAAAATTACCCTTAATGTCCTGCGCAAAATGCAGGAGTGTGTAGATGAGCTTTCCAGTAAGTTACTACCCTACGATTGCGGAGTTTTGGACGAACTGGATCGGCTTCTGGAAGTAGAAGACATCCAAACGGCATCAGCCGACATAATGAAGAAAAATCACGTGGGCCAGATCCGCCAGCATGGGTGTTGTACTACTTCGTTATCTGCAGCAGACCACCTTGGGAATTTGGTCTGCCTTACCCAAACTCTGGATGACGGATATGGAAGTGGCGTTGTTGTGCCTGAGACTGGGATCTTACTTAACAATGGGATGGCCTGGTTCGAAACTGACCCAGAGCATTCATTATGCTCGATAGAGCCAAGAAAGCATGTCTTCGTACCTGTAGTGCCCACTATCTCTTTGACGAATTCGGGTAAGCCATTATTTGCTCTGGGTACGCCTGGGGGTTATGGAATCCCGCAGACAACCACACAAGTGTTATCTCATTTCCTCTTCTCTGGCGATAGTGTTGAAACCGCAATCAGTAGACCGAGGATGACAGTCGGCTCTACCACCCCCTGGGACGATTCCGGCATCAAACTGGAAGAGGGGTTCTTGCAGGAAGCATACGATGGCCTGGCTACAGATTCTATCCAGACCGGTTGGGAATTTGGGGATTTTCATGCTGTTCAATTCCTAGAGAAGGGATCGTTAATGGCATTTGTAGACCATAGAGGTCAAGGCGTCGCCTATTAGGCATAGGGGCATATTTAGAGACAATTATCTAAGATACTTGTCGAAGAGCAAGGCATCGAGGGTCGTAGT
>Ga0255402_1042_pt1 | contig 17243 bp, 16 predicted proteins | sample ANMaggSeSYBR01D4_FD_182125 | JGI IMG/M metagenome (GOLD analysis project Ga0255402, IMG submission 182125) | Sediment cell enrichment communities from methane seep in Santa Monica Basin, California, United Staets - ANME aggregate JGI... | ecosystem: Environmental > Aquatic > Marine > Cold seeps >...
ATACTCGGCATACTTCACCCCGTCAACCAGCAAGGTTGTGGTTGAGCTTTCCGCGTCGCGGTAGATGACTGACATCGGCAGTGGAAGATGATTATGGGGATTATGAATGTCAGCCGATCTGATTTTCACATCTTCATTCGGTTTTATCTCGAAAAAAGTCAAGTCGCTTCCATATTCTTCACCGTTATCCAGTTCGGCTTTTTCCAGAAGGGTGACTTTTTCTTCGTAAACATCTGGATTGATGATTTCGGGTATCTTTTCTATTTCTGGTTTAGATTCTTGTTCATCTTCGCTTTTTTCCGCGCGTTCCTTCATCATGCGGAACTGCCATTTGATACTGATATTACGTCCTGAGCTTTCCAGTTCTTCATAGTTGTCCGGGCGAAAATAATACCATTCCTTAAATTTATTGCTGAGACGGCGTGAGATGACATCTCTTTCGTCAGGTTTTCCAACGTGGATTTCCCTTTCATTCCCACTATAATGAGTGTAAAGGGCAAAATCGGCTACCTGTTCTGACCATAATACCAAAGTCTTCACGTTTTGCGGAAGCGGAAGATGAAAGTATTCAGATTCGCTCGGTATATGTTCTGTTTCTTCAATTTTTTTCTGCTGATCATAATAGAAATCATACAGCGACGCTGTGGTGTAAACAGTATAATCGCCTCTGGTGATGGATTTGTTTCGATTGTCCAACAGGTCATAGTGAACCGCGTATTGGTGAACTCCAGCGGCGTCCTCTGAGCTAATCCGTGTTCTGGAAGCGATGCGGATGCTACTGCTGTACAGCTTGTTATAAATGATATTTGCTCTTATAGCGGATGGCTTATCGAAGCCTGAAGAACGATAGTAAGTTACTTTGTGTATTTCAGGCTCTATCTGGTGCCAACCTTCCACTGGATATACGATGGGACGAGCGTTTCCCACAAACATTTCCGGAAAGCGATCAACGTAGAAATTCACGAAGCACGCGACAGGCGCTTTGACGCTATACGTATATAACCCCGCTGGAACATTAAGGATTTCCTCGTCAGAATCGCTGACGCCGGCGGAGAATTGGAGATGCTTTACTTCTTGAAAAATTTCCCCGTTAATATCTATGCGCTGTATTGTGAGGGGGAACTGGAATTCATCCTCAGATACGGCTCTGGTGATTTTCACCTTCAATTTCCCATCGCCCCGGACGTTTATACATGCTGAACGTTGTCCATGAATAAGGAACCCGTCCGCCTGGGATTGCCTGACGACTTCATCAGCAATCGGCGGAGCCAGAAGGTCTGACAGATAGACAGGCTCGATCACATAGCCCTTGCCTATCGCAGAAATCTTGGACCATTTATATTTAGTTAAGGCTCTTTTTTCTCTCTTCGTCAACATATCTATGCTATAGATATTGTTTCGAGCCAGTTCGAGACGAGTTGCGAGGCTGAGGCGTTTCCAGACTGTTTCTCCATCTTTATCCGGGCGTTCTACTCGTCTGTAGCATCTGATAACCGCTCTTTCATATTCCTCAGATACCAGAGCCACTTTCAGATATTTGCCGTTTTGATCAGGTTCAGCCAGATCCTGGAAGAGACCCGATAGGAAAACTGTCGTCAACCGGGTGTCTGTTGGCATTTCATTTTTATTGCCCAGATAAAAGGCGCTCTCCCATTCCAACTGATCCTCTTTTTCTTTAATTTTGGTAGCCCGCGTTTTTTCCCAGTATGTGTTTTCCCACAATATGTTATCTTTGTCGTCCACGACTTCCACGTGAAGCCCATAGAGGTATTCTTTGGCATTGTCATGCGGAATTGTCCTGGTAACGCTCAAGTGAGAGACGATCTTCACCTCTTCGTCGCTCGACATCAACTTCATCCGAAGCGGATCGCTCTGGGTTATCTTGTAATACAATGCCATTTCCGCATTAGATATTTTCCTATCCAATAGCTGTTGACGCTCGCGACTATATCGCTTCATTATCATGCCGGTCGCGAAATAGGATGCGACACCTATGACGATCAGGAGAAAGGCTATCACCACGATAGTTGAGCGTTTTCGTTTCATGTTCACATATCCGATTATTCTTTACTCTGTGTTTCGTTTTTGACAAATAGATCATGCAGAATTTCTAACCCTTCAACAAGCCTCGGACCTGATCTCATGAGCAGATTTGAATCTACCGGGTAGATGCGGTTATTTTTCACAGCGGGGATGGTTCTATATTTCTTCCACGCGTTCGTTCGGGATTCTATCTGGTCTTTGTCCCCCGACGAAACGTGAGGCGCTGTGATAATTATATCAGGTTCTTTTGTGATTATGGCTTCGACGTTGTATCGCGGCCAGCCGGTCGCGGCGTCTCCTGCGATATTTACGCCGCCGGCAGTAGTGATGAGGTGATCTATGAACGTACCCGGACCAGCCGTTATGATGGGATCATGTCCAATCTCATAAAATACCTTTGGGCGCTTCTCTTTGGGGATGGATTCTACACTGTCGCGAACTGCCCTAACCCGCTTTTGCAGTTTGTCCACAAGCGGTTCAGCCGTGTCGCTTTTTCCAGCGACTTTACCCAGGATTAGTATAGTCTCCAGCATCTCGTCCACACTCTGTGAATTGACGATGAAAACCGCCACGCCAGTCGAATCGAGTTTCTCAACCCTGCCCTTGCTGTAGCCATCAGGCGTCGCGACGATAAGATCGGGTTCCAGTAAAAGAATAGCTTCGATGTTGGGATTGAAATATCCGCCGATCTTGGGTTTGCTTTTAGCCGCCTCCGGATAGTCGCAGAAGTCTGTCACGCCCGCGATCTCCTCATCCAGCCCGATGGCAAACAGCAGTTCGGTGACATTGGGCGCCATCGAAATTATGCGTTTCACGGGTCTGGGTATGGCGACCTGACGCTGTTTCGCGTCAGTGAATACTTCCGAACCTTTCCGCTCCGCTTTTTTGCCTGAGCCGCCGCATGAGAATAGTAGGAAAACGAACGTGAGCAACGTTGCTATTTTGAATAGTTTCTTCATCACATCCTCCTTGAGAGCTTAAAGACCAGATGGATATTTATCTCTATTTTGCCTAGTTTCACCGCGCTGGGTATAGGGGGAAAAGGCTCTGCGTTTTCAACGCTCCGCAAAGCCGCTGCGTCCAGGATTTTGTATCCCGACGACTCCACGATTTCGGCTTTCTCTAATCTGCCGTCTTTCAATATAACTATCCTGACGCCGGCGCGCCCTTCGATCTCAGCTTTTTGAGCCGCTATGGGGTATTTTTTCCTGGACTCTATTCTCCCGCGCACCGCCGAGAAGAACTTCCGCAAAACGCCGTCAATGATATTCGCGTCGGGTTTTGTCTTTACTGTCGCCATGCCTGTGAGAAAATCGCGCCCTTCGGAGACGCGCGGTTGTATCTGTGTTCCCCGCAAATGCGGTTTGTTGGAAAAATCGGCGGACATCGGCACAGAAAAACGACGATTCAGTTGAACGGATGGTCTTTGGATGTCGGCGTCCTGGAGTATTCCTTTCCCCGCGCTCTTAACTTCAGAAAACACCTTAACAGACGAGTCAACGTAAAAATCCGCCGCCGCCGATCTGTATTCGGGATTGACGACATACTGCTGCGGTGAATGGCGACGCGGGGATTCGTCAAGCGAGACCATCGGTCGGACAAGAGATGAACGCCGCAAGGGTATCGTTTTCTGCTCATTCACAAATGTGACAGGCATTTCATCCACCATGCCTATCTCTGTATATAGCTTCACTCCTGCGAGAATGAGAAAAACGATGATATGCAAGGCGACGGAAATTGCTATGGAGATATGTGTTTGTCGTATCATTGTTCCCGCAGTTTAGCGATACTTAAATCAGAAGATGATTGATTTCTTTCTACTTTACTCTGTTCTTCCTGTGGATTCAAGAGAAAACTACTCACACCAAGCGTTAAGTCATGAATTGCAGTTGTTGCCGCAGTTCTTTGTTCCCGTGATTTAAACTTGACATTAAGGCTGTATTCAGGTATACTAGTACCAGTATGCTTGAATGGGTGGATTGGTATGTCCAGTATCTCGAAAATATCAAAAATGGAGGAAAAATTATGTTTTGTTATCAATGCGAACAAACTGCAAAGGGAAGCGGATGTATGGTGAGAGGGGTCTGCGGAAAAGACCCAGAAACTGCGGCATTGCAGGACTTATTGGTCTACGCAGTCAAAGGACTGTCCATGTATGCTCACAGAGCAGCGGAACTAGATGCCAGAGATCGCAAAGTTGACATTTTTGCGGCAGAGGCTCTGTTCACCACCATAACCAACGTCAATTTTGACCCGGAACGCCTGGGTGACCTGCTCATCAAAGCCGCCAAACTGCGCGACAAAGCTAAAGAGCTTTATGAAGACGCCTGTAAGAAGGCAGGTCGCACGCCAGAGACGCTGATCGGTCCCGCCGCATGGATTCCAGCCGACGATCTGGATGGTCTCATCAAACAGGGCGAAGAGGTGAGTATTGCCGGTCGCAAGGAGTCTCTCGGCGATGATGTGACAGGTCTTCAGGAGTTGATCACATACAGCCTGAAAGGTTCAGCCGCCTATATTGATCATGCTCAAATACTTGGTCAGGAGGATAGCGAAGTCTACGCGTTCCTCCACGAAGCGTTGAATTTCCTCACCGAAGAGCATACCGCTGAGGAATTGACCGCGATGGCTCTCAAATGCGGCGAAGTCAATCTCAAAGCGATGGAGTTGTTAGACGCGGCTAATACGGGCGTGTATGGGCATCCAGTTCCGACGCCGGTGCGGATCGAGCCGGTCAAAGGCAAAGCCATACTGATCTCAGGTCACGATCTCAAGGATTTAGAGGAACTTCTCAAGCAGACCGAGGGCAAGGGAATCAATGTCTATACTCACGGCGAGATGCTTCCTACTCACGGCTATCCGGAATTGAAGAAATATAAGCATCTGGTGGGCAACTACGGCGGCGCGTGGCAGGATCAGCGCAAGGAATTTGACGAATTTCCCGGAGCGATCCTGATGACCACTAACTGCATCCAGAAGCCCAAAGAGACCTACAAGGCGAGGATATTTACCACAGGACTGGTGGCGTGGCCCGGGGTTGTCCATATCCCTGATCGCGACTTCACACAGGTCATCGAAGCCGCGCTGGAAGCCGACGGATTCCAGGAGGACGGTTCGGACAAGACCATCCTCGTTGGCTTCGGGCATAACGCCGTTCTAGGCGTGGCGGATAAGATTATTGAGGCGGTCAAAAGCGGCGCGATCAGACATTTCTTCTTCATCGGCGGCTGTGATGGGGCAAAGAGCGGACGCAACTACTATACCGAACTGGCGAAGGCTGTCCCGCAGGACTGCGTTATCCTGACGCTGGCTTGCGGCAAATATCGCTTCAACAAACTGGAATTCGGAGATATTGGGGGCATCCCGCGCCTGTTGGATATAGGTCAGTGCAACGACGCACATTCAGCCATCCAGATCGCCGTCGCGCTGTCAGAGGCGTTCGGCGTTGGCGTCAATGATCTTCCGCTTTCATTCACCGTTTCGTGGTATGAGCAAAAAGCCGTCTGCATCCTGCTTAGTCTGCTGCATCTCGGCGTCAGGAATATCCGACTGGGACCGACTCTGCCAGCATTTATAACGCCGGCGGTGCTGAATGTTCTGGTGGAGAATTTCAACATCATGCCCATTTCAACAGTGCAGGAAGACCTCAGCGCGATTTTGGCTTGATGATTCGTCAGTTGAGTGTTATACTTGAGTTCGGGATAAGGACAAAAAATGACATAGTCTTGGCGTGAACAGGAGGTTGGTATGAAAGAGGTCTTCAAAGCGGCAAAAGTCAACGATCACGTCTATTGGGTGGGAGCCATTGACTGGAGTATCCGCGATTTTCACGGTTATGCGATCCAGCGCGGCACAACCTATAACGCTTATCTTATCCTCGCTGATAAGATCACGCTCATTGACACGGTCAAAGCTCCGTTCAAAGATGAAATGTTTGCCCGTATTGCTTCGGTGATAAATCCGGCAGACATCAGTTATATAATCTCAAATCATTCGGAAATGGATCACTCCGGATGCCTGCTTGAGACGATAGCGGCGGTAAAGCCGGAGAAGGTCTTTGCCTCTAAAATAGGGGCAAAAACTCTGGATGAACATTTCCAGATGGACATGGGAATCACAGCTTTAAAGGAGGGAGATAATCTCAGCCTGGGGAATCTGAACCTGTCGTTTTTGGAGACAAAAATGCTCCACTGGCCCGAAAGCATGTTCACATATCTGAACGAGGATAACATGCTTTTCTCTCAGGATGCGTTTGGTATGCACCTCGCCTCAAGTGAACGTTTTGCCGACGAGATTGATGATGACGTTCTGGAATACGAAGGAGCGAGGTACTTCGCCAATATCCTTTTGCCATTTTCTAACTTTGTCATCAGACTTCTGGATAAGGTGGGCAAACTGGGCATCAAGATAGACATTCTGGCGCCGGATCATGGTCCCATCTGGCGGCAGGATATTGGCAGAATGGCGGAATTTTACTCCAGGTGGGCAATGCAGAAGCCGACGCGGAAGGCTGTGATCACGTATGCCACCATGTGGCAAAGCACCGCCATCATGGCTCGCGCCATCGGTGAAGGGATTGTAGCAGGCGGGGCAAGTGTCAAGCTGATGCCGCTCAAGGCATCTTCCCGAAGCGACGTAGTTACCGAAATACTCGATGCGGGCGCGCTTTTGGTGGGATCGCCAACCATGAATAACAATATATTCCCCACTGTAGCGGATGTCTTGACCTATCTCAAGGGTCTAAAGCCGCGAAACCTCGTCGGAGCGGCTTTCGGCTCTTACGGCTGGAGTGGCGAAGCTGTGGGACAGATTTCCGATGTACTTAACGCGATGAAAGTTGAGTTGATAGGGGATGGCATCAAGGCCAAGTATGTGCCTGACGATGATACTCTCAAACAATGCTTTGATCTGGGGAAACAGGTTGCGGCGGAACTAATAGCGAGGGCTGAGGCGGGATTGTGATGACGACGAAAAAGAGCCAGGTCTTATTTGTATGCACAGAGAATTCCGCCCGGAGCCAGATGGCTGAAGGAATTCTCCGAAAGCAAGCAGGCGACATAATTGATATATACAGCGCTGGCACAGATCCCGCTTCTGATGTTCATCCCCTGGCGAAAAGGGTAATGACTGAGAATGGAATTGACCCGTCAAGCCATTATCCGAAAGATGTGGAGAGATATTCGGATAAGGAATTCGACGTAATCGTAACGACCTGCGACGGAGCGCGCGAAAGCTGTCCCTTCTTCCCCGGTAATGCCAGAAGGTATCACTGGGGATTAGACAATCCATCGGCAGTAGAGGGAGATGAAGCGAAGCGTATAGCGGTATTCCGGAAGACGTTTACAGCCCTTGCGGAGCGAATCTCCGAACTGATAAGGAAAGGACTCAGCATAATGAGCGATAGATTTTCAATTCAGGAAGTTATTGAGATAGCCATTGAGATCGAAAAGAACGGAGTGGCGTTTTACAGCGCGCTTGCGAAGTTGGCGGACACGGATCGCCTCAAAGAACTGTATATCTATCTATCACAGGAAGAAAAACGTCATATCACCAGATTTCGGGAGATTCTGGAATCTGCGGGCGGGTATCAGGTTTCAGAAGCATACTATGCCACAGAATATATGGCTTACATGAAGGCTCTGGCTGATGAGAGAGTCTTCAAAAGCGACGTATCAGCAGCGGAAGTTGCTGAAGGCGTGAAATCGCCCAGAGAGGCGATAGACATCGCCATAGTTTTTGAAAAGGAATCGGTACTCTTTCTCCACGAAATGTGGAAATTAGTGCCTGAATCAGGTAGAGAACCGATTCAGAAGCTTCTGGACGAAGAACGGGATCATCTAAGGCGATTATCAGCGATCAAAGCACAGATCAGTTGAGCTACTCGCAGAGGAAACGACCAGATGGAGAAGTCAGTGGCAGTTATAGGCGCGTCCAATGACCGCGCCAAGTATGGCAATAAAGCGGTAAGAGCTTATTTGCGCAGTGGGTTCAAGGTCTATCCAGTCAACCCAAAAGAGGAAACTATAGAGGGATTGAAATCCTACAGATCAATACTGGATATTCAAACGGAGGTAGAGCGCGCAAGCCTGTATGTGCCGCCGAAGGTGGGACTGAAAATCATCGAGGAGATAGCCCGGAAGGGCGTTAAAGAGCTATACGTCAATCCAGGCGCGGAGAGCGATGAACTGGTAAATAAAGCGCGCAAGCTGGGACTCAATCCTATTCTGACTTGCAGTATATTGGCGGTTGGATTAGACCCGATGAAGGATTTCAAAACCAATAATAGTACACGGATTGACACGGATGCTGCGAATTAGCGCGGATAAAGCATTTCTCTTAAATCCGTGAAAATCTGTATCATCCGTATTAATCCGTGTGCTATTCCCCTTTTAAAAACCATTTTCTGAACGTCTATAGTTCTTCGTCAACCTATTCGATCAGGAGGTGATAGGCATGGGAACGGGTTTGCTCAACCTCGAACTCATTATGCCTGATGAAATGCAGGAGCAGGTTTCACAGAGCGGCGAACCTTATGACCTGCTCATTATTGGCGGCGGACCTGCCGGAATGACAGCCGCCGTCTACTCAGCACGGAAACAACTCAAGACTCTACTTATAAGCAAAGACCTCGGCGGACAACTTCTTTTAACATCAGACATTGAGAATTATATGGGCTACCAGTATATCAGCGGCAGAGAGTTGACAGACAAATTCAAGGCGCAGATGGAACAGTTTCCCATCGTTGATATTGTCACGGGGGATAGCGTAGAAAAGTTGGTAGATCGGGGCGGCGAGTTTTTAGCAACGACGACCAACAGCAGGGAGTATACAGGCAAAACTGCTATCATTGCTTCGGGAAAACGATCCAGACCTCTGAACGTTCCGGGTGAACGGGAATTGGTCGGTCGGGGAGTCAGCTATTGTGCCACTTGTGACGCCCCGCTTTTCAAGGGCAAAGATGTCGCTATTATTGGCGGGGGCAATTCCGGGCTTACCGCGGCGATTGATCTCACGGGGATTGCCAACAGGATCTATGTCATTGATGTAAATCACACGTGGCAGGCTGACCCAGTTCTAATTGAAAAGACGAAAGGCGCGGAGAATTTCACCGCACTATTATCGCATCGGGTGATCAGTATTCAAGGGGAAAATACCGTCACAGGGATAACTGTAGAGTCGCTTGAAACTCAAGAGAGTAAAGAGTTCCCGGTTCAGGGCGTTTTTGTGGAGATAGGACTTATTCCCAACTCCGAATTCGCCGGTGACCTGGTGCAGCTTAACAAATGGGGTGAGATCATCGTGGATTGTTCGTGTCGAACCAACGTGCCCGGAGTGTTTGGCGCAGGAGATGTCACTACCGTTCCCGCCAAACAGATCAGTGTAGCAATCGGTGAGGGAGCTAAATCCGCGCTCAGTGTTCATAGATATCTGCTAATGAATACATAAATATTTTCCATTTTAGATTTTAGCTTGACAATGTTAAATTATCAATTGAACGCAAACAATAGCTATACTGCGGTTTTGTGCTACTTTCACCAATTTGGAACGGATATTTATTGAGAGCATGCTATCTCGACCTTGATCAGGCGTCGATCAACTGATAATGGTGAATTGCCAATCAGTGGTCATCAACTGATTGTCTCCTGATCTGCTGCAAATAAATATACAAAATTGCTACAAACCCAGTATCCATGCGGATCCTAATTTAACATTGTCAAGTTAGTAAGTTTGCGAAATGAATTCTAACTTCCAATTTGCCTTCTGGAGAGATTGCTTCGCTTCGCTCGCAATGACAAATGATGCCCATAACCTGTCATTGCGAGCGAAGCGAAGCAATCTCAGTAGTCGAACACCTTTTTTGAAAATTACTTAGATTTTTGATTGCCTCAGAATCGGGACAGGAATGATACTGGTAGCGAATTGATTGTAGCCCAACTTTCTAAGTTGGCCCTTTGGCGATTCAGCGTTAAGAACCAAGATAGAATCTTGGTGCTCAGGGTAATGTGATAAAGTCAAGCTAACACGAAGCCTAAAATCATTATTAGAATTTTTAGGAGGATTCTCAAATGGGACTTATAAAAAAGGCTCAACAGAAACAATTGAGGAAACAATTCAAGGAACTCGATGGAAATGTAAAGCTGATAGTCTTCACACAGGAAATGGAGTGCCAGTACTGTAAAGAGACGCGTCAACTTGCGAAGGATATCGCAGAACTCTCTGACAATATAAGTTTGAAGGTTTATGATTTCGTGGCGGACAAAGATAAGGTTGAGAAATACAAGATTGACAAAATTCCGGCTGTGGTCGTTGAAGGCAAAAAGGACTACGGAATTAGATTCTATGGAATACCGGCAGGATATGAATTCACTTCTCTTATTAACAGCATAATTGCCGTCTCCAAAGGCAAATCGGATCTGTCAGAGGAAACAAAGGCGGCTCTGAAGCAGTTGAAGGATGAGGTTCGAATACAAGTGTTCATCACACTGACCTGTCCATACTGCCCTGGAGCAGTGGAGATGGCTCATAAATTGGCTATAGAAAGCGATCTCATCACCGGGGATATGGTAGAATCCGCTGAGTTCCCGCATCTCGCGCAGAAATACAGCGTTATGGCTGTGCCAAAAGTCGTTGTCAATGAGGATGTCCAGTTTGAGGGTGCTTTGCCAGAGAAAGAGTTCGTCGAAAATGTGCTGAAAACCTTTGAATAGAGACTACCGACGTGATTTGTAGGGAGGGAGTATGTTATGAAAGAAATTCGGGTACACGCCCGAGCAGGTCAGGGCGCGATTACTACCGCCAACCTGCTGGGTGCGGCTATCTTTGCTGAAGGGCGGTACGCGCTGGCTTTTCCGCATTTTGGGGCTGCACGGATGGGCGCACCTATGAATGCGTTCATCAGGATGGATGATAAGGAAATACGCCTCAGAACGCAGATTGATCAACCAGATTATATTCTGGTGGTTGATTCAACTCTGATGCGCGGCTTTGACGTTTTCTCCGGTCTGAAGGACGGCGGGATAGCGCTGGTAAACGAAAAAGAAGGCGCGCCGATGCCATCTGTAGATAGCGCGAATGTATATTCTGTCCCGGCTAATGACATAGCTATGGAGATAATCGGCAGGCCATTGGGCAATACATCTCTACTGGGCGCCTTCGTTGCCGCCGCTGGGGAAGTTGAGCTTGAGCATCTGGAAGCCGCCATTCTGAAGCAGTTTGCAGGGAAGGCGGGCGTTGGCGAGAAAAACGTTGAGGCTGCCAGAAGGGGATTCGAGTATTTCAAGGGAAAATACTCGCGGGCATAACTCAAGGAGAAAGATCATGCTTGTACCTATCGTAGCAAAACCCGGCACCAGCCGGCGCAACCTCACAGGCTCATGGCGAACCATGCAAAAGCCGCACTTTCTCCAGCAGAATTGCATAGCCTGTAGACGCTGCCTGCTGATCTGCCCGGAAGGTTGTATCGAAGGCGATAAAAAGAATACGTACCATACCGATTATGATTACTGCAAGGGGTGCGGCAACTGCGTCGCCATCTGCCCCAAAGACGATATAGAGATGGTGCCGGAGGAGACGGAATTATGAAGGAATTCATCGAAGGATCCGCTGCAATAGCCAGAACGATCAAAATGTGCAAACCCGGTGTGATCTCGGCGTACCCCATAACCCCACAGACTCACATAGGGGAAAATTTGGTGCAGTTTATAGCTAATGGGGAGATGGAATGTCAATTCGTGAACGCCGAAAGCGAACACTCTTCCGCATCCATCATTCTGGGAGTCAGCGCGGTAGGCGTCCGGGCGTATAATTCCACCAGTTCTCAGGGGCTGTTATTGATGGCGGAGGTGCTTTACAGCATCGCCGGAATGAGATTCCCGCTGGTGATCACGTGTGCCAATCGCGCGGTGTCATCGCCCATCAACATCTGGAACGATCAGCAGGATTCGGTAACGCTCAGGGACAGCGGTTGGATTCAGTTCTACGCCGAGAATAATCAGGAAGCCTGCGATCTACATATTCAGGCGTACCGGATAGCTGAAGATCAGAATATATCGCTGCCGGTGATGGTCTGTGTGGATGGATACATCCTGACGCACGCCGTTGAAGTGGTAAACCTCCCGGATCAGGAACAGGTGGACGGATTCCTTCCGCCGCTCAAACCTCTGCATGTACTCGATCCGCAGGATCCTGTTAGCATGGGCGTACTTTATGATCCATCGTCATATATGGAAACGAGATATGCCATACAGGAGACCATGAGTGAAGCGTTAGAACTAATCCCCAGAGTCGCCAGTGAGTTCAAGGAGATGTTTGGCAGAGAATCCGGCGGACTGATACAGGAATACAGAACCTCGGATGCGGATAAGGTCATCGTAGCTATGGGATCGGTGGTCAGCACCGTCAAAGAGGTCGTTGACGAAATGCGGGGCGAGGGCGAGAAAGTTGGCGCAATTAAAGTTATAACACATCGTCCACTGCCATCACAGGCGCTTTACGATTCGTTGAAGGATGTCCCCGAAATCGCAGTTCTGGATAAATCAATTTCTCTGGGAGCGGCGGGACCGCTTCACATGGATCTGAAATATACATTCCAGGGGAAGAATGTTTCGCCCAAGATCAGCGGATTTGTAGCGGGACTCGGCGGGAGAGATATAACCAGGGATTCCATACGGGAGATATTCGACAGACTGTCTGGCGAGCAGATTAACTGCCAGTTCGTGAATCTGGATGTAGAGCAAATGGTGAACGCAACGTGATTTGATGGAGGAATAATCATGGCTACGAAACATCTTCTAGCGTCGGGGCACACCGCTTGTGCAGGCTGTGGACAGGCAATCGCCGCTCGGTTGGTGGTGGACGCGGCGGGGTCTGACGTTATAATCGCTAACTCCACCGGCTGTCTGGAAGTCTTTAGCAACATTTATCCCCGGACGGCGTGGGAAGTTCCATGGATTCACTCGCTGTTTGAAAATCCGGCTTCTGTGGCTTCTGGTATAGAAGCCGGGCTTAGGTCTCTGGGCAAGCTGGACAACGTTAGAGTGATCGCTCAAGGAGGCGATGGCAGCAGCGCGGACATAGGCTTTCAGGCAATATCAGGGATGTTTGAGCGCGGGCATGACATACTCTACGTCTGCTATGACAACGGCGCGTATATGAATACGGGAGTTCAGCGGAGCAGTCAAACGCCCTTTGACGCCAGTACGACCACGACGCCATCCGGCAAGAAATCTTTCGGCAAGAAGATGCCCAAGAAGGATCTGGCGCTGATCTTTGCCGCGCACGGAATACCATACTCCGCTACAGCTTCGGTGGCGTTTCCAACGGATGTCCAGAGAAAGGTAAAGCGGGCGCTGGATATACGCGGTCCCAAGTATCTTCAGATATTTGTCCCCTGTCCATTGGGATGGCGCCACGATCCGGCATTGACTTATGATATAGCCCGACTGGCGGTAGAAACGGGGCTTTTCCCCGTGATCGAGTATAGAGATGGCGAACTGGCTTCCGTCAGGAAAATAGACGCGCCGAAACCTGTTGAGGAATACCTGAAACCGCAGGGACGATTCAGACATCTCTTCAGCGCGCCGGGTGGGGAAGAGGAAATCGAGAAAATTCAGGCTATAGCAGATGCCAATATTCGCAAATTTAACATGGTTAAAGAGCGACCTAAAAAGGAAGAAAAAATGCCAGAACTCAAGAAATTCACGCTGGAGAAACTCGCAAAATGCGACGGCAAAGAAGGACGCCCGGCGTATGTCGCCTACAAAGGCAAGGTTTATGATGTATCGAAAAACAACCTCTGGAGCGACGGCGACCACATGGGCATGCACGAAGCAGGCAGGGATTTGACGGCGGATATGGAAGATGCGCCGCATGGCGAAGACAATATGTTGGATATGCCTGTAGTCGGTGAACTCGAAGGCTAAGCAACAGCGTTTCTGGAAAAATATTTCTCAGGGAATATATACAACAACGGAAGCGTTATATAATAATAATAACTATTCTTATATAGGGCATTGGCAACGACAGAAAGGGGGGCAACATGAAGTAAGCTCGGATGAGGGAATTATGGACTGACCTAAAATAATTGCAGGAATTTTCAAAAAGAGGGGGAGTTTTCATGGATTTGGATGCTGTCATTGAAAAATTGACTGATTATGGGGTTACTTACGGCGTAAAGATTGTCGGAGCTATCGTAATCCTGATCATTGGCCGCATTGTCGCCAGCATAGTGCGCAAGCTTGTGCGGAAGGCGATGAGTAGGCGGAAAACAGATGAAACGCTAGTTTCGTTCTTCAGCGCGATGGCTCACACTATCGTCATGATTTTCGTCCTTGTGGCAGTCATAGCACAGTTCGGGATTCATGTGACCTCATTTGTAGCCATTCTTGCCGCGGCTGGTTTTGCCATCGGTTTTGCGTTGCAGGGGTCGTTATCCAATTTCGCCGCTGGCGTGATGATCATTGTGTTTCGACCATACAAAATAGGCGACTTCATTGATGCCGCTGGTGTAGCTGGCGTAGTTAAGGAAGTTCACCTTTTCAACACAATAATTAATACGCCGGATAACATCAAGGTCATAGTGCCCAACAGCAAAATTTATGGCGATGTTATCAAAAATGTCACAGGTAATGATACTAGAAGAATAGACCTGGTGATCGGCATTAGTTACAATTCTCCTATTGGAAAGGCTATGGAAGTTGCCATGAACGTGATGAAGCAGGATGAACGGGTGCTGGACGATCCAGAGCCGCAGGTTGCCGTTTCGGAACTGGCGGATTCCAGCGTAAATCTCGTCGTTCGTCCCTGGGTGAAAAAAGAAGATTACTGGGGCGCGCGGTTTGATGTCACTCACAAAATCAAAGAAGCTTTTGACGCAAATGGCATTGAAATACCTTTCCCACAGCACGTGATACACATGGCTTCGGAAGAAGCCGGGGATTGAGGTTGGTTATGTGGATTATGATGCGACGTTTTTGCATTTTTGTCGGTATGATAGGTCTTATTCTTATAGCAAGTGGTCTGGTGCTTGCTCAAGAAGCTGAAAAGCAGCAGCCCGAATATGGCTGGCAGAAAGAATTAATCGGAGGTCTAAATTTCACCCAGACGGCTTTTGATAATTGGGCGCAAGGCGGCGAAAATACCTTAGCCTGGCAGATTAACGTAAATGGCAAAGCCGCAAGGGATGAGAAGAAATACAAATGGGATAGCGCTGGGAAAATCTCCTATGGCATGGCTAAACTGGGTGACATAGAGTCCCGAAAGTCCGTTGATGAAATAAGACTGGAAAGCGTTTTTACCTATTTGTTGGGCACTTATGTCAACCCGTATGTGGCGGCATCGGGAGAGACTCAATTCACCACAGGTTATGAATATACGGATGATTCAAAAGTCGAAATGTCCAACATTCTGGATCCTGGCTATTTCTCGCAAAGTGCAGGTTTTGGCTACGAGCCTGTTGATGAATTCAAGACGCGCTTAGGTTTTGCGCTTAAGGAAACCATTACCAGAGATTACCCCGCGCCTTACGCGGATGACCCAGAAACTGAAGAAGTGGAAAAAATCAAGGCAGAGGCTGGTTTAGAGTCCGTCACTGATTTCAGTAAAAGCCTCATTGGCGGTATTTTGCTGACTTCTAAGTTAGAGTTGTTCTCCAACTTAAAGGGCTTGGACGAAATTGACGTCAGGTGGGATAATATCTTCTCAGCGAAGATTTCAAAATATATTGACGTTAGCCTCAACATTAAGCTGTTCTATGATAGCGATATTTCAACAGAACGTCAGCTTAAGCAGGCTCTAACGATAGGTTTGACATACTTATTCCTTTAATGTCATCAAACCGTCGGTTGAGTAGATGATAGGTGGGTGAAGTCAGATTGCTCTCCGTTCTCCCTAAAAAAATCAGGATGACTCGTCAGCGTCAGGTTATCCTTGAGGAACTTAAGAAAGTGAAGTCGCATCCGACTGCCGATGAGATTTACGAGATGGTGCGCGGGCGACTGCCGCGGATCAGTCTGGGCACTGTTTACCGTAACCTCGAAATTATGTCCAGATCCGGGATCATACAAAAACTGGAGTTTGGCGGCGATCAGATGCGGTTCGACGGCAAGCCAGAAGACCACTATCATGTGCGCTGCACAAAATGCGGTCGTCTGGATGATATTCCGTCCAGTCCAACTTTCGACTTTGAAGATGCGTTTCATGGAACGTGCAATTACCAAATAACCGGACACCAACTATTATTGACAGGGCTTTGCCCAAACTGTAAAGAGACGAAATCTCAACACATATAAGGAAAGGAAAAACAGCAATGGGTTTGAAAGGAACGAAAACTGAAAAAAATATCCTGACAGCGTTTGCCGGGGAATCACAGGCGAGGAACCGTTACACTTACTTCGCCAGTCGAGCCAAAAAAGATGGCTATATCCAAATCTCAAAGGTCTTTGAGGAGACGGCAAGCCAGGAAAAAGAACATGCCGAACGGCTGTTCAAACTGCTGGAAGGCGGCGAGGTTGAAATACAAGCCGCATTTCCTGCCGGGGTCATAGGCTCCACCGCTGAGAACCTCAAAGCCAGCGCGGGCGGGGAGAATTTCGAGTGGACAGAGATGTACCCATCATTCGCCGAGACTGCGCGGGAAGAAGGACTCGACAACATAGCGACGATATTCGAAGCTATCGCCGTCGCCGAAAAACAGCATGAAAAACGCTATCTCGGCTTACTAGCTAATGTGGAAGCCTGCACGGTGTTCAAGAAAGACAAACCTGTTGCGTGGCGTTGCGCCAACTGCGGTTATTTGTACGAAGGAACAGAAGCTCCCAAAGTCTGTCCTGCTTGCGCGCACCCCCAGGCATATTTTGAAATGCTAGGTGAAAATTGGTAGAAGGAGAATGAAAATGACGAAAAAACTGGAAGTTTACGTCTGTGAGATATGCGGAAACATAGTTGAGATGGTTCATGAAGGAGCAGGCAAGTTGGTCTGCTGCGGACAGCCGATGACACTACTTGAGGAGCAAACAGCCGACTTTGCCAAAGAGAAGCACGTGCCGGTAGTGGAGAAGACCGATGACGGTTTCAGAGTGGTCGTTGGAAGTACCCTCCACCCGATGACCGATGATCACTATATCGAGTGGATCGAAGTCATAGCCGATGGAAAGGCATATCGCCAGTTCCTAAATCCCGGAGACGCGCCAGAAGCCACTTTC
>Ga0255402_1043_pt1 | contig 17236 bp, 16 predicted proteins | sample ANMaggSeSYBR01D4_FD_182125 | JGI IMG/M metagenome (GOLD analysis project Ga0255402, IMG submission 182125) | Sediment cell enrichment communities from methane seep in Santa Monica Basin, California, United Staets - ANME aggregate JGI... | ecosystem: Environmental > Aquatic > Marine > Cold seeps >...
CGCGGATATTCCGAATGCTTTTGCTCACCATAGAGGATTCCCGTATCATGAAGGAAGCGGTGAATGGCTTGATGAGTTCCTGGATCGCCTGGGTAGTGTCTAAAAGTTTATACTAGAGGAGGGACGATGAGGCATTCAGAGAAAACCTCTGCCGGCGTTCCGTTGAGGGCTTTGTCGGCTGCGAACTGCTACTGGCTCATAATGGCGCTTTTCTGGAAGCAGAGCCATCCGACGGTCATATCGCTGTTTTTCAACGTGATATTCAGCGTGTTCGTGCTGGCATTGCTGAACCTGCTGTTGAAACGTTTTCTACCGAATAGTGTCCTGAGCCAGGGAGAACTGCTAACGATCTACGTCATGCTTTGCATGGCGACCGCTATGGGCGCTCAGGACATGATACAAGTGCTTATCCCCGCCATTCCGCATCCGTTCTGGTTTGCCACCGCAGAGAACGAGTGGGCTGACCTCTTCTTCAGATATATTCCCGACTGGCTCGCGATCAGCGACAAAAACGTTGTCACTGGATACTTCGAGGGCGAGTCCACATTTTACACGGCGCAGCATGTAAAAGCATGGCTGACGCCTGTGGTCGTTTGGTCAGGCTTCATATTCGCTCTGGTCTTTGTCATGCTGTGTTTGACCACGATAGTCAGAAAACGGTGGACGGAGGAGGAAAAACTCAGCTATCCTATCATCCAACTGCTGCTTCAGATGACGGATACAAGCAGATTTTTCAAGAACAAAGTGATGTGGATCGGCTTTGCAATTGCAGGCACCATGAACCTCATCAACGGCTTGCATTACCTGTTTCCGGCAGTGCCGGGCATAGGCGGTCAGTCTTACGACATTAGCCCATTTTTTACCACGAAACCCTGGAGTGCAATTGGATGGACGCCTGTTGCCGTGTATCCCTTTGTTGTGGGACTTGGCTTTTTCATTCCGCTAGACCTTTCTTTTTCCTGCTGGTTCTTTTACCTCTTCTGGAAGGCGCAGAAGATTTTCGCAAGCAGTCTGGGACTGCAAAACCTCCCCGGGCTTCCATATATTGAAGAGCAATCGTTTGGGGCATATATCGGGCTGTTTGTATTTGCCCTCTGGATGAGCAGAAGGCATCTCGCGGGCGTCGCCAGGAAAATTTTTGGCATAAAGGCGGAGGAAATAGACGATTCCAAAGAGCCGCTTGGATACAGAGCCGCCGCTTTTGGAGTCGTTATCGGAATGGCATTCATAACCGTATTTTGCTACAAGGCGGGCATGTCCATCTGGGTGATTCTGGTTTTCTTTGCGTTTTATTTCGCTCTATCAACAGCCATATCACGCGTCCGTGCGGAATTAGGCTCCCCGATACACGATTTGCCCATCGGCGGTCCTGGAGAGGTAATGACTACCATCTTTGGGAGCCGACGCATAGGATCGTCCAGCTTGACGGGCATATCCCTTCTGTATTTCTTCAATCGGGGCTACAGAGCGCATCCCATGCCGCATCAGCTTGAGGGCTTCAAAATAGCGGAAAGAACGGGACTGAGCAATAAGAGATTGCTAATTGCCATGATAATTGGTACAATAGTTGGTATATACGCATCCTCGTGGGTATTTTTGCACGCTTCGTATGACCTGTCGGCAACGGCTAATTGGCGTCCCAAGCGGGCGTTTAACCTCTTGCAAACGTCATTATCGTATCATTCCGCGCCGGATCGCCCCGCGCTGGGAGCCATGATAGGCGGAATGTTATTTACCATCCTTCTCTGTATGATGCGGATGCGTTTTCTCTGGTGGCGGCTTCATCCGGCAGGCTATGCTGTTTCTGGCACGTGGGCAATGAACCACTTTTGGGGGTCTATTTTTGTTAGTTGGGTGATAAAAGCCGTAATACTCAGACAGGGCGGACTCAAATCTCATCGGAAAGCCATCCCTTTCTTTCTGGGGATTATTTTGGGAGATTTCATCATCGGCGGGTTGTGGAGCATAATTGGCATAGCGATGCACAGATCAATGTACCAGTTTTTGTTCTAAAGCCTGGCGCGATTTGAGAGTAAGACCACATAAACTGAGAGAAACTAGCGAAAGGGGGAAAGACGTACTGGCTTGAAGGAAAAACAAGTGTCGAGGGTTGGATCGCGGAATCGAAGAGCAGGAAATGAAAAAGCAAGTTCGTTACCTCATGCTTTCCGCGTTCCTCCAAAAACGGAAGGGAGAGAAAGTAGATGAAGAAAGAGGTTGTTTTTTGGGTGGTTCTCCTTTCACTGGCGATAGCTTCAACAATGCCTCTGGCTGCCAAAGAGTTTGTCATCTTTGATGATGAACTCCTCTTTGGCATGTTCACAGCGCATGACGGTGGCTTCGAGATTGGAGATGAGGAGCCATTCGAGGGCAAGAAATGTATGTCCAGAGAACTTATCGCTGGCGAATGGGCATGGATCACGGGTATAGAGAACATGCAACTGGACTTGACGGGAATAGAATTCGACGATGCTTTTCTCGAATTCTATATTGACAGCGGCGATACGGCGCTGGATTACATAGAGTTGCGCGTTGGCGGCGCGGGCTGGAACCCTGACAGCCAAGAAATCATTATCACTGACGCCGTAGAGGGATATGAGCAGATAAAAATCCCACTCAAAGATTTCTTCGTGAAGCAGTTGGGGGGAGGATGCGGAGGATTTGGACGCATTTACCGGCGGCACGAACAAGGTTGAGATATGGTCTATTGGATTTTCGCCTGGAGCCGATATCATCCTTCGGGTTGATAATTTTCGTATCGCCGATTCAGATGAGGTGGAGGACCAAGCCGTTGCGCCGGCAGGAAAACTTGCCACTTCGTGGGCGGCGATCAAGTCCGGTCTGTAAAGACGGACAAAATAAAAGGAGATGTTATAATGACTAGAATATCGTTACTGGCGCTTACACTAATAATTGTTGTAACCTTGTCACCGACCATTGCTCTTGCGGGTGAATGGTTCATATTTGGGGACGAACTCCCGGCTGGCGCCTCGCTGGAACTGCGCGCTGACAGCATGTTTGAGATCGGCAATTCCAATCCGTTCAAAGGAACAAGCAATCTTGAACGGGAAATGGAAGCCGGCGCGTGGGCGTGGATTACAGGCATAATGGATCTGGGGCTGGATATAACAGGCATAAATTTCGACGAGGCATACGTCGAGTTCTACATTGACAGCGGATCAGTTCCCATAGACTACGTGGAGTTGAGAGTTTCCGGTCCGGGGTGGGAGCCTGATAACTCGTATGAGGGAGCCGTCGTAGATAACGTTCCCGGCTATGAAAAGATCAGTGTAATGCTCAAAGACTTCAATGGGAAACAGCTTGGGCATACTCCCACCAGTTTGGCTGAATTCACGGGAGGAACGAACATCGTTGACAGGTGGTCTCTCGGATTTTCGCCTCCTGAAGCCACTACTATGTTTGTGGATGAGATCGTAATCTCAGACGGGGTGGCGGCGGCAGTGAGCGCAGGAAGCAAGCTGTCTATCACCTGGGGAAGCCTCAAGGCAAAGTGACCTAAATGGTAACTAAGGATAGAGAGTTGGGAGCATGGCGGCTGGTCAAGCAAAACGTAAAGGGGATGGAGTATCAACCCGGGCGATAATTATTGGAATAGGATTCGTCTGTCTCATTACAATAATGAGCCGATATTTCAGCCTGACTTTCATGTCAGGCAACGTCGGTGCCTCTGCTCCCGCCCCTGCTCCGCTCTATATCCTTTTCTTCTGGCTTCTAATCATCACTCCCATCCTTCGACTTATGGGCAGGAAGTTCGCGCTTTCCCGGAAGGAGCTTCTGGTCATTTACGCCATGATGGTGGCGGCTGGAACCATCTCGTCTCAGGGCGTGATTGGCTTCATGCTGCCGCACATGGCTTCGGTTCATTTCAACGCAACTCCGGAAAACGAGTGGAGCAACCTGTTTCACCAACACCTGCCGTCGTGGATAGTTCCCCCGGCAAAAGAATCGTTCATGTTCGCTGAAGGGGAGGATTTGCTTGTCCCCTGGCGGGCATGGTCGCTCCCGATAGCTTTGTGGTCGCTTTTTCTCCTGACCCTGTTTTTTGTCATGTTGTGCATAAACAGGATTTTGTCCCGCCAGTGGATGCACCACGAACGGCTGTCATTTCCGTTAGTGGCAATTCCGCTGGAGTTGACGAGCGCAAGCGATCCGAAACGTTACCTGCCGGATATTTTCAGAAAACGAGTCTTCTGGCTTGGCGTTAGCATCCCTTTGATTTTGCAGGGGATAAATATAGTGCATCTGCTTCTCCCGGCAGTTCCGGCTATGCCGCTTAGACACCTGACGATTTGGAATCAGCCCTCCGCCCGCCCCTGGTGCGGATTGGGGCGATGGGAATGGAATTTCAATTTCTGGCTCACAGGCGTCGCGTTCATAGTGCCCACAGATATATCTCTGAGTTGTTGGGTATTCCATATAATAACGCGGCTTGAGAACGTCGTAGCCGTCATCTGGAAAGGCCACAGCGGTCCGCCGAGCGTATATTCGCCCATGTTCCCGGCGTTGTTCTATCAAGGCATGGGAGCCTTGTTTGGATTGTTCTTGATAGCGATCTGGACAGGCAGAGCGCACTGGGCGTCAGTTCTCAAAACTACAATCAAGGGCGGAAGCGAATCTTATAGATTTTTTGTCATTGCAGGGGGAATCGGATTTATCTTGCTTTGTGGGTGGTGCGTAGCCGCCGGGATGTCGCCCGTTACGGCGTTCACGTTTATGATCCTGTTTCTGGTGGTAGCGTTCGTGCTTACGAGGGTTCGGGTGGAAACGGGATTGGGCATAATCATGAGCCCCCTGCTTGTCAGTGAGACGCTCTACACTTTCAGGGGAACAGCCGCTTTCAGGCCAGAGGAGCTTACAGCTATGGCGTCGCTCCGCTGGTCGTATTTCGCGAAGGGCACTATGGGCGTCATGCCGTGCCAACTTGAAGGCTTTAAGCTCGCCGATGTCCTCAAGATGAATAAGAAACGTCTGGGAATTGCGATGTATCTGGGTATTTTCGTTGCGCTTTTTCTATCTATTTATCTGGCGTTGACGCTCTTTTATCAAAAAGGCTTTATGGAGCTTCCAATAGGCAATAGAAGCTACATAGGAAGCCAGGTTTTCTGGGCATATCAAAATCTGGCGGTTTATCTTGCCAACCCTGGCTCAACGGACATGGGCGGCGTTATGGCGGTGATGACAGGGTCGGCAGTTTGTCTCGTTCTTGCTTTCCTGCGGTTTCGGTTTCTGTGGTGGCATTTACATCCTGTCGGCTACATGGCAGCCAATTCGTGGGGAATGCACATATACTGGAGTCCGTTTTTCATGGGCTGGCTGGCAAAATCAGCCATGCTGCGCTACGGCGGGATAAAGTATTATCGCAGGGCACTCCCTGTCTTTATTGGGTTGATCGTGGGGGATATGATTCACGGTGGAATTTCCAGCATCATCGGGTGCTTTATCAGTTAGTGCGGTTCAAAGGAGGTATTCAACATGCAGAGATATTTTGTCCTGGCTTCTGTTCTATTGATCTTTATCGCATCCGCGCTTGAATCGTCGGCAAAAGAGTGGATCATCTTTTACGAAGAGCTTGCCGGGGATGCTCAAACGGCGGGAAACCTGGAGCCTTCAGCGAAGGAGCAGTTTGAGGGGGATACGTGCCTCAAATATACCGGCGCGGGGTTGGCATGGGCTGGAATTACAGGGCTGAATTTCAACCTCGAAGGCATTGTTTACGACGACGCTTTTCTGGAGTTTTACGTAATACCTGACGAAGCGCCAGTAACGCTTGAGATCAGACTACTCGGACCTGACGGCGCGCCTGATATGGGTTCACGGGTGCATCCTCAGCTTGAAGGACTTGAATATACGCAAATCAAAATTCCGCTACGCCATTTTCTCAATCGCGCCACCTCGAAGATACCAAAGTCACTCGACGATTTTACAAACGGAAGCAACATCGTTGATCAATTCATGATAGCGGCGACAGGCGATCAGCCCATTTGGATTGACAATATGCGCATAGCGGATACGGAGGAGGGCGAGGAGCAACGCTCAGTATCGCCTTCTGGAAAACTGGCTACGTCCTGGGCAAAACTCAAGGTTCATACAGAAATCTGAAAGGAGTTTTTTTATGAAACGAATAGCTTTATTTGCATGTCTATTTTTGCTGGTTGCCCGAATCGGACTGGCGGCGGACTGGGATTTCACCGACACGCTGGATGATTGGCAGGCGACTGGCTGGGAAGAATTTAACTACACCGGCGGCGGAAACCCGGATGCTGAACTCATCCAAAATATTGACGGCACTGTAACCGTTGTTGATCCAAGCAATACCGCCAATTTTTACATGATGCGAAAAATGGAATGGGACGTGCCTTATACGATACAGTTGCGCGTCAAAGTAGATTCCATTGGCGGCGAAGGCTCCGGGCAGTATCCAGCGATCAGTTCTTACGTTGTAGGGAAGATCAGCGTTCAGCCTGTGATGCACTTTGACGCGATCTCAGATTGGGGATGCAACAACGTCTTTGAGATCGACATGACGGAATTTCAGATCCTCACAATCGTCGCTCAAGCAGATGGAAGCGCCCTTATCTATACCAACGACGATTTCAGTTCGCCCGCGCTGATTGTTCCCGTTGGTGCAACAAACTTCCATCCAGAAACGCGGCTGGAGATAGGCGCGCCTACCGGAGCCGTCGCTACGATTACGGTGGATTACGTCGCGCTGGGGAAGGGCGCAATTCTGGAGATTTGGGCGGATGGATTGGCAGTTGAGCCATATAATAGGCTTCCCGTTCTCTGGGGCAATCTGAGGAAGTAAGTAAAATAAAAAAACCACGCGATTTATAGAGGGCTGTTATGTCACATATTTTCATCGTCATTGAAGCGGAGAATTTCAGTAACGGCTGGGGTATCCTGCCTGTGCTGGTTGGAAAAGAAGACAAGCTGAAAAAGGCGTTTGAAAATGGATACAGGGATTACCCGGATATGGCTTCATACAGCGGCGGTAGATACAGATATTCCGGCACGAAACTCACAGGACTGTATCCCGTTTCAGAAGTAGATTTTCCTGTAGCGGGCGATTATGTTCTTTGGACGCGGAGCAAGCTCTACGCAGAGCAGAACAAAGGCGCTTACATCGTTGAAATAGGCTCATGGCAGTCTATGGAGTTCGGCGGCTGTACTGATAAGTCTGAATCCGATCTATGGCAGTGGCGGAGGGATGAGATCAGAATAGATGAGCCGGGGATCAAAACAATTACGCTTAAAGACTGCAAGCCAGAAGCCTGCTGTGATGTTCTGGTTTTGACGACAGACCCGGACTATGAGCCAGCGGGGAACAGCCCTCTGCATCCCGGTATCACTGAACAAAACTATGAGATCATCTCCGTCCCTTATCGCAGGAACAAAAAAGCTGTCGAGAAGGATACCGAGGTCTTTGAGATACATCACGGACAACCAACCGCCTATAACGGCTTCTTTGGCGATCTGGACGGAGATGGAAAAGATGAGATAATCATTGCGTTTGAGGACGAATATCTGGAAGCCTTCAAGTATGACGGCGCCAGCCTGTGGAGATGTGATGTTTCCTTCCCGTGGCAGAAGATAAATTCGGAGAACTACAGGGAAAAGGGATATAATTTTTTCATTCCGCACGACTTCCGACCAAACCGTAACATAGGATACCATATCATTGACTACTGCCGCGTCACTGATATAGACAGGGACGGTGAACAGGAGTTTGTCTTTGGCTGGAATCCAATGTATGTCATCAATGGCGCGACAGGAGAGATCAAGCATCAAAGGATGCTCCCCGGTCAAGGGGCGCGGATGGATATTGCCGACCTGACCGGAGATGGCTGCAAAAGCGAGATCATAGTCGTGACAAAGGACGCTATTGACGGCAGAGCTTACGTCCACGCGCTGGACAGCCAGCTAAAAACTATCTGGCAAACACGAGTTGACGGGGCGGACGTTGAGCATTTCATCGCTGTGGGAGACATAGACGCAGACGGAAAAGATGAGGTTGCCTTTACAGCAACCAACAATCTTTACTGCATTGACGACGACGGCAAGCTGATGTGGGAGGTCAAAGGCAGAGAGAATTGGGGCGGATTTGACTATCACACCGACAAACTCATCATAGACGATATTGACGGAGACGCCGGCAATGGGAATGAGCTTGTCCTTTGTGAAGGCACGCTTTTCAACAAGGATGGCACTATCAGGTGGCAGGTTGGGGATGATTTCGATCACGGTCAAACCATCGCGGTGGCGAAACTGCGAGAGGATTACGCAGGAAAACAGATCATCATCGGCGAAAGAAACATCGGCAATATCTACTGCTACAGCGCCGACGGCAAACTCATCTGGAAGCGGGGCAGGTATCACGGCGAGCGCGTTCATGCGTCCGATATGGTTCTCGTAAACTGGAGTGGACACGGTAGAAACGAGATTTTGTGCAGGTATCTGGGAATTTTCGACGGATACGGCAATCTAATCAAAGTGCCGCCTTATGTAGAGTCAGGATCAGCCGATCTCCGGGTTGCGGACATGGTCGGCGATGAAAGAGACGAGATCATAGTGACCATCGGCACAACGACGTATATTGTTATGAACACATCAAAGAGGTGATCATCATGACGCTTAAAGAGGCTATCAAGACACGACGTTCGGTGCGCAAATTTCAGGAAAAGGCTGTACCGCGTGAAGTAATCACAGATCTACTGGACATGGCTCGATGGGCGCCTCATGCCTACGAATCCTGGCGGTTCGTTGTCGTGCAGGACGAAGAGCGCAAGAAGGAATTGGCAACCGCCTCCAGACAGGGGTGGATGGCTTCCGCGCCAGTCATTCTGGTTGTCGGCGCTGATCTGATGGAGCGGGGCGGCATTGCGGGGCGGTGGGATGCGTACAAATTCCGCAGCATCTTTCCAACTCAATCAACATCGGCGGCGATTCAGAACCTGATGCTGACTGCTGTTGAGCATGGTCTGGGAACGTGCTGGATCGGCTCGTTCAACGAGGGAGATGTGACTCGCGTCGTGAATTTCCCGTTTGCCGTTCAACCGCTGGCGGTGATAGTAATTGGCTATCCGGCGGATGAGCCAAAGGAGCGGGAACGCCGCCCGTTGGATGAAGTGGTGTTCTGGGAGACTTATTAGTGATCAGTTTCAACTGAGCAGGAGGTCATACTATGCAGGATGTGCAGCTTGAGTTTTTGGAGATCGAAGCTTCTGGCAATGCGTTTGAGCGTGGTGTTATACACGGTGAGGCAGTCCGGGAGTATATACTGCCCTATCACAAAGCTTCTCTCCGGGAAAGGGCAGAACGTTCGCCACAGGCAAAAGCTGTTATAGATCAGGCTATGGCTTACCTCGATGAGTGTTTCCCGGATTTGGTAGAGGAGTTACGCGGCATCGCGCACGGTGCAAAAATGGATTTCTGGGACATTGTATTGTGGAATTACCGCCGCGTGCTCGACGTCTATCCACCGGATTGCACCAACTTCGCGCTACGTCAAACGCAGGTCGGTCCCGCCCTCTGTGGCACGGTAGATGGCTGGTCGGGACAGACGCGGATGCCGCATGAGCCGTACCCGATCTTTATCCAACGGTTTACACCGCGCGAAGGCTACCGCGTTCTGGCGAGTGTGCTTCCCGGAACGATCTGGGTAGAGAAGGGGGTAAATGAGCATGGGCTTGCGATTGGGAATTCTGGGATGGCAACAAAGGATGTCCAGCCGCGCGGGCTGCCTTTTCACACAACTTATCGTCAGGCACTGCTGAACTGCCGCAACGTCAAGGAAGCAGTGCGATTTTTCGGGAACGTCTCGCAGATCTGCTTTGGCGGCATTTTCGTCTTCGTGGACGCGACTGGAAATGCCGTGAGCATTGAGAAGTCGCCTACGCGACAGGCTGTTCTACCGACCACCGAGAACTGGGTGGGGAGCGCGAATGCGTTTGTGACGCCCACGTTACAACAAGTCCAGACGGGGACGCCAGAAAAAATGGAGGAGTCAGCACGACGCCGTGAGACTATGGCTGCGTTCGCGGCAAAGGTAGGGACATCCGCCAATTTGGACGACCTATTAGCCTTCATACGCAGCCATGAGCCGCCCGCCGCCATCTGCCGCCACGGCGGCAAAGACCTTTCCCATACCCGCGAGTCTTATGTGATCCTCTGTCGCGAACAGCGGATGCTTGTGGGGACACGCGGCTACGCGTGTGAGGCGCAGATGCACAGCTTTTCGCTATAAGTGGGGAAAGGAGAGAAGATGGCGGAAGCAAGCTTTCGCACTCCATAAGCAAAGCATCAGAATGATAAAAACGCCTTTTTTTACGTTGAATTAAGTAACAGTAATGAAAGTGTGTTACCTATAACAAGGAGGGACATCTAATGAAAGTTGCGGCTGCGAAATTGGGTCTAGTATGTGTGAGTCTAATCGTCATGAGTTTGATGTGGGCAGGCGTCAGTGATGCCATAATCAACCCGGAAAACATGGTCGCCCTGTGGTGCTTTGATGAAGGCAGCGGTGACATTCTCCATGATTCCTCCGGGAACGAGAACCACGGGGAACTCAAGGAGGGTCCCACATGGGTTAATGGGATGTTCGACGGGGGACTGCAATTTGATGGGGTAGATGATTACGTGGAGGTGCCACATAGCGAAAGCCTGGATACTACTGAGGCTATTTCTATTGTACTGTGGGCGAAACTCACGGAATACCCCGCTGGTGAGCTAGACCTCTTGGATAAGGGTCCGCTGGATGCCGGTAGCTGCCAGTACTATCTCAGTTGTGAAGGAGGAGATCAGGCTTATTCTCTTAACTGGCGTGGTCAAAGTTGGCATGGTGGCGATAACTTCAATTCTCCACTAATGAATGATATTGAGTGGCATCACGTTGCCGCTACGTATGATATGGCAGCTGATGAAGTAAAAGTTTATGTGGATGGAGATTGCAACGAATATACCAGCTCTGATGATATGGTGAGAGGTGAACACCGTTTGGTGATTGGGGGTCCGCGGAATCTCGACGCTACATACGCCTACAAGGGTATCATGGATGAGCTTGCGATCTTCAACGTAGCTCTGACTGAGGATGAGATTCAGAGCCTCATGAGCGGGTCCATGGCTGCTGTTGCCCCGGCAGGCAAACTTGCTACCACCTGGGCGGAACTGAAACGTCCATAGTCTCATTAACAACTGACTTGTTCACAAACGGGCTGGCAGCCTCGTTCTACGCAATCTGTCTTGCCGTAAAGGAGTCAGCGCAAACGCATCAACTAGTGACTCTCTAAATGGTGGTTCCATCAAGAAAAGGGAAGGAGGAAGTTGTGGGGAATGTGGAAGAGAGACGTCGGGCGTTGGAGAGAGAGTATATCCTGAACCTCCAACTCGAACATAGGAATATGGGGATTGGGGCGTTGGAGTGCCAGAAACTGAAGGAGGAATACTGTCAGAAGCTCCCTGAACTGGATAAGATAAGGGTGAGACCGCATCATCTCTTGTGTTTGCTTTGTACATACGGGGCGGAGTCTGGAAGACCCAGCCCCAAAAATAACTGTTTCGAGATCATACAGCGAATAAGAGAGGAGCCAGAGGTCAAGCTTGAGATCGTCGAGGGAATTGATGATAATTGTCTTCCCTGCCCGCAAAGGGTTGGCAAAATCTGTGTGTCTGAAAGCGCGATCCGCGATCTGAAGAAGGATCAGGATGTTCTGGAAAGGACGGGGCTCCGAACAGGCGCGGTGATGGCGGCAAGGGAAATCTATTCGCTTGTGATGAAGCACATTCCCACGGTGAAAGGCATTTGCACATGTGAAAAACAGGACCCGCCCTTCTGGAAGGATTGCTCAACTGCGAGCAGGGGACTCTATGAAAACGCAATTAGCAAAGGGCTATGGACTTAGAAATGGTTCGAAACAAAATGAAGAAGAAGGGATAATCTGCAAGGGCGGTCATGGAGGAAGAAAATGAAAGGAGTGATATTAATGCTCATTATAGGCAGTATGGCTTTGGGGATTATCAGACATTCTCCGGCTGAGGTGAAACTCTGGGACACGGGCAAAGAGTATAACGAAAAGAATCCCATGTGGCACGCGCTGGATGACAAAGCCGACTGGGTTCAAGCGCCGTATGACAGGACTGATTATGAGCCGCAAGGCGACCTGATTATTGAAAACGAGTTTTTCTATTTGTTCCTGTTCACAAACAAAGAGGACTCCATCAGTCTAATGACGAAAGTTGGCGACGGCGGCATTAGGGCGAATGAAATCTACAAAGTCTATCAGGATAAAAACGGAAAACGCAATTTCGGCATGGGGACGATCTGGTCACGGGTATTGAAGATCACGCCCGAAGAGATAACGATTATACATGCCGGCATAGGAGCGAAGAACAAGACGCCGGTTGTGACCATCTACCACATCCGCGCAGGCAAGCCCTGGCTTGAGATACAGCCAATTGCGGGAGTTAATCAGCAGGGGATGCACGGCAAGAGCAGAATGTGCGCTTTTGTGAAAAAAGAAGGAGAGGATTTCATTCTGGATTCCAAGCGCGAACCATTCAACGGAGAGGTGAACCTCCCCGCGCCGGAGGGTTCTATCGGGCTTATCAATTTCAGCAGGGGTTACCGTAAAGACTATGACCTCATGTGGTTTTTGACCTTCCCGCCGGGCGCGGAAAAGCATATCCTCACTTATCTCGGTTTCCATGCCGATCCCTTCTGGGAAGACCCGCCGCGTCCTGACCGTCCCAGCGTTGGCGCGCAATATGGCTACATGGGCGACGGCGGTGTGTTTATCGGCGTGCTCAACGACAGGAACAACTGGAAGCGGGAGAACATCGAGCGCAAAATAGAAGCGGACGAAGTCTATCAAACGGAGTTCAAGGCTCCATATCCCGGCGAATGGAAGTTGGCGGCTCGAATAACAAGCGACGCTGAGGCTTCAGGACGTTACATTCATGAGCGAGTCAAAATTGACGAGGCTGGACAGCCCTTCACGTTCCGCAGTCCGATGCAAGGGATGCTGGACTACATTTTTGTTTATTTGTGGGATAGAACGGAAAACACGCCCGAATCGCTCTTCACGCCGATGGACGTTTATCGAGAGGTGATCGAATCGCCAGAGGGACAACAACAATGATCATTACTTCAGATTGGCACATTCACTCACAGAATTCGTGTGATGGCGCTTGCATGGCCGTCGCTGATCTAATCCGATCAGCGGCGGAAAAAGGAATTAGCGATTATGGGGTGACCGATCACATTCATACCCCATTCAATATGCCAGACCTCGCCGCATCCCGGAAGGAGTATCTGGCAAATGAACCGCCGCCGGGCTTCCATTTTGGGGTAGAGGTTAGCTGTATGTCCCGCTGGGAGATTGAGGAAATCGCGACAGGCAAATATAATGCCCCTGTCTATGGCATACGCACTGGCGGTCCTGTCAATGCGGTGCTTGCCATCGGCTTGAATGCCGAAGATGTCAAGACCTATCAGATCGAATACGTGATAGGCGGAACGCATTGGCCCATGTACGTTCCTATGGAGCGCAAGGCGATAATACGCAGCTATCACAGGCAGAATATGTATCTGGCGACTCACCCGCTGGTGGACATTGTCGCCCATCCCTGGTGGTGGCACAAGCATTGGCAGGATTCCGATGGTTTCTATCGAGGAAAACCCTGGTTTGATAACTTCAACAGGATTCCAAAATCCATGCACAAGGAATTTGCCGCCGCCGCCATCGAGTGCAATACGATGGTGGAGATCAATTTTGGCGCGATTCTGTTGGAGCCTGCCTATACGGAGCGTTTCAAACAGCAGTATCTCGAATATCTGGCGGAGCTAAAATCTCAGGGCGTCAAATTCAGCGTAGGTTCGGACTGCCATTCTGCTCAATACGATACTGATTTTGAGAAAGCCGCCTTGATGCTTGACGCTATCGACATTAAAGACGAAGACCTTTGGAAACTGCCGCCTAGTGGTTAGAGCTTGAGACGATGACATCTTCTGGCGAAGAGCACGTTGACAGATCAATCCATTTTATCCGTTCGTCTTTTCTAAACCACGTCAACTGCCGCTTGGCATATCTCCGCGTGTTGCGTTTGATAAGCTGGACGGCTTCGTCCAGATCGCATTGGCCATCCAGAAATGCGAACAGTTCCTTATAGCCGAGGCAGTTCATAGCGCGCAGGTCTCTGCTGTATTTTGAGAGCGAGCGCGCCTCATCCAGCAGCCCTGCCGTCATCATCTGATCCACTCGTGTCTCTATGCGCTCATACAACTCATTTCTGGGACGGTTCAGACCGAACGCCGCAAACTCATATCGAGGCTTTCCGCTCTTCCACTGCTGTCTTAGTTCCGATATGCGCTTGCCCGATTTTTCATATACTTCGAGAGCGCGGATAATCCGCATCAGGTCATTGGGATGAATTTTCTCAGCGGCTTCTGGATCTATGGCTTCCAGTTTGTCATATAATTGCTGAATGCCCGATCTTTCAGCCTCCTGTCGAAGCCTCAGCCGTAACGCCGGGTCTGCATCTGGACCATCGAACAGCCCGTCCACCACAGCCCTGAAGTATAGCCCTGATCCGCCCACCAGCATGGGCATATTTCCCCGCTGGCGTATCTGGCGGATAGCTTCGTCGGCGCGTTCCCGATAATCCGCCGCGGAGAATGGCTCATCCGGCGCGACGCAGTTGATTAGATGGTGCGGAACGATCTTCAACTGTTCACAAGTCGGTTTAGCCGTTCCGATGTCCATTTGACGGTAGATCTGCCGCGAATCAACGGACACAATCTCCCCGCCGATACGGGTTGCTACGCGCAACGCCAGTTCCGTCTTGCCAACAGCGGTGGGTCCCAAAATGCACAGTAAGGTCATAGCAGTATCAGAAGAGAGTTTTGGGAGCTGAGTAATCGTCAGCCTCAACGCTGGTTCCGTGTGAACCGAAGTAATATCTGATTCCAATGCCGCCGTTTACGCGGGCGCTTGTGTTGGGCGCGAGGTCAATCAGAGGGAGAATCTCAACGAAAACATCCCAGGGCGATTCTGCGGACAGATAAGTTATACCTACGGGAATACGAATTCCAACTCTACGCTGATCGTTGAACTGATCCCCGAATTTGATCCTCGCTCCGATGCCGTAGTAGGTTCGTATCATGCCGCTGAAGTTGTGAAGCAGGCAATCCGTATGCAGATGAAATGCGCCTTTCTCTTCATTTCCGCTTCCAAATGACCAGCCAGCGGCAAAGTCAATCGCCGCGCTGTTCCCCAGCCATAATTTGCCGATTAGTCCCGTAGGTTCGCCGATAGTAACCCCTAATCCAAAGCCTCTGTCTTGAGCTTCGACACTGCTACAGATTAGGAACATCGCCAGCCCGAAAAACGCAATTGACCTGAACATATCACACTCGCCCCTTTCTCCTTTGTGTCCTCCCGCTATCGCCGCTTGCCAGCCTCATACATCAGTTTATCAGAAAAACGCTTTCAGTGCAATAACCTTCAGTTCTGACGCAGGGTCTTCATGGTTAGTCCTTGACAACCCCTAATGCAAGCCACCATCCGGTGAGCGGAGACGTTTGGAATATGACCTTCCTTTTCTTGCCGGTGAACGTATATTCGACCGTTCCTTTTTCCCTGGAAAGCATATACTCAATTGCCTTACTCAATGAAGGATTCTCCTGTTTGGCGGGATTGTCAAAAATCAGGTCGGTCCGCCAGCTTAACGTAATGCAAGGCTGGTCGTTAATGGCGTAGAAAATGACGTTGTCGGGCAACTTCATTTCCTGTTTGATGCTCATGCTCAATCCGTCGAGGAAGATGGTTGCGCCTAGCATACCTGAAACTTTCCCGTTGATTTTGATCGGCACAGCTACCACCATGCCCTTCTTTCCCGTTGATTTGCTTACAACCAACGCCCCAATCACCTTTTCTCCCGCCATTACCTTCGGGAAATAATCCCTGTCCTTGAGGTTCTTGTCAACGGCTCCCTTATCAACTGTGCAGTACGAGCCATCAGTTCGCGCAAACCATACGGTTGATGGAACATCGTCTTGCTGCACCTTAGCGAGCAATGGTTTCATCTTCTCCCAATCAAGGGATTTGACTTCACCAGTCAGGGTTAGAATGTCAAGAAAATCCACCATTTTCTCGATGTGTCCGTCTACAAGGGCGATCATTGCGGAAAGCGCGATTTTTCCATCAAGTGTGAGTCCAGGATCGGAGGATGGCTCCTCCGCAGCACAGATCTGCCAGTTGAGCGCGATCATCGAGAGCAATATGGCAATTATTACAACGTGAACATTACAAATTCTCATAACCAAATACCTCCACGAAAAAGGAATAACCCAGGGTGAAACTTCCACAAAACTTCCTCTATCAGATTAACGCAACCACCTCACTCTCTTTCCTGTTTAGTAATTCTGAGATTATACTATTACATGTCGGCAGAAACAAGCGAAAAGGTAAGTGGTTTTGCGGCATTCTGTTCGATATTGTGATGTTCGTTGGGGGGCTGTGTCTGATCAGACTCTGCGACAGGTTGAGAAACGTTTGCGACTGTTGCTTGAGATCTAGCCGAATCCCAGGAGAACGGGATGCTCGAACGCGGCTGCCTCTTTTTCCCCATGCTGCAACTGACGAATGTTGGGCGGAGCCGGCTGGAGAGGACGGTAAAATAAGGCTATCAAACGGCTTCTGTCTGTTGCGAGTTGACAAGTTGCTGAAACTCTGGACTTTTTCGGATATTCTCGAAATCACTATCTGTTTTGGCCTTTTCAATATGGCTTCCATCAAGAGCAATTGCTTTTTGAAGAGATTCCATAGCTGGAGTCTTTTCATTCTTGCGCGAGTATCCACATGCACGATTGTACCATGCTGGTGCATTGTCAGGATCAAGCTCTATTGCTTTATCGCAATCCTGTATGGCGTGGTCAAACTCGCCTTTGTTAATGTAGGCGTTTCCTCGGTTGATGTATGCTAGTGCATCGTCAGGGTCAAGTTCTATTACTTTATCACAGTCCTGTATGGCGCGGTCGAACTCGTCCTTCCTGCCGTAGACGTTTCCTCGGTTGCTGTATGTTAATGCATTGTTAGGGTCAAGTTCTATGGCTTTGTCATAGTCCTGTATGGCGCGATCAAATTCATCCTTCCTGCTGTAGGCGTTTCCTCGGTTGTTGTAGGCAAGAGCATAGTCAGGGTCAAGTTCTATAGCTTTATCA
>Ga0255402_1044_pt1 | contig 17057 bp, 8 predicted proteins | sample ANMaggSeSYBR01D4_FD_182125 | JGI IMG/M metagenome (GOLD analysis project Ga0255402, IMG submission 182125) | Sediment cell enrichment communities from methane seep in Santa Monica Basin, California, United Staets - ANME aggregate JGI... | ecosystem: Environmental > Aquatic > Marine > Cold seeps >...
TCGTATCGCTCATACCCACCGTATCCCTCGTTGTCGTATCCCTTTTTATAATATCGCAGAGCGCAAATCGGTGGGAACATGCCTCCACAGAATTGAGGAATCTTCGCGTTCTGCCAATGAGTAGCAAGGCGTTGGGAATTGCATCTGAGCCTGAATTTATCCAGATATTGGAAAACGGAACGATGCCTCTGAAACAGGATTTTGATCTGTCAGAGGATTATATCGTAATAATTTACGATGCAGACGGCAAGCGGCTGTTTGTCGCCAGCGATGAGACAATGCCCGAATTGAATCTGGATACGCTGGAAGCGGCGGGACTGCCGCCTATTGATGAATTCCATCCCTGGGAACCCGTCATCCCCGAAGAAATTAAGGTAAAAAACAAGGAACTGGCTTTAAGCGCGGTGATGTGCCAGGCGCCAGAGGATGGCAGGATTCTGGGGGTCGTGGCGGTGGGTAAGGTGATGCCTTCGGTGCCGGCGGATATTGGCAGAGAGACGATAATAGCGGTGTTGACACTGACCGGGGTGGTCGTGTTCTTCATCGCCCTGTGGATCAGTTCATTGATAGCCAGAGAGATCACCAATCCGGTGCGGGAGCTTGTGGCTGGCATGCGAGAGGTCGCCGGCGGAAATCTGGACTATCAGGTGGACATCGAGGCGCGCGACGAAATAGGGATGCTGGCGGACTCGTTCAATCAGATGACCGCCAAACTCCGCCAAAATGCGGAAGAACTGCGGCAAGCCGAAAAGTCGGCGGCATGGCGCGAGGTCGCTCAGAAGCTGGCTCATGAGATCAAGAATCCGCTCACACCTGTGCGGCTTTCGGCGGAACGCCTGCAAAGGCGGTATCGCTCGAATCGCGAAGGGTATGAGCAGATACTGGACGAATGTACCCAAACCATTATCGCTGAGGTGGAAAGGCTGCGCAAACTCCTGGACGAGTTTTCCCGACTGGCGCGTATGCCACAAATCGCCCCTGTGCCTTCGGATATAGGCGACGTTCTGGAAAGCGCCTTGAAACTGTATGGCGAGTTTCCAGAGAATATAGAAGCAGTAACCGAATACGCGGCGGAACTGCCGCGTGTTTCTGTTGATCCAGAGCAGATGGAACGGGCGTTTTTCAACATAATCAAAAACGCGGCGGAAGCTATGAGTGACGGCGGAAAACTGACTGTGATCGCCCGGACAGTTGCCGAAAATGACCACATAGAGGTGGTATTCGCAGACACGGGACCTGGCATTTCCCCTGACTCCATGAGTAAATTGTTCACGCCGCATTTCTCCACAAAAATAGGCGGAGCGGGACTGGGGCTTGCCATCGTGAAAAAGATAGTCACAGATCACGGCGGTGATGTAACAGTGAAAAGCGCGGAAGCGGGCGGCACTGTCTTTACCATAAGGATTCCCACAGTGGAAGGAGCAAATGACAATGCGCGGCATGACTATGCTGGTAGTGGATGATGAGCCGGGAGTTCGATCCGCTCTAAAAGGCGTTCTGGAAGACGAAGGCTTTCAGGTATTTACCGCCGCCAGCGGCGAAGAGGGGTTGGAACAGATAGAGAAAATCAAGCCTGACGTCGTGCTGCTGGACGTGCTGATGCCGGCGGGGATTGACGGCATTGAAACGCTGAGGCGCATCAAAGCGTCAGGCTCGGATACTGCTGTGATAATGATCTCAGGATATGGCACCACTGATATGGCGGTGACGGCAATGGAACTCGGCGCGCTGGATTTCGTTGGAAAGCCTCTCTCCGTTGACCGCATACTGATAAGACTGAATCAAGCCCTGGATAAGAAAAGGCTACAGGCGGAGAATATTCTGCTGAAAAAGGAGCGGGATGAACGTTATCAAATGATAGGCGAAAGCGCCGTCATGCACGAATTAGCCGCCAGAATACAGCAGGTCGCGCCCACCAACAGCCGGGTTTTGATCATGGGCGAAAACGGCACTGGGAAAGAGCTTGTGGCATGTGCCATATATAGAAACAGCAAGCGAAGTGACCAGCCTTTCATACAGGTAAACTGCGCCGCCATTCCCGGAGAACTCATCGAGTCGGAGCTTTTTGGGCATGAAAAAGGGGCGTTCACCGGAGCCGTCGCCGGCACTCAGGGGAAATTTCAGCAGGCGGACGGCGGCACTATCCTGCTGGATGAGATCGGTGATATGAGCCTGACAACGCAGTCCAAAGTGTTGAGAGTTCTCGAAGAGCAAGAGTTCACAAGGATTGGCGGCGTGAAAATTATCAGGGTAGATGTGCGCGTCATCGCCGCCACCAACAAAGACTTGAACGCAGAGGTTCGAGAGGGTAGATTCAGGGAAGACCTTTTCTACAGACTGAACGTGATCCCCATCTACGTTCCTCCGCTGCGAGAGCGAACGGAGGATATTCCACTTCTGGCGGCGCATTTCATGGCCACATTCTGCCGCGAAAACGGCAAGCGCGAGAAAAAAATATCTCAGGAAGCCATGAGCCTTCTACAGGCATACGAGTGGTGCGGGAATGTCCGGGAGTTGAGAAACCTCATAGAACGCTTGGCGATAATGGCTCCTGCCGATCTTATTGAAGCCTCCGATCTGCCGGGCAACCTCGCAGAGCATCCTGCGCACACATCGCCTCTGATGCTAAAAGAAGCGAGAGCGCAGTTTGAGAGCCAGTTCATCCTTCAAGCTCTACAACGCAACGACTGGAATATCTCCGAAACCGCCCGGCAGTTGGGGATCGAAAGGACAAATCTGCACAGGAAAATAAGACAGTACAACATCGGCAGGGAGGATTAGTGCGGAAGCTGCTCCAACAGCGGAAATGACAGGTTTTCTTATAGCGATAGCAGAACGTAGACAGCAAAAGCCATCCCGATGTTGAAAAAATTCCCTCTCTTCATTCTATGTTCCCCCTTTTCTCTTGTTCGACATCTATGTCTCTACTATCTGGAGCCAGCTGCCAATTTGGTCTCACCCCAGGTTGTCGGAAGTTTTCCCGTCGGTTCGACGTTTTTGCCTATGGCTTCTGGGTTAAGTTCCTCCACGTCCGGAGAGTATCCGCCGTCCTGACCACGGTATCCACCAATAACATATATTTTTCCATCCACCTGGCTGGCTGACAAGCCTGCTCTGCGAGTAGGTATGTCAGCGATCTCCGCCCATGAGTCGGTTGCTGGTTTGTATACCTCTACCGCGGAAAGCTGTGATCCAGCCCAACCCCCTAGAACGTAGATGCTCCCATTCACCGCACTGATTGCATAGGAGTATCGAGTGGAGGGAAGCTCACTGTTCATGGTTGTCCATGCGTCCGCCGCTGGATCATATTTCTCTACTACTCGAATGTAACTGCTGCCATCCACTTTCGTATTCCAACCACCAATGGCGTATATCTTCCCGTTCACCACGCCGCCATCTATGAAGGCCCTGGCAAGCGGCATGTCCTCTTTCTCTGTCCATGTGTCTATTGCCGGATCATACTCCTCCACAGCGGCGGGATATAGCAACTGGTTGTTCGGTCCGCTGGACATCCCGCCGATAGCATATATCTTTCCATTCACCACACAACTGAATATGCCGTGCCGCGCAGTTGGCATATCGGCTTTCTCTGCCCACGTATCCGTCGCTGGGTCATATTCTTCCACTGTGGTAAGAGATCTCTGATCGCCAAATCCCACCCAGATACTGCCACCAATAGCATATATTTTTCCGTCCACCACACTGGTTGACAAGTATTCTCTTGCCGTCGGCATTTCGACTTTTTCTTTCCATGTATCTGTCTTGGGATCGTATTCCTCCACTTTTGAGGTAACTTGTCCCGCTCCAATTCCTCCGCCAATAGCATATATTTTCCCATCTACAGCGCTGGTGGAAAGATTGGATCTTGCCGTTGGCATGTTATCTTTCGTTGCCCACGCGCCATCTTGGCCTTTGGGAGCCAGGAGGAGAGCATTTTGTGGGTTTTGAGGCGCTTGCCCCCTATCGTTGCCATTCTCACCTGAGATAACAGTTGTCTCAGAAGTCCTCAATATATCCACGGGAAATTCGCCAATCCTCGCTACCCGCGTTTCGGCTGAAAGCGCCGAACTTGCGGGGATTTCCATCTTGCTGAGTATGCTCAGATGTGGATTGAGGCTCAAAACTGTGATGATAACACCCGCAGCTAACGAAAGCCCCCAGGGAAGTCCCGCTATCCGCGGCATTGGGTTAATCTTTATGCGCTTGACTGATTCCACAATGCGGAACGTGAAACCTGTCCTCAACCGCTGTTCATGAAAAGCTGTGTCCATCATAGCAACCATCTCCTTTTTAAGTTGCGCTCGCGCTCTGCTTAACCGCTTCAGGACAGCCATTGGGGAAATACCAAAAGCTTCTGCAATATCCCTGCTGGTCATGCCACCGAAATAGTGGAGAAACAGAACCTCCTGGTAGGCTTTAGGCAGCGAATATAGCGTTTCACGAACAGATTCATTCAATTTATTGACGCGATAGGATTCCAGGGAAGGAGCGTCTATTAGGTTTGGAGCCTGATCATCGATGAATTCCCGGTCGACACGTTTTGATCTTGTCCTGAAACATTGTGCGCAGCATCTATGAGCTATACGATATATCCAGAAGCAAAAGCTCTCCCATTTCTTCAAGCTGCGTAGGTCTCGATAAGCCTGCAAGAAAACTTCCTGTGTCACATCCTGAGCATCCCGGAAGTCGCGGAGTTGGGCATACACAAACGCATAGATACCTTCTTTGTATTTGTCTACAAGCATACCGAAAGCTTCTGGCTTTCCGTTGAGACAGTCCTGGATTATGCAGCCGTCTTCTGTTCGCATTCTCTTTCTCCGATCGTTCCCTCACTATATAAGGTGCGGAAAATGACCGAATTATGACACAGAATTAGCAGGAACTTGGCGGCGACGCCACGAAGGACACAAATGGAGATACTAATAACTATAAATTCTTAAACGCCTGGTGTGAGTTATAAAGCTAAAAACTCGCTCACAGTCTACCTTTGTCGTATCGAATGGATCTATAGACCTATAAGCCCACAAGCTGATTTGTTGACAAAACGACAATACAGCATAAAACTGCACCGTTTCTGCACCATTTTGCCAGAAATCGTGGCGAAATAACAAAAAAAGGCGGAAAGTCAATTCACACCAAGCGTTTAAGTGTCAAACTTCGATTAAAGCAATCAAAATCGAAAACACTTGCTATCAGTGTTTGTAGATAAGAAAACGGTCGAAATCTTAGCCAATTATGGGATAGAAAAAGGCTGGCTTTCATAGCAAATAAACGGCAAAAACAACTCACATTGATCTTTCTTTATATTATCAAGAAAGTTAGTTATCAAGCGGGTCGAGTAACTATCCCAAAAAAGATCGCTGTTTTTTTTCCGTTACTCCCTGCCCCCCCGTATTGGGCTGCGACGGCAGAGTTTTTTTGGAGTGCTGGAGCTTGCTCCAGCGGCGGAAGCAAGCTTCCGCACTCCATAAACATCAGGTCAAAAGCCGTTGAGTAAGCTTATCAAATTCCCTTTCGAAGCCGGCTCGGTTTTTGTATGATCGCCCGCCCATCTCCACGCCATCGGCGGACAGCCTCACCCATACCCTCTTGAAGGGTAGGTAGAAGGAAAGGAACATGCCGACTACCATGAGCAGACAGCCCACCCAAATGATGGGAAGACCGGGATCGCGGCTTATCTGGAGCCTGGTGTAGTATCTTTGCGGCGCCACGTCTATAGAGACAAGCCTCAGCGAGTAATCAGACTGCTTTGGACTGCGAAATTCCGGGTGTTTCAGGAAACTCCATGAACTAATTTCAAGCTCATCGCCATCATACAATTCGAGAAACACGGCGGGGTTATTCAGATTCCTCGACCGACTGCTCACGTTGCCGAACGCGCCAATGACGAAATCAGGTTCCATAGAAACTACTTTTATCCTCAATTGCGAATTCGGCGCCCGGAACATATTCCCAACGCCGAGTTTGAACTTCCCCATAACCTCGCCTTCTTTTGACAACTCAATCTCAACGACGTTCATCGAATCGGCGGCGTCCATCAAGCCATAGCCTGATTGGTAGAATTTTACACCCTTGTATTTCATCGGATGGTTTACTTCTGTGGTTTTCGTGAGGCGGGGAACCCCGTACTGAATGATGGTCAGTTTGCTGGTATATTCTCTGGGAGTGCGTGAATTTGGATAGAATTCCATCCTGAAATCGTCAACTCTCACCTGAAAATCCGAATGGGGGACATCTATAGTTTCGCCCACAGGGATGCTTCTGTAATCGCTGAAGCCGAAACGAGCGACAAATATGCCGCCTATGAGTATAATCACTATACTTGCGTGCGTTATTAGCGGTCCCAGCCTGCCTATTTTGCCCCGTTCGAAGTAGTAAACGCCGTGCTCAAGATCGGCATATTTCAGCCTGTAGAGACTGCGTGCGAGAATATTCCTTGTTTTCAGGATGATTTCTTCTACATCAGCGGCATCGGCGTCCAGCTTCACCTTTTCGTAAAACGGCAGATCGCGCAGGTCAACGCGTCCGGCTGTGGAATTTGACTGCCGCAGAGACCGCATCAGTGGAACAAAACCCCGCGCAGAGCATAGACATAGATTGAGGCAGAACACCGCCAGCAGAGCCGTGAACCAATAGGAATGAAAAACATCGGTCAACTGGAGGTTCTCAAGCAAGCCGTAGCGCGTCTCGCCGTATTTCGCGCTGTACCGCTCCGCCGACCAGTTCTGCGGAATAAGGGTTCCTACAATAGAAGCGGCAACTATCAGGATCAGCAAAACTATGGCAAATTTTACGGAAGCGAGATACTTAAGCATTTATCATCTTTCCTTCATCTTGATAACCTATGACATTATCAGTTGAAAAAGAAGGTAACAGATTTCGAGTAGAATGGCAAGGCAATTCTATAATCACACCGAATTGCTAATCGCCAAAAAAAATCCTTGACAAAAGAAAGAAACCCCCGTATAATATTACTGACCAGTCGGTCACTAACTGACCAGTCAGTAAGTTTGCGGGGAGGTGTAAACGTGCAAGGATTAAGTAGAAGGGAACGTGAGAAACAGAACCGGCGCAACGAGATACTGCAAGCCGCGTGGGAGGTATTTTCCTCCAAAGACTATGCCGATGCAACGATTGATGACGTGGCGGCGGCGGCGGAGTTATCCAAAGGGACGGTTTACTTGTATTTTGAGAGCAAGGCGGAACTTTTTCACTCAACCGTCGAGATGGGGATGGAAAAGATTAATTCCATAGTTCAGGAGGTTGTCTCATCCAGCGATGACCCTGTATCCGGTCTCAGGGAAGTTGTGAAGTGTATGATGGATTACTCCGAGAAAAACATGGGTTTTTTCAAGATACTGGCTTCCGGGCGGTCGCATTTCGAGATACACGCCCAGATGGAAAGTGACGGCGATCTCAAGGCTCGAATCATAGAAATGACGTTTCGTAGTGTTGCTATAGTGGCTGAACTGATTCAGCGTGGAATTGACGCGGGGGTTTTTAAACAGGTAAACCCGGAAGACACCGCCTCCGTCTTATTATCGGCTGTTCGGGGATTTGCCGTCAGGCGGATCATCGGTCCTGATGATATTAACCTGCCAGAAAAGGCTGACATTATCAGCGATATTCTGCTGAACGGGCTTAGAACGAGTGATTGATTCAGTCATATAAACAGCAACACGACAGGAGAAAAACGATGTTTACTAGTATTAAAAGACGTTTTGCAGTATCCGTAATTCTGGCGCTTTTTGCCGCATTTACATGGGTATCTGAAGCTCCCGCCAGAACTCTGACGCTTCAGGAAAGTATGGATATCGCGCTGGCTGAAAATCTGAGCGTCAAAGCCGCCGATGAAAAAGTGGAAGTGGCGAAGCAGAAAGTAAGTGAAGCTCGCGCGGCTTTTATGCCCGTTCTTTCCGCCAGCGGCAGTTACACTTATTTTGGCGAACTGCCCACTATGGAGTTTGATCTTGATCTCTCAGCGATGGGTCTGTCGCCGGAGATACTGCAAATGATGAGCGGCGGACAGGAACCGGCGGGCGAAAGCGAACCATCGGAAATACCTATGGGGGAAGAGGATACCTATAAAGTAGGAGTGAGTTTACAGCAACCCATATTTACATGGGGCAAGATTTGCAACAACTACAAGCAGTCCAAACTCAGCCTGGAGGCGACAAAGCAGGAACTTGAGGCTGTGAAACAGCAGGTTATCCTCGACGTTACCACAACTTTCTACGGCGTTTTGCTGACGGAGAAGTTAGCAAAAGTGACGGAGATGGCGGTCGCTCAGGTGGAAGCGCATGTGAAAACCGCCCAGGATCTGGTGGACGCTGGCGTGGCGACCAATTTCGATCTTCTCAGAGCCAAAGTGCAGTTAGCCAATATCAATTCACAGCATATTAAGGTCAAGAACGGTCTTAAACTTACCAAAAATGGCTTAAAGAATCTCATCGGCATGGATTTGGATGCTCAGATTAGCGTTGAAGGAGAACTGACGTACCATCCGCTGGAACTGGCTCTGGAGCCGCTTTTAGAGAGCGCGCTGGCGAACAGGCCGGAACTCAAACAGCTTCAGCTTCAGGAGCAGATCGGGGGAAAATTCGTGAGTTTAGCGGCGGCGGGAAATAAACCGAACCTCGCGCTGATCGGCAATTATGATTATCAATCCAACGCAGACAAGCTGGGGGACGTTTTCGACGGGGATGAATGGAAAAATACGTGGAACGTCACTCTGGCTTTGCAGATTCCCATATTTGACGGTCTGGCGACCAGAGCGAGGGTCAAGCAGGCGAAGAGCGGTCTCAGGCAAGTCCAGATCGGGAAGGGACAGCTTTCAGCCGGCATAGGACTCGAAGTGCGGGCGGTGTTCTTCGGCTTTCAGGAAGCGAAGGAACTGCTGAAAGTGCAGGGGGAAACCGTACAGCAGGCAGAAGAAAACCTTCGCATAGCGAACCTCAGATACAAAAACGGCATGATCACCAACATCGAATTCATGGATGCTGAACTGGCTTTCACGCAGGCGCAAACCAATCGCTTCAACGCTTTGCATGATTACGCCATTGCAATTGCAAAGCTGGAAAAAGCCTCAGCCTGCAAGCTAGGCTTATAAGCCCATAAGCCCACATAAGGAGTTGACCAAATGAAAAAGTTCATAGTTATCATAATCGTTCTGGCTCTTGTGGTACTGGGGGGTTGGCAGATAAGCAAGAAAATCAAGGAAGGAAAGGAAGCTGGGCAGGTGACCGACAAATCGCTCCGCGCGGTGGAAACTCAGGAGGTGAAACTCGGCGCTATTCGGGAGGAGCTTTCACTGGTGGGCAATATCGCCGCCGCTTCTGAAGTTACCGTTTTTTCCAAAGTGCCGGGCAAGATAACGGACATTTTAGTAGATGAAGGAAGCAAAGTAAAAAAGGATGACGTAATAGCCCGTCTCGAAGATAAGGAACTAAAACTGCAAGCAAAGCAGGCGGAGGCGGCTGTAGAGGCGGCGACAGCAGGTTTGAAACAGGCTGAATCCCTTTCGGAAGTAAAGATCAGATCACAGATCGCCCAGGCGGAGGCGGGGTTTTCCAGCGCGCGCGCCGCGCTGAATCAGGTGAAAGACCTCGCCCAAAAGAGGACATTAAGCCAGTTAGAGCAAGCGGAGGCGGGGCTTGCGGCTATCAAGTCTAGTCTGAAAAAAATTAAGGGTGGAGCCAGAGCGGAGGAAAAGCGTCAGGTTGAAGCCACCGTCCAGCAGGCTAAGGCGGGTTTGGACAACGCGCAATCAAACCTGGAACGGATAGAAAATTTATACGCGGCGGGGGCTGTCAGCAAACAGACGCTGGACGCCACGAGAACCGGCGCAACTGTCGCAGGGGCGCAATACGAAGCCGCTTCTCAGCAGTTGAAACTGGTGGAAACCGGCGCGAGAGACGAGGACATTCTCGCTGTCGAATCACAGGTGAGACAAGCAGAAGCTGGATTGGAACTGGCGAAATCTATGGCGGAAACGAGAAGCTGGGAGAAGGATATAGAAATGGCTCAGGCTGGCTACAATCAAGCAAAGGCGGGGTTGGAAGCCGCCAAAGCGCTGGAAAAAGCCAGAAGCTGGGAAGCAGAAATCACCGCAGCGAGAACAGGATTGAAACAGGCGCAAGCCGGGCGGGACTTAGCACAAGAGATGCTCAGTAATGCTACCATCACCGCGCCCATCAGCGGCGTCGTCTCCAAACGCTTCATGGACAAAGGCGCGATGGCGGCTCCGGCGGCTCCCCTATTCATCATTGTAGATATGGATAAGGTTAAAGCTGTGGTGGATGTCACTGAAGCGAGCATAGCCAGAGTATCTCCAGACGGTACGGCATACGTATCCGTAGAAGCCTTCCCCGGCGAACAGATAGCGGGTAAGATCACCATGATAAGCCCAACTATCAATGCCATGACCAGAACGGCTTCTGTGGAGATCGCTATAGATAACCCGTCGCACAAACTAAAACCCGGCATGTTCGCGAATGTGACCATACCTATAGACGTTCACGAAAATACAATTGTGGTGCGCCGATCAGCGGTCATAGAGGATAGAATATCCGGCAAGCGCCACCTTTTTGTGATCAACAATAACACCACCGTCAGGCGCGAAGTGGAAGCTGGAATCACCGGAAGCGATAAAATAGAGATACTGTCCGGCGTAAGCGCAGGGGAAAAAATAGCGGTTTCAGGCCAGCATTATCTGAGAGATGGCGAACAGGTGAAGGTAGTAAAGGTTCTGGAATAATCCATTCCAGATAGCGCAGGAGCAAAAAAGATGAAATTATCGGATCTGTCAATAAAAAGGGCGGTCACCTTCTCCATGATCTTCATAGCGGTGGCTTGCTTTGGCATTGTGTCGTTGATGCGTCTAAGCCCTGAATTGCTTCCCGACCTTACCTTCCCGATGGCGTCAGTCATAACCACCTACGCGGGAGTCGGTCCTGAGGATCTGGAAAAGACCATTGCCCGACCCATCGAGGAGACGGTAGGCATAATTGCGGGGATTGATGAAGTCACGTCCTCCTGTAAAGAGGGCGTGGTTATCACTATGGCGAAGTTCAAATGGGGTACGGATATGGATGCCGCCGCATCCGACATACGCGAAGGGTTGGATATGGTCAGGGACTACCTGCCCGAGGACGCCAGCGAACCCATTGTATTTAAGTTCGACGTTTCCATGCAACCCATCCTGTTTCTAGGCGTTTCCAGCGATACGCTGGATCAAGCCGCCATTCGGAAGCTGGCGAAAGACGAGATCGAACCGATACTGGAGCGCGTTGAGGGCGTCGCGTATGCGGACACTATGGGCGGCGAAAAGCGTGAAATACAGGTGCAGGTAGATCGCCGGAAGATGGAGGCGCACAATCTCTCCATTCATCAAGTGGTAGGCGCGTTGGGAAGCGAGAATATCACCATGCAGGCTGGCGACGTGCGCCAGGACAAGTTTACGCACATGCTCAGGACGGTAGGGGAGTTCACCTCAGTCGCTCAGATAAATGACGTGCTGGTGTCCTATCAAGCTGGCGTCCCTGTTTACGTTAGAGACATCGCCGAAGTGCATGACGCTTACGCTGAAAAAAAGCAGATGGTGCACGTTGATGGCAAAACTGGTATCGCGCTCTTTGTTCAAAAACAGTCGGGAACCAACACAGTTGAAGTTATAAAAAAGGTGAACAAAGCCATTGCGGAATTGCAACCAACGCTGGAAGGACGCGTCAAAATATCCGTAATTATGGATCTATCGAGATTCATCAACCGCTCCTTAAGCAACCTTACCAGCGTGGCTATCTGGGGCGGGATTCTGGCTGTTCTGGTGCTTTTCTTCTTCCTCCACAACGTGCGTAGCGTTATAATCATTGCCATAGCGATTCCCATGTCAGTAGTAGCGACGTTTGTGGCTATGGACTTCGCTGGCATAACGCTGAACATGATGTCAATGGGCGGATTGGCGCTGGGCATAGGTATGTTGGTTGACAACGCCATCGTGGTGCTGGAAAATGTCTTTCGACGGCGTGAAGCGGGCGAAGACCGTCGAACAGCCGCCAGCGAGGGAACGGCTGAGGTAGCAAAAGCGATAATCGCGTCCACTTTGACTACCATATCGGTCTTCCTGCCTATAATATTCGTCCCGGGTATCGCTGGAATGTTGTTCAGGGATCAGGCGCTTGTCGTAACTTTCTCGTTGGCTTGTTCGCTTCTGGTGGCTCTAACCCTTGTGCCGCTTTTGTGTTCAAGGTTCCTCCATCTGGAGTCCGAGCGGAAAAGAGCGACCCGAAGCGCGAATCTGGCTAAAAAACTTGGCTCACGCATGGGGAAAATGGATAGCTTTTATCAGAACGTGCTAAACTGGGCGCTGGATCATCGCAAAACGGTGGTTTTTACGGCGTTGGCTGTATTCGTCATGAGCATAATGATCATCTATCCGCTCCGTCTTGTGGGCACTAGTTTTATTCCCGACATGGATCATGGCGAACTTATACTCAGTCTGGAAGCGCCGCCGGGCACCAGTCTGGAAGTTGCGGAGAAAGCCGTATCCCGTGTCGAACAGATAATAATGGATGAGACGAAAGACGAACTGGATGCCCTATATACCAACGTCGGATCTGGAGAAGGGATCGCCGCTATATTTTCAGGCAGCGAAGGCAGGCACTCCGGCTCTATAACAATGGAACTGATCCCCAGCGGAGAGCGAGATAGATCGCAGGAAGAGATCGAGGATGCGATAAGAGCCAGAGTGGTGAACGTGCCGGGAATAGAGGTCAAAACCGGCGTAGATCCGGGAGCCGAGATGATGGGATTCGGCGGCTCACCGATAGCTGTGGAGATATACGGGCATGATCGAAATACGGCGAGAAAACTGGCGGATGAGATCAAAGCCATCGTGGAACAGGTTAAGGGCACGACCAACATCCAGACCAGTATAGCAAAAGCCAGCCCGGAAACTCAGATCGTTGTTGATAGGGATAGAGCTTATGCTCTTGGATTGAACGTGGCGACCATCGCCAGTGCAATGCAGGCAAACGTATACGGCGCTGTTGCCACCAGATACCGCGAGGGCGGTGACGAGTATAACGTACTGGTCAGGCTAAGAGAAGAGGATCGCAGAACACACGAAGACGTGCTAAATACATCCATCATGTCGCCCATGATGACGCAGGTTCCGCTGAAAAACGTGGCTTCTTTGCAAGTAACGGACGGCGCGGTGACCATCGAACGGAAGAACCAGGATCGTCTGGTAATTGTTACAGCCGACCTGAAAGGCAGAGACCTGGGCAGCGTTAGCAGAGACGTGAATGCGAAACTCAAATCGCTGACGGTTCCCCCGGGATTCATAGTCGCCATGAGCGGATCCGCGCAGGAGCAGACTGAGTCCTTCATGTGGCTCTTTCTAGCGTTGGGCGGAGCTATTTTCCTGGTATATGCGGTGATGGCTTCGCTGTTTGAGTCGTTGATTGACCCTTTCATCATCATGTTCACTTTCCCGCTGGCGATAATCGGGGTAATCTGGCTGTTCTTCTTCACCGGAACGATCTTCAGCATCATCGCTTTTATTGGCGTGATCATGCTGGCGGGGATTGTGGTAAACAACGCCATCGTCATGGTGGATTATATCAACCAGTTGCGCGAAGGCGGCATGGAACTCAGGGAAGCTGTGGTATTGGGCGGAAGGACGAGGCTCCGACCAATACTGATGACCGCTCTTACCACCATACTCGCTATGGTGCCGCTGGCTCTGGGAATGGGAGCGGGAGCCGAAATCCGCTATCCTATGGCAAGAGCCGTTGTGGGCGGTCTGACTACGTCAACGGTACTCACGCTGGTGCTGGTTCCCGTCCTGTACATTATCTTTGAGAACATCGCTGACCGAAGGAAAAAACGCAGAGCCGAAAAAGCCGCACAACGCTGGGCGAACGGAACGAACGAAGTGGTTTAATCGGCAAGTAACCTATGTTCTGTCATTCCCGCGAAAGCAGGAATCCAGAATACAATAATTGACATAGTTCATATTCATTATTTTTACCTCCCGTGGGTTGGTGATTCTCTTACATTATAACCCACGGGAGGTTTTTTGTTTGAACCTCAGAGAAGACCTGAAGTTCAGTCGCCAACCTTGACAAGCTCGATCATTGCCAGTATAATAAAAAAGGGTTAGCGTCGGACAATCTTATCGCTGTGTTTTTGAGTCAGTATTTATTCATTTTGTGTGCAAATACCGGTTTGCCCATTACAACTAGCCTCCTCTAATAGACAGGAATCGTTGTGCAAGCGGAGAAAGGTGGCTCTGAACGCATAGATGTACGGAGACATAGAAGAACTACTGGAATTTGACAAAATAAGAGCAATGATAGTGCGATCTTGCGGCTCTGGACTTGGCAAATCTATGGCAGAGGAATTAAAGCCTCTTGCGGATATTGCCCGGATAGAGCGGATGCTGGATATATGCGCTGAGGCTAAAGAGATCAACGTCACTGGCGGCGGGATCCCGTTGCGTGGTTTGCGCGATATTCGCAGTCCGATGAAGAAGGCGGCGGTGATCGGCGCTATGCTTGAGCCAGAGGGACTGCTTGACATAGCATCCACCGCCAGAGTCGCCAGAGGTCTCAAGACTTTTGCAGAAGAAACCGCCGAAGAGTATCCTATAATGGCGGAGATCATTGCCGCTGTGTCAACATTCCCGCAGTTGGAGGAGGCAATAAACGCCTGCATCGGTCCGGAGGGAAACATACTGGATTCCGCCAGCTCCGCGCTTGCCAAAATCCGCAGGCAACTCATCACGGCGCGAGAGCGGCTCATGAGTCTCCTCGAATCCATGCTGCATTCCGCAAAGTATCAATCCGCTATTCAGGAAAACGTAATCACCATCCGAAACGATAGGTACGTTATACCTGTCAAACAGAACCTCAAAAACGACGTACCCGGCGTCGTTCAGGCGAGATCCGCCAGCGGCGTGACGATATTCGTAGAACCCACTGGCGCTGTGGAACTGAATAACCAGATGCGTGAGTTAGAGGATCAAGAAACAAGAGAAATTCGGCGTATCCTGAGAGAATTAACGGATAAAGTACGCGAGGCGCTCCCCAGTCTCGAAACGACAGTGCGAACCCTCGCAGAACTCGATCTGATAAATGCTAAGGCGCTATTCTGCATAAATCTGGGAACGACGAAACCCAAACTTAACGCCAACGGCTATGTTGAGATTGCCCAAGCCAAACACCCGCTCCTGATTCTTGGCGACCGCGCCGACTCTGCGCCGGAGGAAGTCGTCCCCATTGATTTCCGCATCGGCGGCGATTTCAACACACTGATCATCACAGGACCGAATACGGGCGGAAAAACCGTCGCCTTGAAAACTATAGGGCTTTTGACGCTCATGATGCAGGCTGGTCTGCTCGTTCCTGTGGAAGAGGGGAGCCAGATGTCAACGTTCAAGCAGATTTTCGCCGATATTGGCGATGAACAAAGCATCGAACAAAATTTGAGCACCTTCTCCTCGCACATGACGAGGATCATCAACATCGTTGAGCATGTGGATGATTCTTCGCTCGTTCTTCTCGATGAACTGGGGGCAGGCACCGAACCGTCCGAGGGAGCCGCTCTGGGCATGGCGATTCTTGATTTTCTTCACTCCAGCGGCGCAAAAAACATCGCCACAACCCACCACGATTCGCTGAAAGCTCATGCCTACTCACAAGAGGGCATGGAGAATGCGTCAGTGGCTTTCAATCTGGAATCGCTCAAGCCAACCTATGAACTCCGCATAGGGGTGCCGGGAAGCAGCAACGCTCTGAAAATTGCGCATAGATTGGGCTTGCCCCAGGAGATAGGCGAAAATGCCAGAAACTACCTCGGTTCAGAAGCGTTAGAGGTCGCCGATCTCATTTCGAATGTCGAAGGAATGCAGCGAGAACTGGAAGAACAGAAGCGATTTGCGGAAGAAAAATCTCGATCTGCATCTGAGGCGCAGCAAAGCCATGAGCGGCTTTTCCGACAACTAAAAGGCAAAAAGCGTGAATTGGAGCGAGAGGCTCTGCGCGAGGCATCCAGTATCGTCCAGAACGCCAGAAAACTCGTAGAGAATACAATAACTGAACTTCGCCGGGAGAAGGCTACACCCAAGAGCGTCCAGCGCGCACGCGAAACTCTGGTTAAGGCTAAGAAAGAAATCGCCATCGCAGTTGAGCCTGAGCCTCGCCCGGAAGGCAGGGAACCTGCATCCGGCGAATTGAAAATAGGCGCGGAGGTCTATGTGCGAAGTCTGCGCCGTCGCGGGACGCTGATCAGTCTGCCCGACGCAAAAGGACTGCTGCAAATCAGAGCCGGCGGAGCCAGAATCAACGTACCGGTGTCTGCGATCAGACTTCCTGCAAACGCCGTTGATTCCGACGTTAAGCAGAAAAACTCCAGCGCGAACAGCCTGCAATCCGCTAAGAAATCACGAGTGTTGAGTAGTCTAGACCTGCGTGGACATAGGGCTGAGGAGGCGTTAGACAAAACGGATAAATACCTGGACGATGCCGCCCTCGCTGGATTGGAATTTGTGTCAATAGTTCATGGCAAGGGAACCGGCGCGCTGCGTGCTGTTGTGACCGATTTGTTGAGCGATCATCCGCACGTGGCGAGTTTTCGTCCCGGTGAAGAAAACGAAGGCGGGCTGGGCGTAACTATGGTGGAACTCGCTGAGTAAGTGGTAGAATAGGTTTCACGCAAACGGGCTGGCAGCCGAATGGCGCTGACTTAACGAAGACACGGTGAAAACTCCTTGTCCCGAAGGGACATTTGAATTTAGCCCAGTGATTCATCGCTGGGGAGGTGAGTATACTCAAAAACTTGTGAGTCCTGTAAGGACGACTGAAAATTAGTGACAAATGGTGAGTTCTGATACCCATCGCCGTTAGCTTGTAGGGTGGGCATTGCCATTATTCCGCTGAAACAGACCCATCGTATTCAACCGTCCCTACGGGACTGGTAGAGTTTTTGGAGACATCCGATACCCAGCGATAAATCACTGGGCTAACATCATAAGTCCCTACGGGACACAGAAAGTC
>Ga0255402_1046_pt1 | contig 16911 bp, 16 predicted proteins | sample ANMaggSeSYBR01D4_FD_182125 | JGI IMG/M metagenome (GOLD analysis project Ga0255402, IMG submission 182125) | Sediment cell enrichment communities from methane seep in Santa Monica Basin, California, United Staets - ANME aggregate JGI... | ecosystem: Environmental > Aquatic > Marine > Cold seeps >...
GCCCACTGTCGCACACAGCTTTTGCCACAGGGCGACGTCTGATTATTCTGCTTAATTTGAGAAATTTATCAAGACGCATCAGTTTTCAGTCCTGAGTTCTCAGTTACCAAAAATAATCACTTATCAGAAGGCTCAGGTTCTACAGCAACCGGCGAGCCTCGCAACGCCAACTCCAACACGCTATCCATGTTATCCACAAGATGAAAGGAAAGCTTTCTCCTTATATCCGGCGGGATGTCGCTGAGATCTTTTTCATTTTCCCGGGGAATGATGATGTTTGGAATGTCCGCTCTGAGCGCCGCCAGCACTTTCTCCTTCAAACCGCCAATGGCAAGAACTCGTCCTCTCAACGTTATCTCGCCTGTCATGGCAATATCGTTTCTTACAGGTTTTCTCGTAAGCGCCGAGACCATCGCTGTTGCCATAGTGATCCCAGCTGAAGGACCGTCTTTAGGAACCGCCCCTTCGGGGACATGAACGTGAATATCGTGTTTTGAGTAGTCAAAATCGTTGGGGAGGTCTATCAATGGCAGTTCCCTTGTTTTTGATCTTATGTAGCTGAGAGCGGCTTTCGCGGATTCCTGCATTACATCGCCAAGTTTGCCGGTGAGCTGCAATTGTCCCGCGCCGTCCATAGTCGTCGCCTCGATGGATAGAACATCTCCGCCTGCCTCCGTATATGCCAGACCGGTTGCGACGCCTATCTGATCCGTTTCCTCAGCTTTGCCATGTATATATTTGGGGATGCCGAGGTAGCTCTTTGCATTTCGGCTGGTAATCTGAATTTTTTTACGCGGTTCGGTGAAACCTTCTTTTACTATCTTCTTAGCCACCTTGCGGCAGATAGCCGCCAACTCACGCTCCAGATTTCTGACGCCGGATTCGTGCGTGTACTCCTGGATAATGGTCAAAACAGCGCCTTTGGAAAAGCTCACCGATTCAGCATCCAACCCATTCGCTTTCAACTGCTTGGAAATCAGAAAAAGCTCGGCGATTTTCTCTTTTTCATGCTCGGTGTAACCCGGCAAATTGATGATCTCCATCCGATCCCGGAGAGGGATAGGAATAGCATTCAAAAAATTCGCGGTGGTAATGAAAAGAACAGAAGAAAGATCAAAATCAACTTCAAGATAATGATCGTTGAATGTGTTATTTTGTTCGGGGTCTAAAACTTCCAGAAGGGCGGCGGAAGGGTCGCCGCGAAAATCCATGCTCATTTTGTCCACTTCGTCCAACAGGAATAATGGGTTCTTTGACTTCGCTTTCTTGATTCCCTGAATTATCCTGCCCGGCATGGAACCGATATATGTTCGCCGATGCCCTCTTATCTCCGCCTCATCCCTGACCCCACCCAGGGACATGCGTACAAAGTTTCTGCCCGTAGCTCTGGCGATAGACTTCGCCAAAGAGGTTTTCCCTACCCCAGGCGGTCCAACGAAGCAGAGTATTGGCCCTTTCAACTGCTTTACCAACCTTAGCACCGCCAGATACTCTATGACGCGCTCTTTAGGCTTTGTCAGTGCGTAATGGTCTTCTTCCAGAATTCTTTCCGCATCTTCCAGATCAATTTTATCGTCGCTGGCGATGGACCAGGGCATTGCCGCCAGCCAATCTATATAATTGCGAATAACGCCTGATTCTGCGGACATAGGCGGCATTTGTTTCAGCCGGCTCAATTCCTTCAAGGCTTTCTCTTCCGCTTCTTTGGGCATCTTTGCTTCTGTTATCTTTTTCTTCAATTCCTCTTCTTCTGCGGCAATTTGCGGCTCTCTGCCAAGTTCCTTCTGGATTGCTTTCATTTTCTCGGTCAGGTAGAATTCCTTTTGTTGTTTCGAAACCTGGTCATGTATTCTACCCTCGATTTCTCTATCTATGCCATTCATGTAAATCTGAGTCATAAGGATTTCAATGAGCTTCTCAAGCCGAGGCTGAAGATCAACCAGTTCAAGGATTTCCTGTTGATCCCGAAAACTGAGGCACACCGACAGATGATGCGCTATGGTATCAGCCAGTAATGATGAACCACCTTTCAGGGATGCTTCCTCTATCTCATCCAGCGCTTCTGCCGAAAGTTGCTTGGTCGCCTCTACGTATTTTTGCAAAGTGGAGATCAGTTTACTTATCAAAGCGTGAATTATGGCGCTGTCTTCAGCTTCTTCCGAGGCTACTTCCACATCCGCTTTCACGAAGTTCTCGCTCGCGAAGATATCCACCACTTTAGCCCTGGCAACTCCATCAACGATCGCCGTGATGGTGCCATCTTTTTGATTCGCCCATTGCAACACCTTGCCTAGCGTGCCGATTGCATACAAATGCTTTCGCTGTGGACTATCCACGACCTGCTTCATGGTCAACAGCAATATCTCGCCGTCGTTCTCTATGGCTTCATTCACTGCCGCCATGCTTTGGTCTCTTACCACATGATAAGCGCGGGGCATCTTCGGAAACGCAACCAGTTCAGGCAGAGGCAATACAGGCACTACGTATTCGTCTTTGTCACATGTTTCTTGCAGTTCAACAGACTGTTTCCGTTTCATCCGAATCTCCAGCGAGAGCATCTTCAATCAATTATCCGGTAAGCGCCTGCGCTTCGTCGCCATAGACAAGAAGAGGCTCTTCCCGTTTGTTTATCACGTCATCAGTGATAACGCATCCCGTTACCCCTGACAGCGTCGGCAGCTTATACATGATGTCAAGCATGACTTCTTCGACTATTGCCCGCAAACCCCGCGCTCCTGTTTCTCGTTCCAGAGTCTTCTTTGCAATGGCTTCCAGCGATGCAGGGGTAAATTTAAGCTTGACATTCTCCATATCAAAGAGTTTTGCGTACTGCTTCACCAGTGAGTTTTTCGGTTCAGTGAGAATCCTGACAAAAGCGTCTTCATTTAACTCATGCAGTGTTGCGATTACAGGCAAACGACCCACAAACTCAGGAATAAGCCCATACTTCAGAAGATCATCAGGCTGAACCTGCGCCAGAATATCGCCCAGGTTTTTGTCCTGCTTGGTCTGTATCTTAGCGCCAAATCCCATATTTTTCTGCCCGATTCGCGCCTCGATAATTTTCTCCAGTCCCACGAACGTGCCGCCGCATATAAAAAGAATATCAGTCGTATCAATCGGGATGACTTCCTGCTGAGGATGTTTGCGCCCGCCTTGAGGCGGCACGCTGGCTATTGTTCCTTCAAGAATCTTGAGAAGCGCCTGCTGAACGCCCTCGCCTGAGACATCTCGCGTAATGGAGGGATTTTCGCTCTTGCGCGCCAATTTATCTATTTCATCTATATAGATTATTCCTCTTTCCGTTTTAGACATGTCGTAGTCGGCGGCTTGAATCAACTTCAGAACTATATTTTCAACGTCTTCGCCCACGTATCCTGCTTCTGTCAGGGTTGTGGCGTCAACTACCGCAAAGGGCACGTCAAGCATTTTTGACAGCGTTTGAGCCAGAAGCGTTTTGCCAGTGCCAGTGGGACCGATTAACATGATGTTGCTCTTCTCAAGTTCCACATCATCATCATTATCTCTGCCAATCTGTATTCGCTTGTAGTGGTTATATACAGCGACAGACAACACTTTTTTCGCCTTTTCCTGGCTTATGACGTATTGATCTATATCTGCCTTGAGTTCCGTTGGAAGCGGGACACGCACATTCGCGTGATCGAAGTCATCAATCTCCTCCTCCTGCACTCTTAGCAATTCGCCACATAATTCCACACAATCATTGCATATATATACACCCTGTTCTTGTCCTGCTACCAGACGGCGAACTTGCTCCTGTGTGTGACCGCAAAAGGAACAACGGAGAGGATCATCGTCTCCAGCTTTGTAGCGCATAGAGTTTTCTCCATATTATTAGATTGTCGCAATCACTATCCCACGACATCTAAGTTAGAGTTGAGGAGTATCTCATTCACTCTTCTTTACTTCTAACGGATATTACTTCATCTATGAGACCGTATTCTTTCGCTGCTTCCGCAGTCATATAGAAGTCCCGCTCGGTATCTTTCTCAATCGTTTCTACGGGCTGACCAGTGTGACTGGCAAGAATCTCGTTGAGTTCTTTTCTAATTCTGATTATCTCGTTTGCCCGGATGCCTATATCCGTTGCCTGGCCATAGGCGCCGCCCATAGGCTGATGGATCAACATCGTGGAATGCGGCAGGGCATAACGCTTGCCTACGGTGCCGCCGGCGAGCAGAAGGGCGGCTATGCTGGCGGACATTCCCATGCACCACGTGCAAACATCGGGCTTTATAAACTGCATGGTGTCGTAAATTGCCAATCCAGCCGATACGACGCCGCCGGGACTGTTAATATAAAGGCTTACGTCCGAATCTGCGTTGTCCTGTTCCAGATACAGCATCTGTGCGATTACCGAGTTCGCCACACTGTCGTTTATCTCCGAACCGATTATGATGATCCGGTTTACCAGCAATCTTGAGTATATATCGTAGGCGCGCTCACCTCGCGGTGACTGCTCCACCACCATAGGGATCAAACCCATTACCTGTCCTCCATCGGAATTACGTAATCAAAGTACGCTTGGCGGCAGCTTTCTCAATCAGAAGATCAAAAATCTTGTCTTGCCACATAGACGATTTGAGACTCTCAATCCGGTTTGCATCTTCCATCGCTTTTCTATATTTCTCTGGGTCTCTGTCGCGTTCCTGAGCCATTGCTCTGACTCTGTCATCAAGCTCCTCATCGCTTACCTCTATTTCTTCATTCTCGGAAATCTTATTGATAAGCCAGTTTGTTCTGATGGACTCTAGCGCGGAAGATTTATACTGCTCAAGTTCCTCTTCGGTCGGTTCGGGTTTTTCGCTTGCAAAGTACCGATCAACCCTTATCTGCAAGTTGGCGCGCTCCTCTATCAGAAACTCAGGAACCTCAAACGACGACTTTTCCAGAAGCTGAGTTATCAGGTCTTCCTCTTGTTTCGACCGCTGCTTTTGCTTGTTAAATTCGACAAGATCACTCCATGTTTTGGCGACAAGGCGTTCCAGATCATCCTCGCCCATATCTTTGGCAAAGTCATCATCCAGATCCGGCAGATGTTTTTCTGAAATGTCTGGCAGAACAACATGAAAATCCACTTTCTTACCCGCTAGGTGATCAAATTCGTGTTCCACTCCCAATTCCTCCGGGAAAGTAATGGAAAAATCCTTTTCATCGTCGAGTATCATGCCGATCAAGTGCGGAGTGAGTTCAGGAATCTTCCCAACCTCGTAGGTCTCCTCATCTTCCTCCACCAGAGTGTCGCCGTCAGACGTAGCCAGGATATCCAGCGTAACGTGATCTCCTTCCTGCGCAGGTCTATCCTCTACAGGGATAAAATCCGCCCGATCTTCCCGCATTTGTTCCAGATAATCATCCACTTCCTCTTTGGGTACATCCACTTCCTTCTTCTCGATTTCCAGTTGCTCCAGATCTGGGATGGTTATCTCCGGTTTTACGTCAACAGTGACCTCAAAGCTCAACGGCTCATTTTCCTTCACGGACAATTCTTTAAAAGGCGGCTTAATAGCGTCTTCTGCATCCGGCGGGCGAAGTATCTCCAGTTCCGCATCCTCTGCCGCCTTCTCAAACGCGGGCGGAACCAGATTGTCAATGACCTCAGCCTTTATGTATTCGCTAAAGCGCATACTGATGATATTACGGGGAGCTCTGCCTTTGCGAAAACCGGGTACATCTGCGTTTTTTCGTATTTCCTCGTAAGCTTTTTTAAACTCTGTATTTACATCTTCCGCCGGAATCTCGATCTTAAGTGTCTTCTTACAGGAATCTACGTCCTCAATTTCCACTTTCAAGGGAATTCCCTCCCAAATCAACGCCTATATGGCAGATAACTTTAAGCGCGCCCACATTCATCTGGACAAATATATGTAACGCAGTGATCACCAAAAAAACTATTAAAAGGTAAAAGGACGCCTTCTGCATACCTTTCACCTTCTGTGTTACTACCCCTATACACCGTTGATGCCTCTGTTTTACGCTGATTCAACTGAAAAATGGTAGGCGCGGGGGGAATCGAACCCCCACGAGCGTAAGCCCAACAGATCCTAAATCTGCCCTGTCTACCTATTCCAGCACGCACCTAAGTAACTGATGAGTAATGAGCATCGTTACAACCAATCACCAATCACTGATCACTATGAAAAAGTGGTGAGCCGTGGAGGAATCGAACCTCCAACCTACTGATTAAGAGTCAGTTGCTCTGCCAATTGAGCTAACGGCCCACCCAATATGCAGTCATGAGTGATCAGTTGCAACACCTTCGCCACTCATTATTCATCAATATCTAGCACGCCCGGGAGGATTCGAACCTCCGGCCTACGGATTCGAAGTCCGTCGCTCTATCCAGCTGAGCTACGGGCGCAAAAGAAAAAACATCAATCACTGGTCACTGATTAAAAAATGGGGTGAGCGAGGGGGCTCGAACCCCCAGCCACCAGATCCACAATCTGGCGCTCTACCTTTGAGCTACGCTCACCACAATGTGGAGTGATTAGTGATCACTCATTACGAAACTTGTACCCCCGGCGGGATTCGAACCCACATGAAACGGATTAGAAGTCCGGTGCCTGATCCATTAGGCTACGGGGGCAAACAATGATCATTAGATCTGGTCGGGGCGAGAGGATTCGAACCTCCGACTTCATGCTCCCAAAGCATGCGCGCTAGCCGGGCTGCGCCACGCCCCGATAAACCAAAACCTAACCGCTGATATTAAGGATAACACACTTCATTGCCAATTTCAAGATTTTTCTGCCAACTGGCAGGGTCATTCAATTTGACGAAATGGCGTCAATGAGTTTCAGAGCTAATATGGGTTTGTATGAGATTCTATCAACATTATATTAGTGGGAGGTTATTTTGTCCGAACTAATGCCCGGAGGTCAGGGATTGGTGTTGACGGATACTGACTCAAATGATATACTGCATAGGAGTCCATAGAGACACGCGCAACCGCTCTCCCATTCCGAGGCGAAGAGCGGCAAATTTCTTGCAACAAGTACAAATGGCAGTAGAAAATCTGGAATCACATACAGGGATATTCTCAGCAGTTTGACTGGTAGGAGGAAATATCATGGGCATGCTTTTGATAATCATAGCGGCAGTGATAGCTATACCAGTGATAGGAGGCATTTTGGGTGGTATGTTCAGTGGCAGTCTTCCGGTAGTGGTAATGATAATTGGCATAATAGTGTTCGGAGGCGTTTTGAGAGAGTTTGTCAAGAGTAGAAAAAACCTCAATCATACCTCTCGGAGAGATATGGACGAGATAAAGCAACATATCACACAAATTGAAACTGATATAGCCGATATTAAAGAACAGATCGCTGATTTCATAATCAACCAGGTTTGAATGATGTTAGAGTGTAATTGTCAAAAGGAGGTGGGCTTCAGAGTAAATAACGGTTCCTGACACCTGCTGCCTGTTTCATAGAACAAGGAGGATGCAAAATGACGAAGTTAAGCACTAAAACGACTATTACAGAATTCCTGGAGCAAGAGGGATATGAAGTGGATGAGCAACAGGATGGCGAGGTTCTGATCGTGACCGACGAGGATGGTTTCACCATATTCGCTGTAGTGACCGATTTGCAGATCGAGCTTATGGTGGACATCTGCGCTGAAAGCGATTTGCAGCCTGACAAAATTCTGGAAGCATACAGGATGCTGCTGGATCAGAACACTGAGATTCTCCCTACGTGCTACGGCATAGATACCACCGAAGGCGAAAACGCACGAATAGTGCTGGTGGACAGCCTCGCTCTGGAGAATCTGGATGCCAACGAGTTGCAGCTTTCTTTAAGTTCTCTGGCTCAAAACACTATCAACGCTGTCGAGATATTGAGTCCATATCACAAGACGTTTAGCGGGGAGCAATAATACACGCTTTTGACCGAGCTTCGGAGACAGGCAGATCTGAAGTTCTGGAAGGAGGAATTGGAAAAATGGGTATTCTCAACCGTATGAAAACAGTTCTCAAATCGAACGTAAACTCCGCGCTTGACAGCGTGGAAGACACTGAAAAAATGCTCAATCAGACCGTACTGGACATGCAGCAGCAGTTGGCGAAAGCCAAACAGCAGGTCGCAGTCTCCATCGCAGACGAAAAGCGGCTGGAAAGACAGTACAAGGAAAATCAGGTGCAGACGGATAGCTGGATGGAGAAAGCTAAACTCGCCGTTCAGAAGGGAAATGATGAACTGGCGAAGGCGGCTCTGGCTAGAAAAACCGAATATGAAAGTCTGGCTTCCGAGTATAAAACCCAGTGGGACGCTCAGAAGGCGTCCGTTGAAAAACTCAAGGCGTCGCTCAGGGAACTGGAGAGGAAAATTGACGAAGCGAGAAGGCAGAAAGACCTGCTCATCGCCCGCAATAAAAGAGCTAAAGCCCAAAAAGCGATCCATCAGACCATGTCCGGTATGTCCACTAACGCCGGCGCGTTCGATACATTCGAACGAATGAAAAACAAGGTGGACGACGAGGAAGCCAAAGCCGAAGCGGCAGAGGAAATGGCTACAAGCGGAGAGGCTTCCCTGGATAAAGAATTCGCCGAACTGGAAAAATCCAGCGTGGACGATGATCTCGCCAGCCTGAAAGCTCAAATGTCAGGCACCGACGCCAAGCCCGACGCCAAGCCAGACTCCGAGTTAGCCGCTCTCAAGGGCGAAGTGAAAAAGGAAGGCGACGCGTAATGAATGATGGGTGACGCGTGACGAATGACGCGTCACCCTTAGGAGGGACGTGCGATGTTGTGGCTTGTAGATACGATTTTCTTTCTCATGATAGCGGTAACTGTTCTGGGGGCAGTTTGGCTGTCGAGGAAGTTCAAGGAACGTTATGCTGAATTCCCGTGGTGGAAGGCAGGCATGCTCATTGCTGTGGAGGTAGTCGCCTGGGTTATAGCACACCAGTTCGTGGAATGGGTTCAGCGTCACCTATGGATTATCCCCATAGTTGCCGTCGTTCTGATAGTGATCTTTCTGAAAAAGAAAAAGAAAAAAGAGCAAATTTTGTAGATTTTTTAGTAGTTTGATTGTTGAGTCTGATACACATGGGGGGCGCAATGTTTGCGCCCCCCATGTGTATCAGAACTTTCTCAGAAAGCTAAAGGGGAGTTAGGGGGGATTTTCAACAGTTAATGCACAGGCAATTCATAGAAATGGTATAACCAATACCGCCTCGCGAAACTGTCCCAACTTGCGATGATCGTAGATCACATCAACAGGGATTATAGTGCGCTTCGCCGGCGCGTTTTCGGGAATTTCAAACGAGAACGATATCTGTCCATCACTCTTTGCGGGAATGGATATGGATTTTGCGTTCGCCTCTATTCCCCATGATGCAGGAAAAATCGGGCGGCAAACGGCGCAGCGTTCAGATGCCGAGTGATTGGTAATATCCACGCGCAGAATCGCCGTCGAGCCGGGTGTTACGTCCTGTTCGTATGGATAGCACCTGACCCAGTATTCATCCATGCCGTAATTCGGCGAGTCCCAGGGGAAAAGCTGTCCGTAGATTTCCTCTCGCAGAGCCAGATTTGACCGCATAAACTGGAGTTCCTCGTCGGTGAAATCGAACGCGGGTTCCACGTGGCAGTTGAAAATGTGCGTCGGCTTGAGCGTCTGAATTAGCTTTATGCATCGGTCAAATCCTACGTTTTCACCCAACCAGTTTCGGTTTCCTGAGCAGTAGTCGTCAATCCCGGACATTGTGAATGAGTCGCCGGCGAAAAACATCCGCGCGTCTCGCCCCTCTACTAACAAGCCGCCGTGATAGTACGTCTGTCCGGGGAAGTGGTAGGCAGTCATTTTGAACTCGTTCCAGTTCCATGATTCACCGTCCTGCGTGTGATGATCAACCTGAATTTGTGCAGGAGAGATGCACGGCGTGCGAAACCCGCGCGGATTTTCGACGACCTCAGCGACGCTGGCGTCGGCATATATGGGGCATCTGAACATTTTCTGGAATTCCGGGATCGCATTCACGTGATCGTCGTGATAGTGCGTAATCCACAAGCCCGCCACACTCGAAATCTCGCCGCTGTCCATCAGTTTTTTGATTTGCTCAAGAACATTTGGGTTTCCGCAGTCCATGACAAACGCTTCGCCGGTCTTCGACATAATGAGCCATGTGGTGCCGAAGTGTCGAAGGAATCCCGGCGCAGATTTCCCGCTTCTGATGGGCATGTGTCCATCTTTTCCCGCAAACTCGGCGAACATATCCGGGAAATAGTGGCGAAGAGCGGAAATCGCGACGTATTTGTCATAGCAGTCATCCAGTTGTTTCAACAAAACGTCAATGGCTTCCGCCGGCTTATTCATGACGTTGCCGTGAGAGGGGATCAGCGCGCTGGCTTTTAGTTCACGCAGTTTCAGCAGGCTCGTTTTCAACTGCTCCCTGCTCCCAAGAAAACCGTGATAATCGCGGATCGTGTCGCCGCCCTTTTGCAGGCTGTATAACTCCCATATCTGCCCTTTATCGTAGATTGTATCGCCGCAAAACGCGAATCGCTCGCCGTCTATTTCGACAACGTATGACACGCTTCCATCAGTGTGCCCCGGCGTATTGAAAACCGATATGCGCGCATCGCCCCATTCTATAACGTCGCCCTCTTCGCAGGGGCATATTCCAAACCCAGACACGGATTCGGCGAGCATCAGGTTGTGCGGATGGATATTGTAAAGATGCCAGCGAGTGTTCGGATCGTTCCAAAATGTTTCCACGTCCTCAAACCACGCCCGTTCCCGCGCCGGGACGCCGAGTTTCACTCCATCGCTTGCCAATCGCCTGATCCCTGACGCCTGATCACGGTGATGGTGCGTGAATAGTACGGATTCCACTCTGGTAATTTTAAGCGCGTCCAGAGTTGATTGAATAGAGCCGCCGCCGAAGTCAATCAACAGCGCGCTGTCGCCATCGCGCAAAATACCTACGTTGATGGCGCCATGATGAATGAATAAATGCCCGCTTAAACGAGAATATTGGTTTGACAAAAATAGATCACTCTTTCTAGCAAGTTTAAGAAAAGATCATAAGGTTTGTAGTAAGGCGATTCATCGCCGTCTGTGGCGAACAACATGGGACGTGCAATGAATTGCACTACTACAAACGATCATTGGCAAAATTACAAAATCTTTTCTTAAACTTGCTTCCGAGCATTTTTCAGAAAAGATCATAAGGTTTGTAGTAAGGCGATTTATCGCCGTCTGTGGTGAACGACATGGGACGTGCAATGAATTGCACTACTACAAACGATCATTGGCAAAATTACAAAATCTTTTCTTAAACTTGCTTCCGGCTGAACTCATGTTAGACGTAATGCCCATAGCGATCAACGGCGTTCAGAAATGCCATGATGTTGTCCAGCGGCACCTCTGGTTCCAGAACGTGCGTGGGAGCGATTATGAGTCCGCCGCCCTTGCCGACGGTTTCGATCATGTGTTTTACCTCGCGATCTACGTCGTCGGGCGTGCCGAATGGCATGGTCGTCTGGATTCCGATAGTCCCGTCGAGCGTCAGCCTGTCACCGTACTGTTTTTTCAGCTTCACGGGATCCATACATTCCGGCTGAACGGGGTTCAATATGGTGACGCCGATTTCGATGAGGTCGGGTATGATAGGTTCAATGAATCCGTCGCTGTGGTATTTGACGTGGATATCGGGTTTGTGCTCCCTTGCCGCCGCTATAACGCTGGCAAATCGGGGTTTGAGCCACTTTCGCCACTCGTCAGGTGACATCAACATGCGCTCTTGCATTCCTACGTCATCGCCAGTGCCGATCATGTCCGCGCCCGCTATGCCTGCGGCTCTGGCTCTGTGAACGCAAAGGTCGGTGGTTTTATCCAGCAAAGCCGCCGCCAAATCCTCGTTGAGTATGAAATCGGCAAACAGGTTATCCATCCCGCGCAGATACCATGCCCGCTCGAAAATAGAGCCACCGCTCCCAACAGCGATGAGATCACGGCTTTTGATGTCTTCAGCCGATTGTTTCAGCGCCTCATAATAAGCGTCATCATAAGGCGGCTCCTGTCCCCAGGGATATTCCTCCACATCCTTTGGCGAGGTAAAATTGCGCATAGGGTGGATTTTTTTCCTGAAATGATACCTTGAACTGGGTATAAACGCCGCTGCAGTGCCGTCTATGTAAGCGTTTTCCGGGAGATTGATGTCAGCGTAGTATTTGGAGAAATCGCGCGTATCCTCTTTTTGCTCATAAGGCGCGCTTATGCCTGCGCTGGGGAATCCGTGTTGCCGCAGCGAATCGGGTGGTTTTATATTTTCACGAACTCTTTTCTCCAGATCGGGGGTGTAGGATATTCGATAAATTATCCACTCCGGGTTATCCCGATTCATGGCTGCGAGGCAGTTTTCCCGTCTTGTCAATGCCATGTCTCAACTCTCCTCTTTGAAGAAGTTTCTTACCACGTCCACTGCTACGGCGGCGTCTTCAGCGTATGCGTCCGCGCCGATTGTATTGGCATATTCCTGCGTAACTGGCGCGCCGCCGATCATGATCTTCGCTCGATCTCTGACGCCGGCTTCCACCACAGCATCTATGGTTTCCTTCATTGACAGCATATTCGTGGTGACCAGAGCGGACATGCCGATCACCTGCGCTCCATCGTCAACGATAGCCGAAATAAACCTCTCCGGCTCCACGTCATAGCCCAGATCAATGACGTCGAATCCCGCGCCTTCCAGCATCGCCGCTACAATATTCTTGCCAATATCGTGCGTATCGCCCTGCACCGTGCCGATAGCTATTTTGACGGACGCTTTGTTTTTGGCAGTTGCCAGCAGAGGTTTCAGGATCGCGAGTCCGGCTTTCATCGCTCTGGCGGAGACGATCAGCCCCGGTAAATAGACTTCGTAATTCTTGAATTTTTCGCCTATCACATCCATGCCCTTAACGAGTCCATCGTTAAGGATTTCGAGAGCGTTCATGCCTTCGTCCAGAGCTTTTCTGGTGAGTTCTTCCACGTTCTCTGCATCACCAGTCACCACGCTCTCCGAAAGTGCAGTCATGTCTATCATATAGAGATACCTCCGTTATGCGACGCTTCATAGGCTCTCATAGTATTCCAGCCATTTTATCAAACCAGTTTCGATAGGTTCTATGTACGAGACTTCATATTCCAGCGCGAAATCGCCTGTATATCCGGCTTCATTCAGATTTTCCACTACCCAGACCACATCTATCACGCCATCGCCCAGCATCGTGCCCTTGAATTTTCCATCCGCCTGCGGCGCGCCGTCCTTGATGTGTACGTGAGTGACGGACTGGCTGAATTTCGCTAAGGCTTTTTTGTAATCCACGCCGCCGTGCATCAGGTTACACGGTTCATACAGCACCCCAAAGTGTTTTGATCCCACTTTTTCCGACAGTTCAGCGCATGCGTCCGGGTTTCCTGAAATGCCGCCGCCGTGATTCTCAAATCCCATATAGACGCCCTTCGACTCTGCATATTTCGCGGCTTCTTTGAAATGCGGAACGATTTTGTCCAGCGCTTCCAATTCGCCGCTTCCGGGCGAGATGCGAATAGATCGCGTGCCGAGCCTGTGCGCTATATCAATGGTCTTTTTCGTATCGCGAAGTTCCTGCTGAACTTCCTCGCTAGAATCGCTGGAAAACTTGCGACCGCAGTATGAGCCTATATTGGCAATTTGCAGACCATAACTGCCAGCAGTTTCTATAAGCTTGTCAACGCTGTATTCCGATTCGTTGATGGAAAAATGCGGCATCCCGCCCCAGAGATCTACTTTTTTAAATCCCGCTCCAGCCATGACGTGCAGCGCGTATTCTACGCTTTTCTTGTTCAGGGCATAGGTACATGTTGATGCTCTTGAAGTATCCATTAGAAGTCCCCCTGTTCAATGGGTGATGGTTGTAATCAGATCGCGAAATAGACAGTCATCCAGTGGCTATGATACGCTTCTTACTGCATATTGTCAACAGAAAACCTGTTGTTGAAATTCGCCGTTGACTCGGAAATGGAAGCTTGTTATGATATTGAATTGTTACCTCAATTGTGAACCATGTTTAGGAAACAGGGAGGAACCACAAAATGAAGATGCTTATTATAGTGCTGTCGATCTTCTGTCTTAGCGCCATTGTGGCATGGGGGGAGCCATTTCTGGATGACTTCGACAGGGCGGATAATGACGAGCTTGGAGAGGACTGGAGCACTCAAATTGATGGCACTATCACAGTGAAGATAGCGGATAATGAAGCGCTTATAAGCGGCGCTCAAGGCACAGACTGGCAGAGGTCTGGTCTATTCAGAACAATTGAGGACGAGACAAAAATTTACTTCGACTTTCTTGCCAACGATAACTTTAATATTCATGTCAGAATTGATGATACTGCAACAGGAGCCTATATAGACCTCTACGCATCACCGGGCGGCTCTTTCTCGTATGCCAGTTCTCCTGACGGCGGTTGGCCAGGATGGACACCGACAGGCGGAGCAGGCATGTTGCCCGGCCAGTATAACACTATTGGCATCGAAAAAGACGAAGATGACTTCATATTCTATCTCAATGACAAGGAGATATCGGTAATAGAAAACAAGAACCTCGAAAATATAACGAAGGTTCTGATAGCTTCTGACACAGCGGCAGGTACGGTGGGAAGCCTGCACATTGATAACGTGATCATAGGTGATGCAGAAGACGGAACGCAAAAGTCCGTTGCGCCGGCGGGCAAACTCGCAATTCGTTGGGGAGAATTGAAACAGCTTTAAAACCGGAAGTTATCACCCCAAAAAGCCCCTGAATTTCCAGGGGCTTTTTGGGGTTGCGGGTTGGATTATCGAAGGATTAGTCAGACTTTATCTTTCCCCATGCAGTGGTGAGTTTAGCCGATGGCTGAACAGCCGATGGTTCGTCAGGGGGAACGTAGTCGCCCTCGAAGAATCTCACGCCATCTATGTCGAACTCGCCAGCAACGTAAGCGATGTGGAATGTTACACACCCTGGATCCACGTCATTGGGCATTTCGCCGGTGCTGATGACATACTCCGTCCACGTATCGGTCATGGTGAAAGCCTGTGAGCCGTATCCAGTCCATGGATCTGCTGACAATTCTGGCTTGAAGTTGATGTCCTGAGCGTTGGGCGATCTGAGGAAAGCCGCAAGAGTGTACGTCTTTCCTACGCCGAAGATATGCCCGCTATGTTGCAGTCCTGCGTCCCAGAAATTGCCGCCTGCCGGAGTGGTGAGGTGCAGGTAGAAATTTCCTTCAGCCGCGCCGCCTTCGCGTATTTCCATAGTTGCGTCGCCGTACATGCTCCATGGATCGGGAACGCCGTCCTCAAAGCCGCCGTTTACCAGTATGTTGTCAACTCCGTAGGAGTAACTCACTGTCAGAAGTAGGCACACTATTACGAGAGGAAATGACTTTAGCATCTGAAACCTCCTGTGAGATGTGGATAGGGACACCCCCTATCTCTGTGAAACCGCCAAATAACACGACCATTTTAGCACAGTCGTTCAGAGAATTCAACAACTTTTTAGCTTTCAATCCGCCTTTATGCTTCCCCATGTGGCGGAGAGCTTGCCCTGCGGCTTGACAGCCCTCGACTCTGAGAAGTCGGGTTCTTCATATTCGCCTTCATAAAATCTCACGCCGTCTATCCAGAACTCGCCTTTGGTGAAGCCAATGTGGAACGTGAGACTCGCCGGATCGACCTTACCGGGCATGGGAGGCGTCGTTACGTAGTATTCCTCCCATTCGTCGGTCATGGTGAACTGTTTCGCGCCGTAGCCAGTCCACGGATCCACCGACAATTCTGGCTTGAAATTGATGTCAAGGGGACCTTCTTTGGACTTGAGGAAAGCCGCCAGCGTATAAACTTTGCCCGCCTCGAAAACATGCCCCCCGTGCTGTAAGCCAGTGTCCCAGAAATTGGCGCCCGCTTCGGTTACTGTGACGTGGAGAGCATATTTCCCCTCGATGGGCTTGTCGGGGAAAAAGGCGCCTTTCAGTTGGGTGACCACCTCCATGGAACCTGCGCCGTACAAGCTCCAGGGGGTGGGGACGCCGCTTTCAAAGGTGCCGTTTTCCAGTTCATCGGGTTCGTCAGGATCATCTGGATCGCCTGGGTCTTCCTGTGGCTCACCCTCGTAGAATCTCACGTCATCAACCCAGAATTCGCCAACGTCATACCCGATGTGGAACGTGATAGTCGCGGGGTTGACATTCGCAGGCATTGGGGGAGTTGTTATGTGATATTCCTTCCATTCTTCGGTCATGACAAAAGCCCTGTTGCCGTAGCCTGTCCACGGGTCCGCCCCTAGTTCTGGCTTGAAGTTGATCTGCATGGGACCATCTGCAGACTTGAGATAGGCGGACAGCGTATATACCTTACCCGCCTCAAAAGTGTGCCCGTCATGCTGAAAGCCGGCATCCCAAAAATTTGCTCCCTTTGCATCCACAGTAACCTGAAGGCAGAAATCCCCTTCGATGGGGTCTTCATCTACAGCGGCTTTTTTCAATTCCATGACGACTTTCATTGTAGCGGCGCCGTATATGCTCCACGGTTCAGCGATGGCGTCTTCGAAGCCGCCATTTACGAGCAGATTCTCGCCCTCTTCAGCGGCGTGGGCATATCCCATGCCTAGTGTTAGCAATCCCAGTATTGCCAAACAAAGAAGCTCGAATCGGAATCTCAACATCAGAATCCCTCCATTTAATGTGTCAAAGCGTGGATCACTATGTTAATAGCCATGCGGATCGCCTGTTCGCGCTTCTCAGGCGATTGGTACGTCGGGCAGACGCAGATCCCGAATTTATTGAAGGAACTCCGTCAGCGGACGAATGTGGAAACGGCGGACAAGCAGTCTATAATTCAGTTGACCGACAAGGATTTATATCTGTATCCTTTCATATAC
>Ga0255402_1045_pt2 | contig 16876 bp, 12 predicted proteins | sample ANMaggSeSYBR01D4_FD_182125 | JGI IMG/M metagenome (GOLD analysis project Ga0255402, IMG submission 182125) | Sediment cell enrichment communities from methane seep in Santa Monica Basin, California, United Staets - ANME aggregate JGI... | ecosystem: Environmental > Aquatic > Marine > Cold seeps >...
CACAGGCGTAATAAAAAGGGCGGACGGCGAGGCGCCTACCCTATCTCCCAGAGGCGGGAAGGTGGCTTTCATATATAGAGACAAAGCCGCAAGCGCCGTTTGGGTGCGCGAGTTGAAAAATGATGGGCAGATAAAGCTGGTCGAGGTTCCTGTGCAAGGCGAAGAAACGCGCACGGCATACAATTACATACCTGTTCTTGACCCGCCTGCGTGGTTTCTCGGCGGTTCGCGTCTGGCGGTGGGGGTGGACGGTTATCACTATTCCGACGGGCATTCGCGTGTCGTGGTGAGCGACGCATCAAACGGAGTGATAAGGGAGATAGCCGTTCGCGCCGAGCGGATAAGGAACATAGCATGGTCGCCAGACGGATTTCATCTGGCTTATGTAACCCAGGGACATTCTCATAATCCTGGCGCGGTTCATCTCGACAAACAGGTACACATAGTGAATCTGCACGAGCGGTGATATGAAAGATGAACTTTTTGGAGAGGATGTTCTCCGCAAATTTCTCGGCGGATATGGACTAGCCGCCAAGATCATGTATGATCGGCAGAAACCTGGGGTTGACGCCCTCGGACCCGAAAATATGCTGGGATTTCTCACAGGTCCATTGACCGGCACCCCGGCGCTAATCGGTTCCCGATACGTGGTGGTTGGCAAATCGCCGCTTACCGGAACGTGGGGCGATGCCAATTCTGGCGGATACTTCGGTCCCGCGCTCAAGTTTGCGGGCTACGATGGCGTGTTTTTCACCGGAATATCCGAAAAACCCGTTTATCTGCTCATAGATGAAGGCAAAGCTGAACTCATAGACGCTAATGGGCTGTGGGGGAAAGACACCAATGAGACAGAGGATCTGCTGAAAGAAAAATACGGCGAGAAAACAAACATATCTTGTATAGGTCCATCCGGCGAGAACCAGTCTTTGATCTCGTGCATAATAAATGACGCAGGACGAGCCGCTGGCCGCTCTGGACTGGGCGCTGTGATGGGTTCCAAAAAACTCAAAGCCATCGCCGTCAAAGGCAATATGAAAGTGCCGCTGGCTGATGAGGGGAAAACCAGAAAGCTAAGACGGGAATATATCAAGCGAATTGACGGCGACTTCGCGGATATTCTCAGGGACTACGGTACAGCAGGTCTGACCGCCACTGCTTCGGAAACAGGCGACTCGCCAGCCAAAAACTGGGGCGATGCAGGCTCTGAGGTGTTTCCCAACTCACTGGCGATCAGCGAGGATTCGGTTATCGCCTTTCAGGATCGCAAATTCGCTTGCTGGCAATGCCCTATCGCCTGCGGCGGTCACATGAACGTTAAAGAGGGACCCTTCGCCGGAGAAGGGCATAAGCCGGAATATGAAACGCTGGCGGCTTTCGGAACCATGTGCCTGAACGATAACATTGAGTCCATTATCAAGGTAAACGACATCTGCAACCGCGCAGGATTGGACACTATTTCCGCTGGCTGCACCATAGCGTTCGCCATCGAGTGCTACGAAAACGGTCTGATCACAAAAGGCGACACGGACGGCATAGAGCTAAAATGGGGCAACGCTGATGCAATCGTAACTATGACCGAAAAGATAGTAAATCGGGACGGATTCGGGGCAATACTCGCAGATGGCGTGAAAATAGCCGCTGAAAAAATCGGAAAAGGCTCTGCGGAATACGCCGTACACGTCGGCGGCCAGGAAGTGCCTATGCACGATCCCAAGTACACGCCGGGACTGGCTTCGACCTATCTGTTGGATGCCACTCCCGCGCGCCACACTCAGGGCGGCGAGCTTATCGCGCCGGGCGGAGGGATTGATCTCCCTGAATTCGATAGAACCGTTTACACAGGCAGAGCCGAAGCCCAGAGAACGCTGGTCAACCTTATGCACGTGGTCAATGCAGCTGGTCTCTGCATGTTCGGATACCTGTGTATGGACGCCCACTCTATACCTGAGTTCATAACCGCTGTGACGGGTTGGGATTTCTCATTGGAGCTTTGTCAGGTGGCGGGCGAGCGGATCGGGACACTGCGGCACGCCTTCAACCTCCGGGAAGGACATAATCCGCTGGATCGTGAAGTGTCTGGCAGATCCATCGGCAAGCCTGCACTCAAAAGAGGTCCGTTGAAGGACATCACAGTTGATATGAAAACTATGGCTAAGGAGTATCTGGAACTGATGGACTGGGATCTCGCAACTACCGTTCCCAGTTCCAAGCGGCTGATCGAACTGGAATTGGATGACGTAGCCGCCGATCTGCATCCATAAAAAATGGCAGGTTCGGGAAAGCTCTTTAAACATTATGTCATTTACAGGCTGGTTGCGTGTGTCGGCTTTTGCGTTATGAGGTTGCCAGAACGCGTCGCGTTATCTCTGGGCGAGCGTGTGGGTATTGCCGCGTATCATCTGGTAAAAAGACGCAGAAAGATTACTGTGTCCAATTTGCGGCTGATTTTTGGCGGAGAAAAAAGCCAGCGCGAACTGAAGCGGATCGCCATGGACAGTTATTGCAATCTGGGCAAAAGTTTCGTGGAACTCCTGCGTTTTCCGCTTTTGGACAGAGAGAGTATCTGGCAGTTAGTGACGGTTCAGGGCAAAGAAAATCTTGATCGTGCATTGAAAAAAAGCGGTAACGCCATTGTTTTTATCCCGCATTTCGGGAATCATGAGTTGATGGCGCCAGTATTCAGCGTTTTGTTTCCAAAATCAGCCGCTATAGCCTTTCCGTTGAAAAATCCCTATCTCAACAAAATGACGAACGAATACCGAAGCATGTTCGGGCTGGAACTTATCAGAAAACATCAGGCGGCGAGGCGCGTGCTGAAGGTTCTGAGAGCCGGCTATGCGGTGGGATTTGTAGCAGATCAGGATGCAGGCAGAGAGGGCGTGTTTGTCGAGTTCTTTGACAGGGAAACCTCCTGTGCGCGCGGTCCGGTGATGATGGCTCTGAAAACGGGAGCGCCGATTCTTTTCGCTATAGACATCAGACAGCCGGACGACAGGCATCTTATTATTATCTCCGCCCCCATGAAAATGAAGATCACAGGGAATTCTGACAAAGACGTTGCTCATAATACTGCGAAGTTAATGGCTGAATTGGAAAGCTATATTCGGAAGTATCCAGGCCAGTGGATGTGGCAGCACAACAGATGGAAAACCCGCCCAGACGCGGAATGGCAGAAAAAACGGAGCCAACGCGCCAGCAAAGATAAACCCTCGAATAACTCGCCGTCAACGTAGAAGTTTCCATGAGCATAGTTCACCCATAATAATGAAAATGCGAGACGTAGAACATGTCGCCGCACCTGTTCACAAACGGGCTGATTGACTTAGAGGCACATTCCAGAATTCTCAGAAGCAAAACAATTTCCGATTGACAATACACATACGAAATGCTATAGTCAACTTAAATTGAATTCACGCTAAATAGGAGATAATGCTTTGGTTCGCTTTGTTCAGACGTCTGACTGGCAGGTTGGGATGAAAGGCGGCGGTCTTGGAGATGCCGCGTCCATTGTGCGCGAAGCGCGGGTTAAGTCCATCCATAACGTGCTGAAAGCGGCTCAGGAGCATGATGCTGATTTCGCGCTTTTGTGCGGCGATATTTTCGAGCATAATATGGTTGGTCAGGAAGATGTCAGAGCCGTTGTCGCCATATTCAACCAGTATCCAGACGTCCCGCTTTACCTTCTCCCCGGAAATCACGACATTCTGGGCGCGGACTGTATTTACAACAGGGAGATATTCCAGCGGATCGGTCATCTGACGATCATCCGCACAGGCGATCCTGTCGAAGTTCCCGGTGCGACGCTCCATCCCTGTCCAATTCTCTCAAAATTTGCCACACACGATCTCACCACAGCAATTCCGACCGTCCACGAAACCGACGGCATTCATATAGGGGTCGCTCATGGAAGTCTTACGGGAGAATTTCCGGGCTGGGAGGACACAACGCTGCCGATTGACCCATCCTGCATTGACCGAACGGGGATAGATTACCTCGCTCTCGGTCATTGGCATGGCTACAGGGCATACAAGGATAACAGAATAGCGTATTCCGGCACCCACGAACAGACCAAATACGACGAGGACGGCGCGGGACAATGCCTGCTGGTTCGGATAGATGAAAAGGGCGACACGCCGAAAATTGAGTCTGTCAGTACCGGGCAGTTATCGTGGGCGTCCAGCGAGTTCGAGATGCGGGATTCTACCTCTCTGGACGAATTGAAGTCTTACCTTGAGTCCGTCAAAGAGACTGACATGGTCAGATTGGAGTTTCGCGGTGAACTGCCGCTGGAGTGCAAAGAGGAACTGGACAATACACTGGAATTTCAGGCAACATTGCATAAGAATTTCAGAGCAAAAACGGAGTCTCTCGACGTTATAGCGCCAGCGCAACTGGATGAGCGCATCGAACTGGGAGACGCAACGCTGGATCAGACTGCGAAAGAGCTAAACCAACTGCTGACGGATGAAACAGACCCGAAACAGAGAAAAATAATCGCTGAGGCACTCACTCATTTATTGAGATTCGGAAAGGATGTGCAGGTATGAGGCTGCACTGGATCGAACTGGAAAACTGGAGACAGCATGCCAAAACCCGGATTGATCTTGACGAGAAAACAACGGTTATATATGGACCAAATGAGGCGGGAAAATCCACCATACTGGAAGCATTGAGCAGAGGTTTTTTCGACAAATCAAGCTCGCAAGCGGAAGCCATCAGGCGCATTAAACCCCTCACGGCTTCCGGGAAGGTGACATCAGCAGTCAGAATTGAGTTCACTCTAAGTGAAACTAGATACCGTGTGGAGAAGAATTTCAACGTTAAAAGCGGGACATCGCTGTACGAAATCGCCGACGGCAAGGACATTCTTCGGGATCAGGACACAGCCGATGAGGAAATCATAAAACTGCTGGAGGCAGAACTGCCGTCCACCAGAGGAAGCAAGCCCTCGCAGTGGGGCGCGTTCCAATGGCTGTGGGCGAACCAAAGTAATAGAGAACTCCCCGATAGCAAAGAAAACGACCCCACCGCCGCTCTCCATCTGGAAAAAGAGGATAAAATACTCGTCACGCCAAAATTTCAGGCTGTTCAGGATAAAGTTAAGGCTTCCTATGCTGAGTATTTTACTGGAACCGGACGAGTCAGCGCAAATTCCCCCATACCAATAATCGAAAAGGAAATCGAGACTCTTCAGCAACGGGCGGTTGTGCTTAACAGCAAGATAGAAAAGGTGGATGGCGAAAAACAAAAACTTGAGAGGCTTGAAAAAGGGTTTCCCGCTCTCGAAGAAAAACTCGCAGAGACCAGAGAAGGGTTAGATACAGCCAGAAACGAAGCTATTGATTTTTCCGGCATTGAATCTGATTTGGCGGCGGCAAAAGCCGCTGTTGATGGAGCATCGAGAGAAGCGCAGGACGCGAAAACGGCGTTGAAGGAACTTAATGATTCGGCGAAGAAAATAGACAAAATCCAAAAAGACGAACAGAAGGCAAGGGAGGAACTCTCTCGTCTGGAAGCGGTATGCAAGCTTCTGGACACGCGCCTACAGGAAAAAAACGCGGACGTGGAAAAAAGGGAGATGGACATCAAGAAATGTGATGAATTGACCAGAGACGTCCGAATCCTGTGGACTAAAGCCAATACCATGAAGAAGATCGAGGAATTGGAGAGGCAGATAAAACGGCTGACAGAGATCAACGGAAAAATAGAGGAACTGAGAAAAAAGGAAGCGCCCATAGCGCCAACTGACAGGGAAGTGAACAAACTTACTCAAAACCAGATAAAGTTAGAAACACTGCGCGAAAGCCTGATGATAAGCGGGCTTGCGGTTGACATCGTGTATGGCAAAGAAGGCTCTCTTCAGGTTGAGGTTGACGGGGAGAAAATCGAGGACGGAATAACGACCACAACCGGAACTGAAAGCGTGAGCGTGGAATCGCCGGGACTGGGAAAGGTCACAGTCAGGGCGGAACTGGCGAGCGCGCGCGATGCAAAAGCTGACATCCTGCGTCTGGAAGAAAGCATCAGACAGACACTGAACAAATACGATCTAAATTCCGTAGACGAACTGAAAAAACTCAATCTGAATCAGAAAGAGACCGCGAACGGAATAAAAGAACTGGTCGCAGAAAAACGCGGGGTTGATAAACGCCCGATTGAGGAGATAGACTTTGATCTGCAAAAATTCAGGGAGCAGTATGAGAAATACGAAAAAATCGAGCGGACGCCTGATGCCATAGAGTTGAATCCCACCGACGGCGATCTAGGGAAACTTGTCAACAAAAGGGAAGTGGAGGAGAACGAGGCGAGGAAAATCCTGGACGACGTGAGAAGCGAAAGAGATGAGCTTAATGAAGAATCAGCGGGAAAAAAGGCAGAACTGACTGGAATGCGCGCGGATCAAAGGCATCTCTCCGAAGAACTTGCCAGCGCGGTAACCCGGCAGAGCGAAGCTTTTCGCAAACACGGCTCGGTGGAGAATCAAAAAGAGAGGCTTACAGAGGCGAAAGCCGCGCTCAAAACGCGGAACGAAGAACATGGCAAAATAGAACAACGCTATGAGGAATTGGAAAAAGGTCCCATAAACAGGATAAAACGCCTCGAACAACAGGCAAAGAACCAGAATGAGATGATCAGGCAAGAGCAAGCCTACCTTGACCAACTTAAGGGCGCAATAGAGACGTACAGTCTGGAAGGGACGTATTCGGAACTGGCGAAGGTCGAATCTGACATTGAGATTTCCACGGAAAGACTTGAGAGAGAGGAAATACGCTCAGAATCGTACAAACTTCTCAAAGAGACGCTGGAGGCTCAGTATCGCTCGGCTTTGTCGGTGGTGGTGGGACCGATACAGGATGAAGTGAAACGAGCGTTGAGCTACGTTACAGGACTTCTGCATGAGGATGTGGAACTAAACGAATATCTGTTCCCGAATCGTCTGGCTGAACGCGGTATTGAGGATATTTCATTGGAATTCAACGATGGTTCATCGGGCTTGAAAGAGGTGTTAGCCCTCTGCGTCAGATTAGCCGTCGCAAAGCATTTAAGCGAAAAGGAGCCGCAGTGCCTTATTCTTGACGACCCCTTCGTGCACGTCAGTTCCGACCGCTCAAACAGAATGATCGAGAAAATAAATGAGGCAATTGAGGAATGTGGGCTTCAAGTGATAGTGCTCACCCATCGTCAGATGGAATTCGCCGGATTCGCCGGCAAGATGGTTGATATTCAGAGCGCGAAATTGGGATGAAAAACCGAGCAAAATACCATGAACAATCTGGAAAAATTTCTGGAGGAGATAAGGCACAATAGGGACTACAGGGATCAGATAGTCCACGTTGAGAGCATCCCCGCCAGAGAAGCGCAGTACGACACGCCAAAAGAGCCGCTTGAGCCAATGGTGGAGCAGGCGCTTCGTGCGCAGGGCGTGGAGCGTTTGTATTCCCATCAGGTCACCGCCATCAACGCTATTCGCGAGGGCAAGCACGTCGTGGTGGTAACGTCAACGGCAAGCGGCAAGACGCTTTGTTATAATATCCCCATACTGGAGGAAGTCGTCCGTGATCCCGGCACGCGGGTACTGTATCTCTATCCCACGAAGGCGCTGGCTCAGGATCAGCTTAAGAAGCTCATCAGATACAAAGAGATCAACCCCCTGTTTCCATACGAATCGGGCACTTACGACGGCGACACGCCCACCAGCACGCGCAAGAAACTGCGCGACAGCGGCAACCTCATTTTAAGCAATCCTGACATGCTCCATTCCGGCATCTTGCCCAATCATACTCGATGGAGCGATTTTTTCGCGAACCTGAAATTTATCGTAATAGATGAAATCCACGCCTACAGGGGGATATTCGGCTCCAACGTGGCAAACGTGATCAGGCGTCTGAACAGAATCTGCGCGCACTACGGGGCGTCGCCGCAGTTCGTCTGCTGTTCAGCCACCATCGGCAACCCGAAGGAACTGGCGGAGAGAATTTCCGGGCATGAAATGCTGTTGGTTGACAACGACGGATCGCCCAGAGGACCGAAGAAATTCGCTCTCTGGAATCCGCCGTTCATAGACGATGGAAAGACAGAACGCCGCAGTCCCAACGCAGAAGCCAGACGGCTCATGGTGAATCTCATAAAGGGCGGAATGGACGGAACCGGCGGCGTGCAGACCATCACATTCGTCCGGGCGCGTGTTCTGGCGGAGGTGCTCTATCGGTACTGTCAGGAGGATTTGCGGAAGGTCAGCCCGCGTCTGGCGAACTCCATCAGAGCCTACAGGGGCGGATACCTGCCGGAGAGTCGAAGAGAGATCGAGCAGAAGCTCTTTTCCGGCGAACTGATGGGCGTGATCAGCACAAACGCCCTGGAATTGGGGATTGACATCGGCAGTCTGGACGCCTGTATCATAGTCGGCTATCCCGGAACCGTCGCCAGCATGTGGCAGCAGGCAGGACGGGCGGGACGCGGCAGCGACGAAGCTCTGGCGATACTTATCGCGTACAATAACCCCATTGACCAATATCTGATGAAGCATCCCAAATATATCTTCGACCAGTCAGCGGAGAACGTCGTCATAGACCCGCAGAATCCGTATATCATGGTAGGACACCTGCGCTGTGCGGCAAATGAACTGCCCATGACTATCGAGGATGAGCAGATGTTCGGCGAAATGTCGCCGGCGATTCTGGACATCCTTCAGGATAATGGGCAGGTGCGGTTGGTCGGCAACGAATGGCTCTGGGTCGGGACTGGCTATCCGGCGGCGGATTTCGGTCTCAGGGACATGGCTGAAAACAATTACACCATAGTGGACACCACCGGGAACGAGAACAAAGTAATCGGTATGTTGGACGAATACAGCGCGTTCATGACGCTGCACGATCAGGCGATGTATATGCACGAAGCGGAGACGTACTTCGTCAAGGAACTGAACTTGAATCAGAAGATCGCTTATGTGGAAAAGGCGAACCCCGACTACTACACTCAGGCGGTGACGGAAACAAATATAAGGGTGGACGAAACCGAAACGGAAAAGCCGCTGATGCAAAGCGGCGCGTATTTTGGCATGGTCACGGTCACTTCCATCACTATAATGTTCCGCAAGATCAAGTTTTACAGCCTGGACAGTATTGGTTTCGGCAATCTCGACCTGCCGCCGCAGGAGTTAAACACCAGCGCGTTCTGGATTACCCCGCCGCCCGCTGTGTTGAAGCGCGTTCGGGATCATGGCAGAATCCCCAGCGAGGGCATGATGGGCATAGGCAACGCGCTTACGGGAGTGATCCCGCTGTACGTAATCTGCGACTACACCGACATAGGTCCAGTGGTGGACTCATCCAACATGGGCACGCCGACCATATTTATCTATGACAAGTATCAGGGCGGGTTAGGATTCGCCGAAAAGAGCTACGAACTGCTGGATCAGATTATGGAAAGATGTCTGGAGCTTATCAGCGAGTGCCCATGCGAGGATGGATGCCCTTCGTGCGTCGGGTCGCCGAGCAGGTCATGGTCATATTTCGACGCCGATTCGGAGTCGCGCGAACGCATACCCGACAAGGAAGCGGCTCTGATCATCCTTCACGATATGCTTGGCAAGGAGCCGTATGAACCCAAGCCGCTCCCTGCGGAAAGACCACCGCCCGCGCCGCCGCCCAGAGACCTGAAAGACATAAAACGCCTGCCGGAAAACGTGGAGGCGAAAATCCGCAAGAGAATCCTGAGATTTAAAGAAAAAAGATGACTGATCACGATGTTTCAAGAAAACAAATGGTCGAACATCAAATAATGTCGAGAGGCGTCAAAGACAACAGAGTACTGGACGCCATGCTCAAAGTGCCAAGACATGCTTTTGTGAGCGCGGAATTTCAGAGGTTGGCATACAGCGATCAGCCGCTTTCGATAGGCGAGGGGCAAACCATCTCACAGCCGTATATGGTGGCGTTGATGACTGAACTTCTCCAATTGAAAGGAGACGAAAAGGCGCTGGAGATCGGCGCAGGCTCTGGCTATCAAACGGCTGTTCTGGCTGAACTTGCAGGGGAAATCTACACCGTTGAGATAGTTAACATTCTGGCGAAACGCTCAAAAAAACTGCTTGAAAAATTGGGCTATGAAAACATACGGTTCAAAATCGGCGACGGCTATTTTGGATGGGAGGAACACGCGCCTTTTGACGTGATAATAGTGACCTGCGGTCCGAACAGTGTTCCACAACCGTTGATAGATCAACTGGCTGAAGGCGGACGCCTGGTGATCCCCGTTGGCTCATTTTATCAGGTGTTGATCGTACTGGAAAAGGTCGAGGGCAAGCTCAAAAAGCATAAGTCCATATCGTGTCGCTTCGTCCCCATGACGGGGGAGCATTGATGTTCCCCCATTCGCGGGAATGACAGGTTTTCCACAAACAACTCCAAACAGCATGGCGTTTGTTATTTGAGTTCCTTTATCTCTATAGCCTGAACTGGACAGAGAACGGCGCACACGGAACACGCTACACACTTATTGGGATTGACGTATGCGGTGCCGTCTTTCAGTTCAATGGCATCACAATGCGCTGGCTTGAGGCATTTTCCGCACCCGATGCACTTGTCCTCGTCAACAACCGCTGTGCCTTCTAACCACCCGATTTTATCTGGTGTGGTTAGATGCTGCAACGCCAGTCCTCTCATCTCATCGTAGGAGGAATAGCCCTGCTCTTGCATAAATTTTTCGGTGCCCTCGACTATGTCCTTTATGACCTCGAAGCCCTCCCACATCAGGATGGTGCAGGCGGATGTAAGCGTCGCCCCCCACATTATCATTTCCACGTTGTCCCGCCAGTTGGAGATGCCCCCCGAGCCGCATATTGGAATATCAACGCTTTGCGCGACCTGAGCCACAGATTTATTGGTGGATAGCCTTACCCAGGGTCCTGAGATGAATCCGAAGCTGTTGTTCTCCGTCAGTGGATAGACGGGTCTGCCGCCGTTGTATATATCCACAGGCGGCGCGGCGAGTGACGTTCCACCGAAAAGAGCGATCCCATCCGATCCGCCCTTCTGGCAAGCCAGCGCGACTTCGCCCATGCTTAGAGACGTTGGGGTGATCTTGTTGACCACAGGTATATTTACGGCTTTCTTGAGTTCCCTCGTTATTTCCCCGGAAAGTTCAGGTATCTGACCGATGGAGCCGCCCACCATAAATTCAGGTTTGACGCCTTTTCCCAACTGGTAGCCCGCAAGACCTATGTTTGGACAGCAGAAGTTTGTCTCTATGATATGCGCTCCCGCCTGCTCAAATTTCTTTGCCAGATCGCACCATTTGTCTATGTCCGTTCCCGGATCAGACATATTAGCGAATATGACAAGCGACGTTTGTTCCCGCGCTTTTCTCACCAATTCCAGCCCCTCGTCCTCTTCCAGCCGCTTGTCAATGGGCATTATCATTACTTCGCCCGGCACTGAGTAGGTTCTCAACTTGCCCTTGAACGGCAGTTTGCTGAACGTCAATTTCGCGCTGACGCCGGCGGCACCGCAGTCTTCAGCTTGCTTGATCTGGTCAACTGTGGCGGATGCGGGACCTGAGGCGACAACGAATGAATTCTTGAACTTTATTCCGGCATACTCAATTACCATTTAATCGCTTCTCCCTTCTTCGCTGATTCATATATCGCTGTCACGATTTTAAGGGCGTTTCGACCGTCCTGCCCGCGCATCCCCCGCATAGGCTCTTTACCCGATCTGACGCAGTCAATGAAATGCGCTATCTCGCCTGGATAACCCAATGACCACTCTTCATCCACAGCGGGTCTCGTCCAGCCTTTTGTAGTCTCAGCCTTCTCAATGGCATAGCTGTAGCCGTCTGAACTGTAAACGGAGACGGGCGACCCCTGCGTGAGGTTGATCTTTATGACGCCTTTGGTTCCGTATATCTCGACTGTGTCGTCCATGCCGCCGACAGTGACGTAGTTGCCCTCTACCAGAGCAAATGTGCCATCGTCAAAAGTTAAAATCCCGACAGCCCAATCCTCGCCCTCCATGCCCGGGTGCTTCAGGTTCTTCTCGCCTCCGCCGCTGGTTTTTCCAACGACCTCCACTACTTCGGCTCCCTTGAGCCAACAGACGAATCCAATGGGATGTATTCCCAGATGTATCATGGCTCCACCGCCGCAGTACTTGATCTTCTGCGCGAACATGGAGTGCGAACCTGAATGAGTTTCCTTCGCCTTTAGATAGAGGATGTCGCCTATGCCGCCTTCGTCGCAGATTTCTTTAGCTCTCCGAAGAGCCGGGGCGAACACCCAATCCTCTGCGTACATGAGATTTACGCCGTTCTTTGCACATGCCTCCAGCATAGCGTCGGCGTCCTCAAGCGTTGTGGCGAGGGGCTTTTCGGTGATTATATGCTGAACTGACTCCACCGCCGCGATAACCACTTCCTTGTGCAGGAAATTGGGCACGCACACATCCACCAGATCAAGTTCCGATTTCTCTATCATTTCACGGTAATCATTGTAAAAAGCTGGAATGTTGTGCTCTTTGCAGAAATCTGGTAGATCAGAATCCAGCGAGGCTACTGCCACGATCTGAGCGTGCGGGTTCCTCTTGTATGCCTGAACGTGCAGCGTCGCGGCGAACTTCGAGCCAACTAATCCAATGCGCACCTTTTCCATGATGTTTCTCCTATGAGTATGGGTTTATGAATTTGTCGTATTGATCAACCATTTGTGATCCTGTTTGCTCTTGTATGGTCTATATTATACCTCTTAAACGTGCGGCGAATCAAGGACTTTTGCAATAAGCGCTGTAGAACATGCCGCCGGCATATTCACCAAAAAGCGATTGACATTCCTTGAGTTTTTCTGGTATTCTAATCAGGTAGTTCGTTTTGACATCAAGCCAATCCTTTGGCTATTTGATCTTCATGCAGGTAAGGAGGCACGAAATGGGTAAGAAAATCAATGTGGGTCTGGTTGGCTACAAGTTCATGGGTAAAGCTCACAGCAACGCTTACAGCGACGTAGCCATGTTTTTTGACATGGACGCGGAACCTATAATGAAGGCTATCTGCGGACGCAATGCGGAAGGCGTAAAAGCCGCCAGCGATAAGTTTGGCTGGGAAGGCTACGAAACTGACTGGAAGCAACTGGTTAAACGCGATGACATAGATTTGATAGACATCACAGCTCCCAGCAATTTTCATAAGGAAATAGCCCTGGGCGCGATAGAAAACGGAAAAGACGTTTTCTGCGAGAAGCCATTGGCATTGAATCTGGCTGACGCGAGGGAGATGCTCCAGGCGGCGGAGGAAGCCGGCGTCAAGCACATGATAGATTTCAACTACCGTTCAGCGCCGGCAATCGCTCTGGCGAAGAAGATGATTGACGATGGCTTGCTGGGCAAAATCTACCATTTCCGGGGCGTATATCTTCAGGACTGGATAATTGACCCTGAATTTCCTATTGTGTGGCGTCTGGATGCAAGCGTTGCAGGCTCCGGTTCGCATGGCGATCTGAACGCTCACATAATAGACATCGCCAGGTATTTGGTCGGCGACTTTGAATCTGTGGTTGGCATGTCTGAAACGTTCATAAAGGAGCGTCCGCTGACCGAGATAGGCACTACAGGCGGTCTGGCGGCAAAAGCCACCGGCGGCATGGGCGAGGTCACAGTTGACGACGCGACGCTTTTCCTCGCGCGGTTCGCCAACGGCGCGCTGGCGACATTCGAGGCGACGCGCTTCGCCGCTGGAAGGAAGAATCACAACCGATTTGAGATCAACGGCAGTAAGGGCAGTGTGGTCTTTAATCTGGAGCGGATGAACGAGCTTCAGTACTACTCATGCGACGATCCTGAGGGTTTGCAAGGTTTCAGAACGATACAGGCGACTGACTCCTCGCATCCGTACATCCACGCATGGTGGCCCCCCGCCCACATCATTGGATATGAGCATACGTTCATTCATCAGGTGTATAATTTGATGCAGGCAATCGCGAATGACGCCATGCCCAGCCCAAGCTTTGTGGACGGCGTGAAGTGCCAGGAAGTGCTGGACGCTGTATCCAAATCCGCCGCCGAAAAACGATGGGTCGAGATCAGCGAAATGTAGGGCAGTAGCGATCTCCGATATGAGTTTTTCACTTAGCACTGAGAAGCCCGCGTAGGGGTAGGTAAATGTTTTCTTGATGGAATCAAGAAAACATTTACCTACCCCTACAAACCAACTGCCGCATAACTGAAAAAGTCGTATTTCCGACATATCGGTATGCCTATGGAAAAGGAACGCGGGGGAACCCTATGAAAACCATTACTGAGCAAAAATCTCTTGAGGAAATCAAGGAATTTCTTGCAGAGGACGAGAAAATATATATAATAGGATGCGGCACCTGCGCCACCATGTGCCATACCGGGGGCAAAGAGGAAGTGCTGGAAATGAAGGAGTTGCTCCAGAACGCGGGAAAAGAGGTGGTGGGATGGATGGTTATTCCTACCGCCTGCGATAGCCTGACTGGAGATGCCTTGAAGGAAAACGCCGAAGTCGTGCAGAAGGCTGATGCCATTTTGGTGATGGCTTGCGCGTTTGGAATTCAGACTGTGGCTTCTTTCGCGGAGATATGGAGTTTGCCCATTTATCCCGCTTTGAATACGTTGTTCATCGGCAAGGAAACCGGCGAGTTTGGGGTCTTTTCGGAGGTATGCCAGCAGTGCGGCGAGTGCATATTGGCGTGGACTGGCGGCATCTGTCCTGTCACCTCATGCGCCAAAGGACTGCTTAACGGACCTTGCGGGGGAACTAACAACGGGAAATGTGAAGAAGACCCCGATAAAGACTGCGCATGGACGCTTATCTATCAACGTCTGGAGAAATTGGGGAGGCTTGACGCAATGAGGAAGTACTACCCGCCCCGAAACCATCAGAAGGTGCAGAGACCTGGAAAGGTTCTGGTTGAAATAGAGAGGAGTCAGGAATAATGGCTAAGTCTCTAAGAGAGACTCTTCATTCCGGCAAATTTGTGGTAACGGCTGAGATTGGTCCGCCCAAAGGCACTAACCTTGAAAATACAATCCACCACATTGATCTGCTTCGAGACAAGGTTGATGCGCTTAACGTCACCGACAATCAGAGTTCCATGATGCGTTATCCCTCCGTAGGAACTGCGCTTCTTATCAAGGAGCGCGGGGGAGAGCCTGTCCTGCAAATGACTTGCCGTGATAGAAACCGGATGGCTCTGGAATCCGACCTGCTCTTTGCATATACGCGGGGAATAAGGAACGTCCTCTGCCTCACAGGGGATTCAGTCAGAGTGGGAGATCACAAGGAAGCCAAAGGCGTCTTTGATCTGGATTCGGTTCAACTGATAAAAATGGTGCGTTTGATGGAATCTGGCAAGGATCTGGGAGGAAATGAGCTTGACGGAGCGGTGGAATTTTGCGCTGGAGCCATTGTTACGCCGGAAGCTAACCCAATTGAGCCGCAGTTGATGAAGTTTGAGAAAAAAATTGCGGTTGGAGCGGAATTTTTCCAGACCCAAGCCATCTACGATCTGGACAAATTCAAAAAATTCATGGAGTATGCTCGCCAGTTTGACGTTAAAATTCTGGCGGGGATAGTGCTTCTGGTATCGGCGCGCATGGCGAAGTATATGAACGCAAACGTTCCCGGCATATCCGTCTCGGAGGAGCTAATAGACGAAATGGCTGGCGTTCCCAAAGGCAAGGGCAATGCCCTCAGAAAGGGAATAGAGATCGCCGGTCGCATGATCGAGGAACTGAAAACAAACGCCGTCTGCGATGGCGTGCATATCATGGCAATAGGCAAAGAGGAACTAGTTCCTGATATTCTGTCAGCGGCAGGAATATCCACTGAGTAAATTGAAGATAAACAGGAGGTCTGCGGATGAAATTAGGCATTGTGACTTACAACATAGCAAAAGACTGGGATCTTAATACCATCATTGAGAAATGCGAAGCTACGGGCATGGAGGGAGTCGAACTCCGAACCACGCACGCGCATGGCGTGGAAGTATCCCTCAGCGCGCAGGAGCGCGAAGAGGTCAAAAAGAAATTCGGAAACTCAAAGGTCGAGCTTGTCGGGCTGGGAAGCACGTTTGCGTATCACGCCATTGATTCGGCGGAAGTCAAGCAGAACGTTGAGGGTACAAAGGAATACGCCATACTTGCCAGAGACGTGGGCGCATCCGGGATCAAAGTGCGACCTAACGGTCTTCAGGAAAAAGCCGGAATCCCTGTGGAAAAAACGCTGGAACAGATAGGTCTTGCCCTGCGGGAATGTGGCGAATTCGCGGCGGATTATGGAATACAAGTCAGGCTGGAAGTACACGGCGGCGGCACCAGCTATCCTCCGAATATACGCACGATTCTGGACGTGGCTGATCACGACAACGTCGTGGCATGTTGGAATTCCAATTCAGGCGAGGTGGAGAACGGCTCCGTCAAGCAGTATTTCGATCTTTTAGCGGGCAGAATTGGGCTGGTTCACACGCGTGATCTCATAGTCGGCTATCCCTGGGCGGAACTGTTCAGTATGCTCAAAGCGTCGGGATACGAGGGATTTTGCCTGCTTGAAGTAGCCAGCAGCCCGGAGCCAGAACGGATTCTGAAATATGCCAGAGCCGTCTGGGATGCGTTAGCCGGTTAGATATAATTTGACTTTGTCACAAAGAGGAGATGCTAATGGCTCGCATAATGTTAGCTATTATTCTGGCTGGAGTTGTCTTGATGCCATTTGCTGTTCAGGCTGGGGAAAAGCCTATTATCTATTACTCCTTTGACGATATCAAAGGAGATACGGTTAAGGACTTATCAGGGCTCAATAATGATGGTGTCCTGATAAATAACCAGGAGAGTGTTGACGGACAGTTGGGTAAAGCGTTTGAGTTTGC
>Ga0255402_1048_pt1 | contig 16487 bp, 14 predicted proteins | sample ANMaggSeSYBR01D4_FD_182125 | JGI IMG/M metagenome (GOLD analysis project Ga0255402, IMG submission 182125) | Sediment cell enrichment communities from methane seep in Santa Monica Basin, California, United Staets - ANME aggregate JGI... | ecosystem: Environmental > Aquatic > Marine > Cold seeps >...
CGAATGAGGTTCTGCTAAATCCGGGCATGGGATTGTATTTGCAGGCAGGTTCGAGATTTGGCTATCAACCGGAGCCAGATGATTGGTACATGAAGGTCTGCGACGTCGCATATTACCGACTGAACTGGTCGCAGATCAAACCAGAGGAGGATGGTAACCGCTTCGATGAGTATTTCGGGCCCATATTCGATTTCTGGGTGAAGAAGCTGGGTAAACGGGTCGCTTTTCGCGTAATGTGTGAGAACGTTAGCTGCCGCGAAAAATATGTAACTCCTGAGTGGGTCTTCGCTAAAGGCGTTCCATCAGTGAAACACACAAATAAGCACAAAATCGAGCAGATCGATCCGGTGTTCTGGGATGACAGGTATCTGGAAATTCAGCGGGATTTCATCTACGAGTTGGGAGAATATCTCGATGGTAAAGAGGGATTTGAGTTCATAGACATTGGAAGCATAGGTGAATGGGGCGAGATGCACCTGGGACTGCATATACCCGGACGCTGGACGCCAAAACAGCTTGAGGAAACCGGGTTCACGGAGGAGAAATACATCAAGGCTTATAGATATATCATCAATGCTTTCGCAGACGCTTTTCCTCACAGTCAGGTGTTCCTCAACGTCGGCAATTATGGTGAAATCAACGATTACGCGGCTCTACGAGGTATCCACTTCCGTCAGGACGGTCTGAATCCCAGAGGACCGAGCAACAACGTTGGAGAAAGGTTTTACCATCCTTACTCGAAACGAGGAATCAAAGGCAACTATGAGTTCCACAGCAGTTACAATGGCATGAAAAGCAAGGGCTGGGATCTCCGAGTGACAATAGATAAGGGATTGGGAGACCCTACAAGCTATCTGAACACCAACATAATCGGCATGTCAAAACTCAAGGACGCGCCAGATGAGGTCAAGGAATTGCTAACTTATGCCGGGCGCAAAGTGGGATTCAGGTTCGTCCTCACGAAGCTCAAAGTCCAGAAGGAATTTCATCTGGATGGAGAACTCCCCGCGCGGTTAATGGTTGAACACAACTGGAAAAACGAAGGCGCAGCACCGTGCTATGAAAGCTACGCGCTGAAATTTGCAGTATTAGACAGCACAGGGAAGACGGTCGCTGAAAGGCTCCATTTTCCGAAAACTCCCACAAATCTATGGTGGCCTGGCGAAGAAATAACCGAGCGGACGATGATCCGCATACCCGCTGATGTCCAGCCGGGTGAATATGTCCTGAAGGTGTCCATGTCCGCGCCTGAACGCCCGAAACGCAAAATACTTCTGGGCATCGCCGGCAGGGATTCTGAGGATAGGTATGAACTCTGTAAGGTGAACGCTGTGAAGGTAGAGAGACAGCAGCATACGGTGTACGAAGAGAGTTTTGAAAATGGCGAGGCATGGTTTGCATCCAACGGAATGAAAACCACTGCTGATAAAGTGGTAGCGCGTAACGGTAACTATAGTATGCTCATCGCCGGAACTCAGCAAGGCAGTTGGGGATATGCGTCGCACCGTCTGAAGCTAGTTTTGCCGGGAAGCCGATACAGATTATCATGCTGGATGCTGGTTGAGTCTATCGAACCAAAAACAAGACCGAATCTCAAAATCGGATTAGAGGATGCCGCGGGCAAATGGATCAACAATAAACACACGAATCCTTATGACTTATCAAAACTGGGGACATGGCAATATCTGGAAGTCACGTTTGAAACCACGATGGAAACGGTCGGAGGACATCTCTCTATAGAGAAGGGAAGTTTGGACGCCAGAATAACGGTAAAGATGCGCATAGATGATGTCAAACTTGAGATTTTGGAGTCACCGTAGATCAGTGAACAGTGATTGGCAACAAAAGGATTGTGATATGGAAAGAATCGAGGATGAGTTCTCATTTCGACAGTTTTTGACCCGCTATGCGCGGGAGAATCCGCCTTCCATGACGTATAAGGGCGGCGATTTCCGAAGCTGGCAGGAAGGATTTTTCAGCAAATTAGTGGAACTTCGCGGCGATCTGCCGCCGCGCGTGCCGTTGCAGCCGGAAGTGGTTGAGCGTGTGCAGGAAAAAGATCACATCCGGGAACGGGTGCATTTTTACTCGATGGAAGGCGTGCGCGTCAGTTCCTACGTGCTGATCCCCAACGATATGAAAGAAGGCGAACGGCGTCCCGGTCTTTTGTGCCTGCATGGACACACAGAAGACGGCAAGGAAACCATAGTTGGACTGGCGGAGTCCTACGCGGAAAAGCCATACAAAGACTACGCCCTGAACATGGTACGCGCGGGATTTGTGACTCTGACGCCCGACTGGTGGGGATGGGGCGAACGCGAGGAATCAGATTTCAACATGGGCAGTCGGGACAAATGCAACGTAAAATTCATGGCGGCGGCTATGTACGGCATCCCGCTTCTCTCGCTCATGATCTGCGACGGTCAAGCGGCGTTGGATTATCTCATATCCAGACCAGAGGTGGACAGTGAACGCATCGGCTGTCTCGGCAACTCCTTCGGCGGACGCATGACCATGTATATGACCGTGTTCGACGAGCGGATCAAGGCATGCGCGCCGTCCGGCTGCGCCAACCTGTTCAGAGAGAGAGCGTCCAAGCTATCGTCCTGCGGGGCGCAGTTCTTCCCCGGTCTGCTAAAATATGGTGATGTGGGTGAGATATTCTCGCTCATTGCCCCCAGACCGTGCCTGCACATAATAGGAACGATAGATCCGCTTCTGTTCGAAGAGGATGTCGAAGAGATCCAGGAGAAGGTACAAAAGGCATACAATATGCTGAATGCCAGCAAGAACGTGGAGTTCTTCATCCACGACGGCGGACACTATTTCCGAAGCGACATTGCGGCGGAGTGGTTTCGTGAAGTTTTCCAATTAACGGATGAAGGAGCGCAAAAATGAGTCTTGTAGGTTCTCTGTTATTTTCCAGTTTAGTGTTATTTTTCATTCTATCTGTGCCCACAAGATCATGTGCCGGAGAGCATCTGGACAGAGGCGTCATAGCGCTGCCCCGATCCGGCGGTGAGGTGTATGTAGGCTGGAGGTTGCTCACGTCAGATACTGATGGTATCGGATTCAACGTCTATCGAAGCGAGAAACCCGATAGCGGATATATTCTCCTTAACGACCAGCCTATCACCGATTCCACCAATTATCTGGACGAAACCGCCTCATCGAAAAACACCTATTATTACATAGTCAAATCCGTCGTATATGGCAAGGAAGTGGGATTCTCAAGAGTCGTTGAGGTCACAGCTTCTCAGGACGGGCAATCTTACATAGGCATTCCGTTTCAGGGGAAATATACGGCTCAAAAGGTGGCTATCGCCGATCTGGATGGCGACGGGATGATGGAGTATGTGATCAAACAGCCGAATTTCAATACCGATCCGTATCAGCAACCGGGCTATTGGAAAAAAAGCGAGGATACATACAAGATCGAGGCATACCGGCAGGACGGCACGTTCATGTGGCAATATGACATGGGCTGGGCTATAGAAGAAGGTATCTGGTACTCGCCCATAGTGGTCTATGATATAGATGGAGACGGCAAAGCTGAGGTCTATGTGAAGGCAGGCGAGGGAGACCCGCGCGATCCTGATGGTAAAGTAACATCCGGTCCTGAGTATCTGATCAAATTGGATGGGGAAACCGGCCAGATTGTGGATAAGACCGACTGGCTCTCGCGGGATGGGATTGGCGATTACAATCGCTACAGCCGCAACATGATGGCAGTTGCCTATCTGGATGGGAAGAATCCTCATCTCATTATGCTGAGAGGGACATATACGCTCATCAAGATCGCCGCACTTGACGGTAATCTGAAGCAAAAATGGTATTGGGAATCCAGCGGGGAGTATAAGGATTACAGCGGTCAGGGACTTCACGGTTTACACGGAGCAGACATTGACGGCGATGGCCGGGATGAACTGGTTATCGGCGGAGCCGCTATTGACGGCGATGGAACGCCCATGTGGAATCTGCGGGAAGGACATCCAGACATCGCTTACGTTGCCAACATTGATCCTGACAGACCCGGACTTGAGATATTCTACGGATTCGAACGCCGGCATGACAAGGGCGCGGTCTGTCTGGTGGACGCCAAGACCGGCGAGAGACTCTGGGCTTATGATGGTCCCACGACTCACGTTCACGGTCAGGGCATGGTTGCCGACATTGACCTCAGCCGACCGGGCATGGAATGTTACGCAGGAGAGAGGGACGGTAGTAAACATTGGCTCTACGATCCCAAAGGTAACCTGATTTCAGATGAGCGGCTCGGTAGTTTGTCCCCCAAGGCGGCATACTGGGACGGCGATCAACACAAAGAGATCGTCCTCGACGGTAAAATCAGCAAATACAAGGGTCAGTCCTACGACAGGATCGAGGGGCAAATCCTTGCTATAGCAGACTGTCTTGGAGATTGGCGCGAGGAGATCATCACCTCGCTAGAAGGCGAACTTCGCATCTACAGCACCACTATCCCCGCAGAAACGCGCAGAACCAGCTTGATGCAGGATCGACAGTACCGACTCGGCATAGCGGAAGAAGCTATGGGATACTATTATCCCCCGCAGTTGGGCGAGAACCGTATTCCTCAGTCGGTGAGCAAGCGAAAGATCAAGGTCGGAGCGTGTCAGATGCTCACTTCAGAGGACGTGCAAAAGAGCGCGGAGAAAGTGATAGAAAAGCTCAAGGAAGCCGCCAATCAGGGGATTGAAATACTGTCGTTTCCCGAAGGCGCGTTGTTCGGATACTGCTGTCGGGCTAACTACTGGGAAAATGCTCAACTGGAATGGTTCCAGAACGCGGAGCGCGCCATCTCTGCTGTGTGTAAAGAGAACAATATAGCGGCTGTCGTCGGCTCCGCGCACAAAGAAAATGAAAACTGGGTGAACAGTCTGGCTATATTTGACCGGGACGGCACGCTAAAAGCTCGCTACGGCAAGACATTTCTGGCTGGCGAAAAATGGTGCATAAACAACAGAGGACCGTTGCCTGTGGTGAATCTCGCCGGCGTTGACTGCTGTTTCATAATATGCCACGATGTCAGATACCCAGAACTGGTGAAATTGCCCGCCGCTGTGGGAGCGCAGATATGCTTTTTCTGCTCATGCGAATCAGGTTTGCTTTCGGAGTATAAGCTGTCTGCTTACCGCGCCATGCCTGTCTCCAGAGCCACCGAGAACGGCATTTATCTGGTCATGGCAAATACCCCGGCGGATAAGGAGGACATAAAACGCCCCGGTTCGTCTCACGGCAATTCCAAGATCGTCCATCCTGACGGCAACGTTCTCGTTGAAACGGGATTTTTCACTGAGGAGATCGTCGTAGCGGAACTGGATCTCTCGAAAGCTAAGGGCGGAACTGCTAAACGATCAGCCAGAGAAGAAACCATACTCCGTGACTGGTTCAAGGAAGGTTTGAAGCTCGTTGTGCAAATTCCATAGTTTTGCGAGTTTTTCAGTTAAAGAAGCAAAGTTTACCCGCCCCTACAACTATAGACGCTATTTCTCTGAGTCATCGGCTCCTCCAATATCTACGGAATAGTCGTTTTTCGGCGCATATACGTTCCCATCTGTATCTATCTGGAAACCTGCGTCACTCAAAGCCTCCAGTGAAATATGTTCGATAACGCCGCCGTAGGAGTAATTCCGCGCCCTGGATCGAAGATAATCTATCGCCCTGCACTTAGCCACGCGGAGGCAGAGCGGCTTATCCTGCCCCGGTTCCATGTTCAGCATGGCAATGTGCATCTCATTCCTCAGTTCTTCCGCTAAGAACCTGTCGCCTCTGGCAAGCCATCTGGATATGGATTGAATCTCTTTATCGTATTTAATGCCATCTTGATTGATATTTTTCCTGCATTTTTTATCGCGCATTTTCACATCCTTTCATTCCTTATTAGTTTTGAAATTCTAAATCTTCATCGCCCGCATTTTGTCCCCACCGCGCCTTTAACTCCTTTGTAATGGCGGTTAACCTCTTCGAGATCATTGATCGAGAGAGCGAAAACACCGTAGCGATATTATGCTGAGTATGCCCCATCAGATGAAGTATCAATATTTTCTGATCCCGATGGGTTAGTTTCTCCGCTGCCATCGCCAGATCCAGGTCGTGGAACTGATATGACCTGATGTCCAGGTTTAATTGTCCCGTATCCTTTTTGTCCATTTTGCTCAGAACCAGCTTGTTTGTTCGATTTTGCTCCGCATGGCTACAATTTTTCATTTGCGATCTCCTTGACTGAAATACATCTTCCATTTGACTTGTATGAATTATATCATGCAAGTATGTTGTTGTCAAGTTTTTTTCGGCGGAGGTGAAAAATTTGGTTTTCCGAATCGAGTAAAACGAAAGGGTAGATCGGGCTGGGGGTGAGTAGGATAGGTCTATGTGGATGAAAGGTATGACGTCCCGGCCGGGCTGTCTAAGCAGTGATATATCATAGTCCTATCCTATTCCTGAGCCGTATCTTCTTTGTAGCCACTTCTAGCATAGCGCAGGATACGGGCATTGTAAGAAGAATTACGAGGATTGCCGCCACAGTTCTCATTTTTTTCACCAACTTTCTAAATTTTACAAACAGCGTCAAATTCTTGACAGATATGTGAATTTCTGTCACTCGGAAACAAGCATAATCAAGGGATTTACTAACAACCTTGCTAACGCTATACTATAAATGCAAATCCCATGCCAATTACGGGAGGGAATGCTCAACAAAAAACGACATCCCTAATATTACAACGATGGTTCGACGTTAACCCCCGTTGTTCCTTGCCTCGAACTAAAGCGTTTGTAGTAAGGCGATTCATCGCCGTCTGTGGCAAGAGACATTGGACGTGCAATGAATTGCACTACTACAAACCATCGTTGTAGTACTAATACTGCTTTGCTTGGTCGCTCTCACTTATTTTAGTCGGCTCGTCTTTCATGCACCGGTTGCGTATTTGTGTATTTGCGTTAGAAAGGCGGGCTGTATGGAAAAAAAAGGCGGCGCGCTATTTCGTGGAACTCGATGAGCGCGCCGCCTGACGCTGAGAGGAGGCTAAACTGTCTATTTTTTCAGCGTCATTTTCTTCACCGACTGGAATTCGTCAGTCTCAAGAATGTAGAAATAGACGCCGCTGGAGACATCTTCGCCTGAATCGTTTTTGCCGTCCCAATACGCCGCGCGGTTTTTTGTTACATATATTCCCGCTGTTTTGTATCCCAGTTTCAGCGTTCGGATGAGCTTGCCGCCGGCGTCGTATATTTTCATGGCGGCGGCGGAATTGTTCACTAATTTGTAGGGGATCCATGTGTCAGGATTAAACGGGTTGGGGTAATTTTGCCACAACTTCGTTTCCGGCGGCTTTTCCTCACTGCCGTCAGGTTCCGATTCGTTGAGATCGGCTTTTGGGTCTGAAGTTTCCACCGCCATACCCGGGCTATCCTGAACCCTATACCATTCATCCTTGTGCTGAACGAGGACGTCCTTCCCCAGCGCGAAGTATTTGCCGAGTTCGGGGTCTTTTGCTATCAGATTGAAGTACGCTTCGCTTGCATACTTTACGTGAATGGCTGGCTTTTCGTCTTCGTATCCGGCGTCCGTCCAGAGATTGCCTTTTCTGACGAATATCTTACTTCCCACGATCTTAACATTTTCGCCCTGCGCGCCGGACGGCGCCACGCTTGCATCCTTCCAATCGCGCAGATTCGCGCTAGCGTCAACCGCGCCCTTCCCTGACTCGGCGGCAAACTGCTGTCCGAATCCCCCTGGCGGCGGCGGTTCATCTTCCAGTATGAGCATGGATATATACTCATTGATGATGCCGTATTTCACGCTAAGTTCCCTGATCTCCTCCACCAGTTCAGGCGTCTCGCCATTCCTGCGCACTTCTTCAATCAGGTAGCCTATCTTGCGCGCCGCCCAGATTCTGGGGATAAAATCGTTTCCCAGACTCTCGACCGGGAATTGAGCCTGATATGAAAACCTTTCCAACGTTTCGCCAGCCATGCCGCTCAACGTTATCGTCGTGCCGCCGGAATTGCGGTATCTGCCAAATTCCTTTAACTGCGAGCCTGCGAACAGGTCTGGAAGTTGTGTCGGATACATATCAACAGTGTTGATGATGCCGAAATCCAATTCCAGATTGGAGAGAACAGGCGTGCTTATCTTGTCAAAAAACGACGAAACGGTGACCTCTATGCTCTCCTCCGGTCTGACATACGCCGAAACGCCGCCGTTATCCCCCGCCAGATCATCCAGCAGGTGAGTATTCACATCGTAGCCCACGCCAAAGGCAAACAGCCGCGTTCCCGTTCCATTGGCGTTGCCCACGTTTTTCAGGATGTTCTGTTCCATCGTCACGCCTACCGTCGGCATACCGTCGGTGAGAAACACGATTATGCTCAAAGGGTTAGCGGCGACCTCCGCCTGATCCATCGCTTCTATGAGGGCTTCGTTTATATTCGTGCCGCCGGCGGCATTCAGAGCGTCAATATATTGCAGGGCGGATTGGATTTCAGTCGCGCCAGCGGGAACTGGCTCTAGTTTGAACTTTCGCATGCTTGTGCTAAAATCAATGATATTGAATTCATCGCCTTTATTTAGCTTTCTAACGCAGAATTCCAGCGCCTCTTTAGCCTGACCGATCTTGTTGTCGGCGCCCATACTGCCGGAAGTGTCAAACACGAATATGACGCTCTTGTTCACGACCTCTTCTGTGGCTATCTCAAACTTCGGCGCAGCCATCAGCACGTAAAACCCGTCATCTGGCGGTTCTCTATAGGTCATCAGATTCAAGCCGAAGTCGTCCTCCGACACGGTATAGCACAGCACGAAATCTATATCGGGTACAATGTTTTCATCGGCGTATATGATCTTCGCGGAATGTTCCCCCTGACGCTCAACGACTGTCCCGCCCTCGTGAGACGGCGACCATATACTCTTGATAGGCACGCGCGAACCGAGAAAAACAGCTACCTCGACCTCCTCCAGCGGCATGGATGAGAATTTTTCGGTGTTGAGCGGATACTGGTACTTGCACAGCCCGGCGTCATACGAAAGCACTTCGGAGTATTCCAATTGTATGCGCTTTTCGCCCCAGGGCATTATGGGAAATACCCGCGCTCTGAACGCCCCTCTGCCGATGTATTCGAGTATAGCCGGGTCTTTCCTGCTTCTGACGATGTCCTCGTATATTTTGCTTGCCTGCTCGCTATTCAGGAATTCCGCTTCCAGCCGCTTGCCGCCCACGAACATGGCAAATCCGGTCATGGTAACCCCGGGCGGAAGCGGGAAAATATATGTCCCCTCTATCTCCCGGGGCGACTGGTTGATAAAGACCTGATCCACCATCGTCGTGGCTATTTGATTGTCAATGGTTACGTCAACCTTGTGATATTTGATAGCGACCTGCACCCCTGGCGGCGGTATGATAATGCCGTCAGAATGTGTCTTTGGAGCAATGGCAACGATACAAGAAAGAATTGCAAAACATAATACAGGTAGCCTTGCTGTTCTCATAGATTTCGCGGAAACACAGCCCCGCTTCCTCCTCTCAAGTATTAGCGAACGCCCCTCAGAACGATCACGACTAAGGCAGCCATCGTACTTAATCTTACCCATCCTTTAATCCGCGTAATGCCAGTGGAATTTTCCTTAGACGCGTCGCCGTCGGTTTCAGTCATTGTATCGGCTTCATTTTTTATTGTTTCATCATTATGGAGTTGCGCATCAGTTTCTGGTCTTTCACTGCAAAGAAACCAGGAGATCGCTATAGCGATAAGGATAATCTGAGTTTTAAACATTCTACCTTCCTATTCAGTAAATAAGAAACCATCATAGTGCGGACGATAGCGCCCATCTATTACACTCGCAACTATTGTGCCAGTATTCTGTTTTGCTGATGTTATTTTGAAGAGATATACGGTATGATTGGGTAGGGTTGTAGAGGCGGGTTTATCCGCCTCTACGCTAGATCAACGTTAGGGAATCAGATTTCTGACACCTGTAATCAGATTTTTGAGTCTCTGACGGGCAACGGAGCCACGTTTGAATAAGTGGATGAAGTCGAAAACACCTTGCTTGAGTGCTTGCCACTCATCACTTAACCGATGGAGGTGAATAACCGTCTGTCTTACCCATCGCCACAGCTTCTGACCTTTGTTCTGAATTATACCGGCAATGTATTTGTGGATTTCCTCTTTATGTTCTTTTCCGATGAGATTTCGCTCCTACGGAGCTTGGTTGGTGTAGGGGGTGTCGGTTTCTATAGACATTATGCTCCTACGGAGCTGGTCTGTTTGAAATTGCGGCTTCTCTTTGCTGCCCAACGTCGGAATCAGGTTTTCTACCCTCAAATATGCACATAGTGCTTCGCTCGTCTCATTTGATCCAGTATCAGGTTTGGGAATTTTCGGTATATGACGTTAAGAAGCGAGTCTGTGAATTCAGTAATCTGGACATCGCTGTCTATGGCTTCCATCCATTTATCCGGGTAGTATCTGGAGAGCATTCCTAAACAGTATAGGAGAATAAAGTGTGCCGCTGGTTCAGGAACATACACTTCTGGTTTCAGAATGTAGAATTTCTTTCCGCTTATGTCATCCATAATATTCGGAATCCAACCAGGATCTCCGTCTTCCGAGGGTGAGTATTCCCGAACCAGTTCCAGATCCGCCCCTCCACGGAACTCACGCTTGAGAATAATATCGGGATTGCGCGATCTGATTAACTCGAGAAAGCGGGCTTTCTCACCGGATCTAGTGAACCTGTATTGGAAATGATAGCGACGCTCTTGTTTGGTGACCTCTTCGCCTTGGTAATGTTCGAAAATACTAATGTCCATTCCGCCCTCACATAGATTCGATCGAATGTCTAGCTCTATAAGTTCAGGATGTATATCTGGTAGAAACGTGATAAGCTCCATTGTATTCAGACTTTTGCGGACAAGGGAATCAAGCGGCAGCAAATCTCCACATTCATATGAAATATCGTATCTAAGAAAAGTCGAAGGGTCAGGAAGGTTGGGGAATACTTCTCTATCTCTGTATTTTCTCACGCTCACATGGTAAGCACACGGAACCAGGCTTTCATAGAAAAGCGGAAAAGTTCCCCAAGGTATGTCTTTTTGGGCAGTCTTGTCCTCTTTAGTGTAACACTTACATTGGAGTGAGTTTAGGAAATCCTCCAAGCCATCCCTTGACCGAAATTCCCCCACAAGATCAAGTCCATGATGTTTATGCTTACGCTCTTCTCTGAGTTTGTCAAAGGAGTATTTCCCGTCTTTTCTGAGCAAGATCAGCGCCCAGGCCAGGCTCGAAGCGCCATAATAGAGCAGGAGGGGCCGTGTTGGGAGTTTTACTTGTGATGATGCGTGGAAATACTCCTCTGCCTGACGAATACAGTAGCCGATCTGTCTGGCTTGCTTTTTGACATTTTGATTATGCTCACCTTTTTCAATACCATGAATCCGGCGTATCATCTCCGAGGCAGACGACTCGTCCTGGAAGAACCGGAGGAGTTTCCAGATCTGCTTCACTGGATTTTCTGAGGTGATCTCTCTAAAATCTATTATCTCATTGTCTTCTATCATGTCAATGCTCCATAACAGATAGCGGGGACTGAAGCAGTCAGAGCTTGAAATGTTCAGCCTTACCAAACATAGCTCCGTAGGAGCATAATGTCTATAGATCGAACAACACCAAAAAACAGCAAACTCCGTTAGGAGCGATATGTAGAGCGCGGGAATATGGCGGAAGGAGGAACTATCTTCTTTTTGGTCGCCAATCGGTGTCTGCATCTTCTTCCGCATCATCTGGACTGACGCCGATTTTGCCGTGTTTTTCCTCGAATCCAGCCACGTTTTCTCCCAACGCTTTCAGGATGGCTTTTGCATGTTGTGGACTGACGATGATCCGCACGTCCATAAACGCCTTTTTTCCCTCCGGCTGGAATTGTCCGAAGTCCAGCATGAATTCATAAGGCGAATGCCCGATCCTGACTATGTTGGAATATACCGTCCGAATTCGTCCCTGTTTATTCTCTTTTGGCTTATCTTTTTCAGGTTCTGTCATTGGTCAAAATCCTTTGCAGTTCGTAAAGATTCTTGATAGGCTTTTCATCGGTGTTCTGCATCATTCCTCGACGATCAATAAGGATTGCTTCCATACCAACAGCCCTGGGACCTACCAGATCCCATCTCGGATCATCACCCACGAAGACGCATTCTCGCGGCTCCACCTGCAATTTCTCAAACGTGTAATCAAATATCTGCCGCGCCGGCTTTCTCCATCCCACATCCCTGCAAAAAAACGCCGCATCAACGTGCTTATCCAGGTCGAACCGCGCTATTTCCTCCCGCCACAGGTTCGCCGGACATCCCCAGGGCGTGTTGGAGATAATGGCTTTCCTGACGCCCATTTCCCCCAGCTTCTGAAGCGCTGGCAGGACGTCTTCATAGCGATGTGCTATGGCAAATATGGGTTTCATGAAATGCCGACATGCGGTCATTATGATCTCGTCTGCGGGGCTGTCAAGCTGGAATATCCTGGTCAAACGTTCCTCAAGAGGTCTTACGGCGTGGTCTTTGCGTTCGTGGTTTTCTTCCTCCACTCGCGCCCATATCGTCTCCGTGGACACACTGAGAGAGCCGCCTTTGCGAAGGTAGTTCTGAACGCCGATAACAGCCCGGTCAAGAATATCGGGGAACTCAGACTTCGTGTAGTATTGAAGCAGAGTGTCACCGAGGTCGAACAGAATAACGTTTTTCATCTGAGCAATTCTTTTGTTACAATATCTGGTCTGTCAGTGCAGATCAGATCAACGCTGCACTCCACAGCCTTTTCTGCTTCTTCCACAGTGTTGGGAGGCCAGGCTATCACTTCTATGCTGTTTTCATGTGCATTCTGGACGAACTCGCTGGTGAGATGGCTTATGTGGCAACTGACCCGCTTCGCCTCGACGCTGAGAGCGCGTTCGATAGCGTTCTCTGGCGGCTCTCCGAATATATGTTCTGTGGGGATAGAGGCGTTTAGCTCTTTAACTCGCCGCAGAGTTTCAGTATTGCCGGACGTGAGGAACACCTCGCTTTCCATGCCATTCTTCTCGACGAGGTGTACCGCTGGTTCAGTAGCGGCTTCGTCCTTTAACTCAATGTGCAGTTTTACCTTTCCGCATGCCAAGTCAAGCAGCTCCTGAAGTGTTGGTATCCGTTCGCCTTTCCCAGCATCCAGACGTCTAATCTCATCGAAGGTGAAGCTGTTGACAGGTCCACTGCCGTTTGTCGTTCTGTCAACTGTGTGATCGTGCATAAGGATGATATGATTATCCTTTGTCATGTGAACGTCGCACTCGATGTAATCCACACCCAGTTCCAGCCCTTTTTGAAAAGAGCGCATAGTGTTCTCTGGCTCCAGTCCACGCGCGCCGCGATGACCGATGATTAGTGTCATACTCGTCACATCCTCTTGTTTATCATGGCTGTTTCTATATAGAAGATACCTGTGTCACATTATTGCGAATATATCAACTCCAACAGCAACCTTCCAATGGTTTCCAGACTCTTTGGACTACATTTGTCCGGAGTATCCTCTAAACTGTGCCAGTATGGATAGTTGAAATCAATAATGTCAATGCACTTGATGCCAGCCTTGATGAGCGGAACATGATCATCAAGCACCCCGGGACCTTGTCTGTTGTGGATACCCTTTAAGCGGAGTTTTTCTGCAAGCTCCCAGACCATTTTCACCACATCAGGCGCAGCTTTTTTTGAGATAGGCTCCACGTAAATGTCGAGGTCTTTGTCGCCCACCATATCAATCAGGATGCCGTAATCTGGTCGAAATCGGTCTTCCAAATTGCGGGCGAAATATTTGGAACCTAAGAACATCTCATCAATCGTCTTTCCGTAATCTTCGCCGTCGAAAAGCACCATAATCACCTGAGTGTCTGGCGGGTTAGAATGAAACGCTCTGGCAAGTTCCAGCAAAATGGCTACGCCAGAGGCAGCGTCGTTCGCGCCCAGTATGGGCAAATGACGTTTATCCGGGTCAGGGTCGCGATCCGCAAACGGGCGGGTGTCCCAATGAGCCGCTAAAAGCACTTTTCTGGTTCGGACAGGTTTGGATTTTTCCTCTGACGCCCCGAAAAACGCTATTATGTTCGTGAGAGCCAGCGAGTCATCAGTGACCTGACAGGTAAAATCCTGAGCAATTACCTCTTTGGAGAATTTCCGCAGTTCTGAGATCAGATAGTCCCGCGTCTTTTTATGGGCAGCCGAACCGGGTGGACGAGGACCGAAATCGCATTGCTTTTCGAGGTATTTGAACGCCCGATCAGCATCGAAAACAGGCTGCGCAGAGGAATTTTGCGGAAAGAATAAAATTGAAGTCAACATAAACACACCACAAACAAAGCCCAAACTCTTAAACGCCAGTTTTCTTTTCATAATTCCCTTCTGCCTTCCAGAGCTTTGCCCAGAGTTACCTCATCCACGTAATCTATGTCGCCGCCCATTGGCAGACCGTGCGCCAGTTGTGTTATCTTGATATTCATAGGCTTGATTTTTCTTGACAGATAGATAGCTGTTGCTTGTCCAGACGCGTTGGGATTTGTCGCCATTATGATCTCGTCTATGTCCTGAGAGTTGATCCGTTCGAGAAGCTCCCGGATTTTCAAGTCTTCAGGATTTATGCCATCCAGCGGAGAAAGAGCGCCCATGAGAACGTGGTACACTCCTTTGAAAAAACCTGTTCGCTCAATAGCTATAACATCATCGGTACCCTCAACGACGCAGACGATCTTATGATCACGCCTGGGATCATCGCAGATGCGGCACGGGTCACGATCGGCAATGCCGCCACAGACAGAACAGTAAACGATCAGATCGTTGACCTCTGCTATTGCTTTGCCCAGTTCCTTTGCTTCTTCGTCGGGTCTTCTCAGAATGTGCAGAGCTATCCGCTGGGCGGTCTTCGTGCCGATAGTAGGGAGTTTCTGGAGTTCAGCTATCAGTTTCGCCAGCGGTTCTGGATAATGGAACATTACATTAGTCCGGGGATATTCAGTCCGCCTGTGAGCTTGCCCATTTCCTCAGTCATGAGTTCCTGAGCTTTTCTATGCGCTTCGTTGACGGCGGCTAGTATGAGGTCTTGCAGCATTTCAATGTCATTCGAATCTACGACCTCTGGGTCAATCCTGATGGCTAGTATGTCCTGCTGTCCATTAGCCACCACAGTGACCATGCCACCGCCCACAGTGGCTTCGACCGTGCGGTTGGCTAATTCCTCTTGTACCTCCAACATCTGTTTTTGCACTCTTTGCGCCTGTTTCATAATGTTGTTCATTTTCATTTCTCAAGAACCTCCATCAAGCGAACCGTTACTGTTTCACCTCAACAATCCTGCCGTTAAAAGCGTCAAGTACCATCTTTACGCTTTCGTCATTCTTTGCGTCGCGCTGCATCTCTATTCGTGATGCGGGAGTGTTTTCCCCTGCATTTTCGTCGTTTTCCGCCGAATTGATCTTCAATTTCATCGGTTTTCCCATAAGTTCCGACAGTTCATTCTGGATTATCTTTTTGTTCTCAGCTTCCTGCACCTGCTCCCTGTGCCAGTTGTATTTGGAATCGAAGTGTATAACCAGATTGTCATCGTCAATGGACACCGGCGACGCCTCTTTCAACAAAGCGTGGAGCGCAAGGAGGTGCTTTTCTTTGATGGCTTTCAAAAGCTTGAACCATGCGGAGCGCAGGGGGTCAGATTTGTCAGGTTCAGCCAATTCCTCTTGCTCCGTTTCGTCGTTTGCCGTTTGGTTTTGCATAAGTTCAGCGTTAGCGGCAAGCGATGCAGGCTTCACAAGCCCGGAAGCGAATTTGGACTCGATCTCCTCAAGTTTGCCAAGCACCTGATCCAGCGGAATATCATCTTCTTTGAGCCTGGAGAGCCTTACCAGAGCCAGTTCCATGTTCAGCCGTTCATAACCCAACTGTTTGATATCGCTTTCCGTCTGCATAAGTGCTCTGGCAATCTTCATGAGCCTATCCATTGACGCGCCTTTCGACTGTTCCGCCAGAAGCCGCATTTTTGGCTCAGAAGCGTCTATAAGATCAGGGTTAATCCTGTAGAACATCAGATCGCGAAAATGGGACACAAGCTTCTTCAGGCATTGGCTGAGATCCGCTCCGTAATCCGCTAGAACGCTCAAGGATTCGATACTCGCCGCGCTGTCACGCTGAAGGATGTTCGCCGCCAGTTGGTTGAGCATCTGATACGCGCCCAGCCCCAGCAGTCTGCTGACCTCCTCTGCGTGAAGCTCGCCGCCACCGAATGACAGCAATTGATCCAGAGTGCTTTCAGCGTCCCGCATAGCGCCGTCTGCGCTATCTGCGATCAAAGACAACGCTTCATCGTCAATAGCGACTTTATCCGCCTCTGCCAGACGTTTCAATCGAGCGATAATTTCCTGGCGGGTGAGCATTCGGAAATCAAACCGCTGGCATCGC
>Ga0255402_1049_pt1 | contig 16462 bp, 13 predicted proteins | sample ANMaggSeSYBR01D4_FD_182125 | JGI IMG/M metagenome (GOLD analysis project Ga0255402, IMG submission 182125) | Sediment cell enrichment communities from methane seep in Santa Monica Basin, California, United Staets - ANME aggregate JGI... | ecosystem: Environmental > Aquatic > Marine > Cold seeps >...
CGCGAGAAGCTTGTCCATCAGGAATTCGGGGCGGATCTGGAAATCACCGATGATGAAGTAAGACAGTTTTACAGCGAAAACAAGGACAAATTTCCCAATAGATCTGACGCAATGAAGCTGAAGCACATATTCGTCAAATTCCAGACAACAGAAGCAAATAGTGAAAGAGCCTGCCTCAAAGCGGAGGACATTCTGAAGCGATGCAGGGATGGCGCCGATTTTGGAGAGATGGCGACGACTTTCTCCGACCACGAGCCTACTAAGGTATCAGGCGGAGATATGGGGTATTTTGTCCCCGGAATGGGACAACAAGATCCCAAACTGGAAGAAGCCGCCTCGCAACTTGCTGTGGGGGAGATAAGCGGTCTGATAGAGACACCGGCTGGATATGATATTATCAAAATCACCGACAGCAAGGACGGCGCACTCAAAGCGCAACGCATATACATTGCGGTAAAACCCAGCGTGGAGGCAGAGAAGGCGGCGGAAGAGAAAATCAACGCCGCTCTTGAGGAATTGAAGAACGGCGCGGATTTTGCGGAACTGGCTGGAAAATATTCCGACGACCCACTGGCGGCGGACAAAGCCGGGGACTGGAAAGAGATACCCGTTGATCTGATGGCTCCTGAGTTTCGCAAAGCCTTTGACTCGTTCGACGTGGGGGAAGTCAGCCAGCCGGTCAAGACGCCCCTTGGAGTCCACATCTTCAAGATAGTCGCAAAGCAAGATTTGACGAGCGATGAGATGGAGGAACTCCGGAGATTTCTCAGTGATAAACGGCTTGATGAAAAGTTAAGAGAGTACGCCGAAAAGTTGCGGGAAAAAGCATACCTACAGCCGCTGGCGGAAAGTTAAGAACCAGAAATAGCACACGGATTACACGGATGCTGCGGATTCTTACGGATTAAACTGAATACTTTATCTGTGTTGATCCGCAACATCCGTGTAATCCGCGTGCTATTTTCCTGATTCAAAAACATTAAAGAATAGATAGGGAAATGATATGAGTGAACATCTCCAACACAACGTTAAAGCTTACGTTCATAGGGGCGAAAACTATTATATTGCTGAGTGTATGGAAATCAATGTCGTCACTCAGGGAAAGACGCTGGATGAGACCATAGCCAATCTGCAAGAGGCTGTATGTCTCTATCTGGAAGGCGAGGATCCTGCTGAGTATGGTCTAGTAGCAAATCCAGCGATTTTGGTAATGATGGAATTGGAAACAGCAGCCAATGTCGCCTAGATTGAGGAGATTGTCGGGAAGCGAAACTGTCAAGGTATTGGGGAGTTTTGGCTTTAGTATTGTTGTTCAGCGCGGAAGCCACGTTAAATTGAGAAGGATAAGTTCTACCGGCGAGAAGCAGACGCTTACTATTCCGCTGCATTCCGAGATGGATATTGGCACGCTAAAAGCTATATTCCGACAGGCATCGCATTATATCCCGGAAGATTGCCTCAGCCAACACTTCTACACGTTATAGTATCAGGGCGAGTGATCTGTCCACACTTAACCCTGAAGAGCCTAAAAAAGGCGACTTTTCATTACCTATTAAGGATAAAGCCATAATGAGCAAAGAGCAAAAGGCTCTTATAAGGCTCAAAACTCAGAATTCAGAACTCAGGATTTTTCGTATCTTTTGTTTTGTTCTCTGTGTTTTGAGTCTTATTTATATCTCCTCTAGCCATATTCTTGCCGCAGAGGAAGAGCAAAGCGAAGCTGATCAGTATAGAGAGGTGTCCATTACAACGGGACCCGATGGCAAGGTTTCATGGTTTTTGAACAAAAACATGGGAATTGCCCACGGCGCGGCGGTTGTGGAATATGGAGACATCGTTCTGAAAGCGGATCATATATAGGCAAATCTGGAAACGGAAATCATAGAGGCTCAGGGAAACGTCAATCTGAAAATGGATGACCAGATCATAACAGCGAATCACATGCTGTTCGATCTGAAAAATAAAAAAGGCATAATGAAGGACGGCGTGAGCTTTGATGACCCCTGGTATCACGCAGGGGAGGAGATGAACAGGTTTAACGCGGAGGAATCTTTCATTGAAAATGGCTCCATGACCAGTTGTTCTCTTGACCATCCGCACTATGTTTTCGAGGCGTCAAAGATCGTGATACGCCTCAAAAAAGAGTTAATCGCCAAGCACGTCGTATTCAAAATCGGCGGGATACCGCTCTTGTATCTTCCTATCTACCGGCGTTCTCTTGAACCTGATAAGCGAGCGCGTTTCGTTTTCAAGATTGGCTCCAATACCTTCGAAGGTTACTACGTGAAGAACATCCTCCCCATCCGCTGGCGAATGATAGATGGGTCAGTGTTCTTCAATTACACCAGCCGCCGTGGGAAAAAAAGCGGTTTGGAGTTCGATTATGACGCTGACAGGATAAAATTGCGCGAAATTTTCCTGCCGGTTCCCAAAGACGCCTCAAGCAAGGACTGGCGGGATGTCAAAAAGAAAATGGACGAGATTCTTGAAAGCGCGGAGGGCGAACTGGACAGGATATGGCTCAAGCAGATATTTATCAAATTTCAGATCGAGGAAGCGGATAGAGCAAAGGCGCGTCAACGAGCTGAAGAAGTGCTGAAGCAATGCAGAGAAAAAGACGCGAGTTTTTACCAACTGGCGCGGCGTTGGTCTGATGACGGAGATACAAAAAACAGGGGCGGTTCCCTCGGTTATTTCGTGATGGATGAAAATGGAATAAGTCGAAAAACAGGGACGGAGCTAGAGCCTGTTGAATCTGAACTGCATCCCATAGTGGAAGCGGCTTTCAGGCTCGAACCCGATTCTGTGGGCGATCTGATAGAAACAGAGGCAGGGTATTACATTGTGAAGCTCGGCACGAAAGACAGAAGTGCGGTTCAGGTAAGCCATATTCTGATCATGTTCGAACCCAGCAGGGAGGCACAGAATACAGCGCATGAGAAAGCTGACGATCTACTGACCCAATTGTTTGCCGGGGCGGTGTTCGAGGAGCTTGCGAAACTTCATTCCGATGACGCCGAGACCAGAGACAAGGGCGGCGATCTGGGATGGCAGGTGTTCAAGGATTTGGACATCAGCTTCCGCACCATTGTCAGATCACTCAACAAGGGCGAGATCAGCAGTCGAACTGTTACAACGTCTCGCGGTGCGTATATTCTCAAGCTGGAGGACAGGGATAAAACCCCTGATTTCGCTGATCTGGCGCGAAAACACTCGCAAGCGACCAGCGCGGAAGCGGGTGGAGATTCAGGATTTAAGGGCAAGTGGGAGTTTCAGCCAGAGGTGGCAAGAGAAGCGTTTAGACTGGAGATAGACGACATAAGCAACCCCATAAAGAGCAGTGACGGCTACAGAATCGTAAAAATAGAGCGAAAAAGGCGGCTTGGCGGCGATGTTTCTCTTGAGTACGGTGATCGATATTCGTATCAAAGGGAAAAGAACCCGGTGAAACTGGGGCAGACCTGGAATGTTGACATTAACCATAACCAGACTCTCTGGCGCGGGGGCGAACGATGGGAAAGCGACGCCATGACAGGGCGTTCGGGGATGCGAATGAAAAAGGCGCTGTCTATGCGTGCGAAACTGACCCTGGCGGGGCAGGAATACGGGCAAGTTTATGAGGGTTACAACCCTGAACGGGAACTGAGATCATACTGCGCCTTAGACTACTATTGGATGTCACAGACAGGTTCCAGCGGACGTTCTCGATTTATCGTGGACGGCACCAGAGACCTGCTGGGCGAGGAGACCGGTTTAAAGCAGAAATATCCGGAGATCACCTTTAACTCGCCGAATTACCAGCTTGGCAGACTGTGGCTTTTAAAAAAAGTCAACTCCGGTCTTTTATTTGTTTCGGACAGGATTCAGGGCAAGACGGAATTTGCGAAGTTGGCTCGCCAGTTCTCCGATGACCATCGGACAAAAGACAAGGGCGGCGATCTGGGATGGCTCGACGACCGAAGCGGCGGATTAAGCCCAAAGGTTAAATCAAAAGTTTTTGGAACTGACAGACTTGATCCCGGAGCGGTAAGCCAGCCGATAGCTGTCGCGAATGGCTTCTATATCGTCAAAGTAGAGGAAGTGAAAGAAAAAGCGGGCGAAAGGGAACAAGCGCGGGTAAGACACATATTTATTGCTGAAGAGGAAGGAGTCAGAACAGAGGATGAAGCCAGAGCGCTGGCAAAGAGAATTTACAGAGAGATCGAGGAGGGAAAACGACCGTCTCTGGGATTTCTAACCCTGAATAACGCCTCTTTTTCGTTCGACGTTGAAGCCGCCAATTACTATAAGGATGAATACAAGGATGAGAAGGACGTCTGGATGCAAACTGCGTATGGAAGCGCAACTCTGAGCAAGCGGGCGATCATCAAGATTGGCGTCACCCGGGAACTCAATTTGAATATGAACGGCACGTATAGCCAGAACTGGGATAGCAAAACACAGCCTCTGCGAAATAGTCTGGACTACGGAGTCGAGCTTGACCCTTCAAGGGACCCTGATGAACGCGACAGAAACGTCCTTACCAACAAATGGAGCGCGAATCCGTCATTGAGCACCAGTCTACACAGGATTTATCGCACTGGATTTCTACCGGGAATTCACGCGCTAAAACATACCATAGATCCGTATGTAAGATTCTTCTACGTTCCGCCCGGCGAAACGGAAATAGCGACGGCGGAGCAAAAACCGAAAATATATCCTTTTGGCAGAGGTGCGTGGTCGTATGAGCAAAAGCAGTTGCTAGTGGGAATGACCAACAGCATTGACATCAAGACAGAACGCACGCGCGAACGAGTAACTTTGCTCAAATGGACTTTGACGGGCGGGGCTAATTACACCGAACCAGATGATTCGCCCCGGCGATATGGATACATCAGAAATGCCATCACACTAACACCGGGCAAGCGGTTTAAAATTGGCACCGTCATTGAGCATAATCCGAACAACATCGGCACTGATGAGCCGCTTCTATGCTCTTTCAACAGCGACATCAGATATACTGATCCGCAGGGGAAATGGACTGCCTATCTGAGCAGATCGTATGCGTTCGATATATGGTCAAAAGAGCGGCAGTACTTCACGGGAAAAGTAGATCTGCGCTGGAGCAGAAACTGGAAATTAAGCTGCGAATTGGAATATGAATACGACGAGCGAGTCAAGGACATCAACCGCATAAGAGTATCCCTGCATCGGATGCTGCACTGCTGGGAATCGCGCATCGGATACAGCCGATATGGCACTAAAGGCGGATATATTCGTAAAGACTTTTTCTTCCAGATTGACCTGCTCGCCGACCCGGGCAAGGCTCTGGGCGTGGGATATGACGACATCACCAAATCATGGACGTTGCGCAGTCTACCGGGGATGGGAAAATTGGGCGGATTCATGAGACCGCAATCATCGCTGTATTATTAGTAGGTCTATAGGTCTATGGGTCTATGGGTTTATATGAAAGGGTTAGCGTATGAAAGAGATTAATGGCGGGATTACTGCTGTTCAGGGGGTGCGCGCTGCTGGCGTTGCATGCGGGATTAAGAAGGATAAGGCTATCGCGACATTCTATCAGGGCAATGCTATGGATCTGGCTCTGATCGTGTTTGATGAGCCGGCGGCGGCGGCTGGCGTGTTTACTACCAACAAAGCCAAAGCCGCGCCGGTTATCGTATCTCAGGAGCATCTAAGAAGCGGAAAAGCGCAGGCGATTGTCGCCAACAGCGGCAATCCCAACGCGTGTACGGGAAAACAGGGCTTGATAGACGCCAGAAAAACGACAGAATTGGCGGCGGAACTACTCGGCATCGCTCCTGAGCTTATCCTGCTGGGATCAACCGGGCGGATCGGAGTTCCCATGCCTATGGATAAAATAGAAAAGGGCATAAAAATGGCGGCGCCGCTGTTGGACGCCGAGGGCGGCGGTCAGGCGGCAAAAGCCATCATGACCACAGACACTTTTCCAAAGGAAGTGGCGGTGGAATTCGATCTAAAGGGCGGAAAAGCCCGAATCGGCGGGTTAGCTAAAGGCGCGGGGATGATCGAACCGAACATGGCTACGATGCTCTGCTTTATCGCCACCGATGTCCGTATTGACAGTACGCTGCTTCGGGAAGCTCTCAGAGAATCTGTGGACAAATCCTTCAACATGATCTCCATAGACGGCGATATGAGCACAAACGACACCGTTGTCATTCTGGCTAACGGCAAAGCCGGCAACGATGCAATAGATAGCAAAAATGACGATTACGAGAGATTTCTGGACGCGCTTGATCAAGTAACGCTGTCACTGGCGAAGATGATCGTTAAAGACGGAGAGGGCGCGACCAAATTCGTAGAACTGCGGATCAAGGGCGCGCGAAACTACTACGACGCAAAAACCGCCGGGCATGTCATAGCCAGATCGCCGCTGGTCAAAACAGCATTTTTTGGCGAGGATAACAACTGGGGACGCATCATGGCATCACTGGGGGCATCCGGCGTTGAGATGGACGGCTCGACTGTGGACATTTGGCTGGACGACCTGAAAATCGTGGAAAACAGCGTCAACGCAGGATATGACGAAGTGCATGCAAAAGAGATAGTAAAAAAGAGCGAGTTTATTATCACCATAGACCTGAAATTGGGAGAAGCGGAAGCCGCTATATGGACTTGCGATCTGAGCTACGATTATGTAAAATGTAATATATAGAGTGACGCGTGACGAGTGATTGGTGACGGAAGGTGAATCATGAGAAAGCTGTCGGGGAAAGAGAAGGCTGAACTGAAAGCAAAGATTGAGGGAGCGCGAGAGGAGCGAGTTCAGCGTATCACAGAGACGTCCAAGGAAGAAACATCGCTCTGGCGTATACTGCTCCGGATACTAATCGATTGGATTTGATGCACCCCCATGACTGAATACCGACTACTGACAGCAAATAAAGGAGTTTCTGGTGGAAATGTTGTCTGAATTACAGGAGAGGATTGCAAAAGCAAATGCCCTGATAGAGGCGTTGCGGTACATCAAGGAATTCTACGGCAAGACCATCGTGATAAAATACGGCGGCAACGCTATGATAGACGAGGTACTCAAGGAAAACGTCGTTCTGGACATTGTGCTGATGAAATACGTGGGGATGAACCCGGTGATTATTCACGGAGGCGGTCCAGACATCAGTAGAATGATGAAAAAAGTTGGCAAGGAATCCCAATTTGTGGATGGCCTGCGGGTCACCGATACGGAAACTATGGAAATCGTGGAGATGGTGCTGGGGCGCATCAACAAGGGGATCGTTGCTTTCATCAATCAACATGGCGCGAAGGCTGTGGGATTAAGCGGGAAGGACGGCGGATTGATCGCGGCAGAAAAGCTCCGCGCTGACGTGGACATCGGATTTGTCGGAAAGGTGAGCAAAATAGACCCCAACATCATCGCCGTTCTGGATGAAAACGACTTCATTCCCGTCATCAGTTCCATAGGCGTGGGCAGCGATGGAGAGACGTACAACATCAACGCGGACTCCGTAGCGGGTGAAATCGCCGCCGCGCTGAAAGCTGAAAAACTCATGATGCTCACCGACGTTCAGGGAATCATGAGAGATCAGAACGATCCAGAGTCGCTCATATCCACGTTGAAAATATCGGAAATACAGCCTCTTATCGAAAGCGGCGTTATCGGCGGCGGGATGCTGCCCAAAGTGGAAGCCTGCGTCACCGCGTTAAGAGGCGACGTAAAGAAAACGCATATAATTGACGGCAGGATCAGCCATTCCCTGCTGTTGGAGATATTCACGGGAAGCGGCATAGGAACAGAGATAATTCTTTGAACAGGGAAGGAGCAATATAGTGACTACCGCCGAAATTAAGGACATGGCAGGCAAGTATATAATCAATACATACGGCGAGCGGCAGATCTCCATAGTTCGCGGAGAGGGAGCTTACGTTTGGGACGCTGAAGGGAAGAAATATCTGGACTTCGTCGCTGGAATCGCGACTCTGAACGTGGGACATTGTCATCCGAACGTGGTGGCGGCTATCATAGATCAGGCTAAGAAGCTGATGCACGTATCGAATCTCTACTACATAGAGCCGCAGGCTAAACTGGCAAAGCGACTGGTGGAACTGTCGTTCGCTGACAAATGCTTTTTCTGCAACAGCGGCGCGGAAGCCAATGAAGCCGCTATCAAGCTCGCCCGGAAACATTCAGATGAGGGCAAGTTTGGAATAATCACCATGCGGCAATCCTTTCACGGCAGGACGATGACCACTATAACTGCCACGGGTCAGGAGAAATATCACAAGGGATTTGAGCCGCTGTCGCCGGGGTTTGAGTATGTCCCATTTAATGATCTGAAGGCTACGAAGGACGCCATTACAGCCAACACCTGCGCCATCATGGTAGAGCCGATACAGGTCGAGGGCGGCATAAATATGCCGGAAGAAGGATACCTGCAAGGGCTTCGCGATCTGTGCGACGAAAACAACCTCCTCCTCATCTTTGACGAAGTGCAGACAGCTATGGGGCGTCTGGGAACGTTGTTTGGATACGAATCCTACGGCGTAGAACCGGACATTATGACCCTCGCAAAGGCGTTGGGCGGCGGCGCGCCTATTGGCTGTATGGCAACGCTGGATAACATAGCGGAGAGCCTGACTCCCGGATCACACGCGTCAACCTTTGGCGGCAACCCGCTGGTATGCTCTGCGGCTCTGGCGTCCCTGAATACGATAGTGGATGAAAAACTGCCGAAGAACGCTCAACGCATAGGGGCTTATTTGATGGGGAGGCTTCTTTCATTGAAGGAGCGGTATCCCGTCATAAAAGAAATACGGGGGCGCGGGCTTGTAATTGGTGTGGAACTGAACGTTGAGGGAAAGGCTCTGGTCGGCAAGTGCATGGAAGCGGGACTCATTCTTAACTGCATCGGCGCCAGCACAATACGCGTCGTTCCGCCTTTGACTATCAATGAGAAACACGCAGACGAGTTCCTGTCTATTTTTGAAAAGGGATTGGCAAGTCTATAAAGTCTGAAAGATCAAGGGGGGACAATCCAGTGAAAATCGGGACAGGAATGTCCCGTTGTCATAACTAGCGAATTCGCCGACAGTACAAAAAATAGGGATTCCTATGGACATTAAAAGGATTGGCGAAATATGGAACGAGTCCAGGCAATATAAAGACGAGATTACAGGTCGCGCCATTCGCCGCTTGAGCACACAAGGGCGGATCAATCAGACACCTACTTATCACACCAATTCTGGCTTTTCTACTGATGGTCGCTACCTCGTTTTTATATCCGTTCGCGATGGGTACACTTACGTGCTGCGGGCGGAAGTTGCGACTGGCGAGCTATGCGTGGTCTGGCGGACACAGGGCGTTGGTGATAGGAACTACATTCATCGGAGCATGGGCTTGACCGGTTCTGACATTGACGGGCGCGGAATTGCAGGTAATCGGTTGTGTATTGCGCCTAAAAGTCAATATGCTGTATTCACTTGTGAGCGTTCGCTTTACTCCGTTGACCTGCACACATTTGAAGCGCGTACGCTGATCGAGGATATTGGCAGAGAATGGATTTTTGGCGCACCTTGCGTCTCGCCAAGTGAGGAATATGTCGCGATCACGTTGAGTTCTGCCCACCCTGACTTCGTTGCTGGTAGAATCCCACAGAGGAATTATTGGGATTTCCCTGATCACAAGCTTTGCATCGTCCGGGTTCCATTGAATGGATCAGGCAATATGGAGGTGCTATACAAGCATCAACCAGCACAGTCCGCACATTCTGCATACTGTCCAACGAACGATAACCTGCTGTACTTCGACATGGATCTGCCACCCTTGTACTGGCGTGGAAGCGATGGCAAAACACCACGCATCTGGCTGCTGGATATCCAGAGCGGTCATGTTCGACCATTAAAAGCAAGCTACCCAGGTTTCTTCCAGATCCACCAAGCGTGGCTCTGGGATGGATCAGCGATAGCCTATCATGGTGGACTGCCGGGGGGCGGCGTGTATATCGGCATCGCCGGGGTTGATGGACAGACATTATGGGAACATGAGTTCCCGAATGCCCTTTTTTACGGACATTTGACGCCTGATGCAAAACGCCCGGCACTCATCCTTGATGGTGATTTCACCGAGGATGAACTGTTATGGCTCTACTATGATCAGCAAGAATCAGATTTGGAGCCTATCTGCTGTCATAATACAGAATGGGGTAGTATCCCGGGACAATATTCGCACCCACATCCCTTGACTGATATGTCAGGGCAATGGGTATCATATACAGCGGCAAATAGTGGACGCTCTGATGTATACGTGGTGGGGATAGAAAATGGAAAGAAGGCTTAATCTACCCAGTCTCCGCATCAAACCAGCATGAAGTAATGCGATTTCCTCTTGAATCAACCTCCCTTATATGTTAAAATTGGTTTTTCGTGAACCCATAGACACATAAAATCCATAGACCCATGCCTACACTTAAAAGACTACTAGGATACCTAAAAAAATACTGGTTCTTCCTGACGCTGGCTCTTCTCGCGCTGACGATCAACCGTCTGCTGACTATAGCGGTGCCAGAGCTAACACAGCGGATCATTGACGTCGCTATTGTCGAGAAACGTCGCGGGCTGTTAGCTGTTTTGTCGTTGAGCATTGTAGGCGTGACCATCCTCAGAGGGGCGTTTCACTTCGCTCAGGAATACAGCTTGCAGTATGCGGCGCAGCGGGCGATCTATGACATTCGGAACGCCATGTATGACCACCTCCAGCGTTTGCCCTTCAGCTTTTACGATAAATCTCAAACTGGCCAATTGATCTCCCGCGCCACTGGTGATATAGACTCTTTGAGGCGGTTCTTCGCCTTTGGTATGCTCAATTTTGTGAGCAGTCTGTTCATCTTCGTTGCTGTCCTTGTTATATGCCTGATGAAGAATTGGAAGCTGGCGTTACTATCACTTTCAGTAATGCCTGCGCTCGTTTACGCAGGGACGCGCTTCGGCAAGATGGTAAGACCTAAATTCAAGGATCTGAGGCAGCAGTTCGCGGATGTAACCACTACAATTCAGGAGAATGTGACAGGAGCGCGCGTCGTAAGAACGTTCGCGAGAGAGGATTATGAAACGGAAAAATTCACAAAACGAGTGGACAAATTACTGAAGGTGAATCTCAGGATAGCGCGCTTGTGGTCAGTTTTTTTCCCGGTGAATGAATTTATCTCCGTTTTGGGAATCATACTTGTGCTGTGGTTCGGCGGCTGGCAGATCATGAAAGGACAGCTTACCCTGGGCGAGTTTGTGGCGTTCAATATGTACCTGATGATGCTTATGATGCCCGTGAGGATGCTGGGTTTCATCATCAATATCTCTCAGGAAGCCATAGCGTCTGGACAGCGCATATTTGAGATTCTGGACACCGAGTCGGAGGTGGCGGAATCGCCCGACGCAAAGCCATTGCCGCCCGTCAAAGGGCATGTCAAATTTGAGGACGTGTCCTTCGGATACGAAACTGGTGAGGGGCTGGTGTTGAAAAATCTCAATCTGGACGTTCAGCCCGGCGAATCCATCGCTTTGCTGGGGGCGACTGGTTCGGGTAAAAGCACCGTTATCAATCTGGTTCCAAGATTCTACGACCCCACCGCAGGCAGGATCACTGTTGACGGAATTGACATCAAAAACGTCACTCTGGAATCTTTGAGACAGCAGATCAGCATTGTGCTTCAGGAAACCTATCTCTTCGCGGCTTCCATAAAAGACAACATATCATACGGCAAAGCGGACGCAACTATTGAGGAAATAACCGCAGCGGCTAAAGCGGCGAATATACACGATTTTATCACTTCTCTGCCGAAGGAATATGATACCGAAGTGGGAGAACGGGGCGTGACCCTCTCCGGCGGCGAAAAACAGCGGGTAGCAATAGCCCGCGCGCTGCTCATGAATCCCAGAATTCTGATACTGGACGACTCCACCTCCAGCGTGGATACCGAAACGGAGCACCTGATCCAGAACGCTCTGGCGACGCTTATGAAGAATAGAACCACGTTTGTCATTGCACAGCGTTTATCTACAGTAAAACAGGCGGACAAGATAGTTATTCTGGAAAATGGAGAGGTCGTCGAAAGCGGAACTCACGAAAAACTTCTCAAGAAAAACGGCATATATGCTGAGATCTATGATATGCAGTTTCGACAGCAGGACTAATGAGGTTATCCCATGCATCACGGTCATTTCCACTCAGATGAGGAATCTGACATTGGCTTTTATGATAAGGCGTTGATATCCAGACTGATGGGGTTTCTGGGTCCTCATAAACGCAAGTTTATGCTGGCTTTATGTCTGATGCTCATTCAGGCTGGATACACGATGGTCAGACCTTATTTCCAGATGATAGCCATTGACAATTATATTCTGAGACCAGATGACCCGACCAGTTTCAGAGGTCTTACGCTCATAGTTCTGCTGTGGCTTGGGGTAGCTTTTGTCAACGTTTTCATTTCCTTCGGGCGAAGTTACATGCTTGCCTGGATGGGGCAGAGCATCATTCGTGACATAAGCGTAAAGCTGTTTTCGCACATCCAGCGGCTGTCTATGGAGTTTTTCGACAGGCGCGAAACTGGCAAGATAATCTCCAGACTAACCAACGACGTGCAGGCTTTGAACGAATTGGTCACTCATGGAGTAGCCAGCATTGCCATTGATCTCGTCAGCGTGATTGGCATAGTGATATTCATGCTCCGCATGAACGTCAGGTTGTCGCTGTACTGCTTCACCCTACTGCCCGCGCTCTTTTTAGCCGCATGGCTGTTTAGAAAAAGGGGAAGAACCGCCTTCAGAGAGGTCAGAAAGAAGGTGGCGAACGTCACAGCCAAGCTGGAGGAAGGCATCTCCGGCGTACGCGTGGTGAAATCATTTTCCAGAGAGAATACCAATATCCAGCATTTCAACAAAACCAACGTAGAGAACCTTGACGCCAACATGCAGGCGGTCAAGGTCTGGTCTATCTATTTCCCTGTCATCGAGGTAATCACGGCGATAGGAACGTGCATAGTCGTATGGCAGGGCGGCATACAGATAATGGGCGAACAACTTACCAGAGGCGAGTTTGTGGCGTTTCTGGCTTATGTTCACATGTTCTACATGCCTGTCAGACAGATAAGCCGAATTTTCACCACGATGCAGTCAGCTATGGCGGCTTCGGAGCGGATTTTTGAGGTCATGGACACCCCGCCAGCGGTGAGCGAATCGCCGGACGCGGCGGAACTGCCAGTCATCGTTGGTCGCGTGGAATATAAGAACGTGTCGTTTGCTTACGAAGAGGACGAGCACGTTCTCCATGACATATCTCTAACGGCGGAGCCGGGGCAGACCATCGCCATTGTGGGTCCCACAGGAGCGGGCAAGAGTACAATTGTCAGCCTTCTGGCGCGACTGTATAATTTGGAGAAGGGTTCTATCACCATTGACGGTTACAACATCAATGATGTGACACTGCGGTCGTTGAGAAGCCAGATGGGTATAGTTTTGCAGGACAGCTTTTTATTTTCCGGCACTATTAGAGAAAACATAAGATACGGAAATCTCGACGCCACCGATGAGGAGATCATTCAGGCGGCGGAAGTGGTGAGCGCGCACAAGTTTATATCTCAACTGCCCGCCAGTTATGAAACAGAGGTGGGCGAACGCGGAACAAAGCTGTCCGTTGGCCAGCGTCAATTGGTATCCTTTGCCCGCGCTCTTCTGGCTGACCCGCGCATACTGATCCTTGATGAAGCCACCTCAAGCGTTGACGCATACACAGAGATGCTAATTCAGAAAGCTCTCGAAAAACTGTTGAAAAACAGAACGTCATTCGTTATCGCCCACAGGTTGTCCACCATAGTCAACGCGGATAGATTGCTGGTCATTGACGGCGGCAAAATAGCTGAAACTGGAACGCATAAGGAGCTTCTGGCTCAAGGCGGACTCTACCAGAAATTGTATAACATGCAGTTCATCTCCGAATCCACAAACGAAAATAGAGCATAATAATGCTGATAAAAGACGTTGGCGAATTTGATCTGATCAAAAGAATGTCCGACGGTCTTGCTTCTCCCTGCCGTCCTGTGATCGCCGGCATAGGGGATGATTCGGCTGTTTTGCGCCCACCGACGGGCAGATTACAGCTTGTGACCACCGATATGTTGGTGGAAAACGTGCATTTCCGACTGGACTTTGCCAATCCGTTCCAAATCGGTTGGCGAAGCCTCGCCGTAAATATCAGCGACATAGCGGCTATGGGCGGCGAACCCACCTATGCCTTTGTATCCATCGGTCTCCCGCGTGAAACCACAGTGGAATTCGTTGATGAATTGTACTCAGGTATGCGAAAAATGGCGGAGAGCTATTCTGTGGACATCGTCGGCGGAGATACTGTTTCCGCTCCGCAGGTTGTGATCAATATAGCCCTGCTCGGCGAGGTAGAATCGGAAAACCTCATCCTTCGTTCACGGGCAAAAACAGGCGATGCGCTTGCGGTCACCGGCGATCTGGGCGGTTCGGAGGCGGGATTAACTATCCTCAAGCGCGGGCTTCCAATCAAAGGGACAAAAAAGCATCTTATGCCCATTCCGCGAGTTCCAGAGGGTAGATCGCTGGCAAAGAGCGGATATGTGACCGCCATGATAGACGTCAGCGATGGTCTGGCGAGTGAAGCGCATCACATCTGTGAGGCAAGCGGAACCAGCGCGGAGCTTTATCTGGACAACATCCCCCTTTTCGACAGTGTTCGCCATGTGGCGAAGCATACCGGCAGGAACCCGTATGATTTCGCGCTGTACGGCGGCGAGGACTACGAACTTCTGTTCACATGCCCGCAGGATAAAGTAGCGCATCTGGCGGAAGATATTTCCAGAACCTGCGGCACGCCTGTAACTGTTGTCGGGCGAATCGTGGACATATCTCATCCCATAACCATGCAAGACGCATCCGGCAAGATTATGCCGCTGAAGCCGCGCGGCTATGATCACTTCTCCCCTCCACCCGCCAGAAGCCCTTTTGGAGTTGACTAAATCCCGCTTGTCGAGTAGAATACTTATATCATCCGATTATCACAAGCAATTTGTTGAAATGGTATTCAAGTGATTATCAATAAATTCCTTGCATTTTCCATAACGAGGCGGGACAAGAATGTCCCGCCTATTGGCTGTGTTTACGTTCGTGACATTTCGGCTGTGTTTACGATAGTTGGGACATTCCTGTCCCGATTCTGAGGCAATCAAAAATCGAAAATATTCAGGATACAGGATGAATAATGCGTTTTATAACAGGTCTGACCATTTTCTTATTTCTATTATTAGCGATTTTCATCACAGGATGCGGGAGCCACAGCGACCTTGTGAAGGAATATAACGACTTCGGTGTGAAGTGCGCCAGAATGGGTCTGTGGGATGAAGCTACAGCGCGCTGGAAATGTGTCGTGGAGATGGAGCCGGATAATGCGCAAGCCCATAATAACCTGGGGATTGCCTACGAATCCACAGGAAAATTTGAGGCGGCAGAGACGGAATACCAGATAGCCATTAAACTTGATCCAGAAAACAAGATATATACAAGCAATTACAACAAATTCAAGCGAAACTATGAGCGAGCCAGTAAAAAGAATGAACCACAAGACTTCGGGACGTAGATTTCCGATTTTATATCTTAAATTCTTAATCTCCAAAATCGCAAATCAAAAATCAAAAGTGCTTTGTGCCTTGTGTTTGTGTTGTATCCTGGGATGCTATGGCGCCAAAGCCGTCAAGATTAAGGTCGCGGTGGATTCCAAAGTTGACATGAAAAAATGTGGCACTATCGCTGTGCTGGATTTCATTGACAGCAAAAGCAACTCGATTACGGCTGATGGGAGAACTCTGGCTCGTATGATCAGAAAACAACTGCGGAACAGCAAGGAACTTAACATTCTGGATGAAAGAAGTATGTATCTGACGCTGAATACAGAAATAGATAAGGATAAGATCGAAGACCCAAAAACGCTGGCTTTAATATGTGATCAAATGGGAGTGGGAGCGGTCATCGTCGGCACGTTTGACTTCAGGCAGGTAAACCAGCCGATGCCATATATTGTTGAACGCTACTCTCCTACAACGGGGAAATATTCTCCGGAAACCAGAACCTACGTTCGGAGATCATACCGTTTGCTGTTCCATGCAAAGGTGGTGGACGGCGCGACCGGCGCGACTGTCTTTGACTATGCGCCGCGAATCGAGGATCGACCAGAATTTCGCAGGGCATGGGGGCTTCCGTTTTCAGGAAGAGCCAGAACCGAGCCGACAAGCCTGCGAGGTATGGCTGCCAGGCCTGTAACAACGTTTGTCCTGAACCTGGTTCCACACTACGAATATGAGCGGAGGATGCTGGCGCGATGAGGGAATTTTCAACTCTCAAAATCATAGGGCGCAAATTGTACGTCATGAATATTGTATGTTTTGCCGTTTGTCTGATGTTCGTGGTT
>Ga0255402_1051_pt1 | contig 16344 bp, 7 predicted proteins | sample ANMaggSeSYBR01D4_FD_182125 | JGI IMG/M metagenome (GOLD analysis project Ga0255402, IMG submission 182125) | Sediment cell enrichment communities from methane seep in Santa Monica Basin, California, United Staets - ANME aggregate JGI... | ecosystem: Environmental > Aquatic > Marine > Cold seeps >...
AACCAGGCGTTGTGGATGTGTCCATCACCAATCCAGATGGTGAAAGCGTCGTTCTAAAACGTGCATTTACTTACGTTCCACCGCCGGAAATAAGAAGCATTAAACCCAGCTTTATGCCGTTTGCGAAGTCCAGTGAGATTAAGATCTGGGGGTCTGGGTTCGAACGGACATCAGTTGTGCAGATCGGCGGAATTGCTGCACAACGAGTGGCTTTTGTTTCCGCCAGTGAGCTAGAAATTCAGACGCCGTCTATATTTGGTGTAGGGACACAGGATGTAGTAGTTATCAATCCCGATGGTCAGCGCGCTGTGCTCCCTGATGCAGTGACAGTCATAGCTCCACCGAAGATAAAGAGCATCGAGCCATCAAGTGGAGGAGTGGATGGCGGGACAAAAATCACCATAGTCGGCGAACCCACAGTAGAAGCGCTAGGACACACCTATCCCAGTAGATTCATTGATTACATGAAGATTTTCATCGGTGACACGGAGGCGACGGAGGTTACCGTGGTATCTGATCACGTCATCACAGCCATAACTCCAGCCAACACACCTGGACTCAAGGATATGGAAGTTGTAGATAGAGTTGATCAGTCGGACACTTTAGAGGATGCTTTCAACTACAACGAGTTACCCCAAATCACCAAAGTCATTCCTGACAATGGCAGATTGGCTGGCGGCACTGAGATCACCATTCAAGGGAGTGGATTTCTGCCCGGAGCGAAGGCGCTATTCAGCACAGACACGGGAGTGTTCCTGTTTGTGCCATCGGTGCAGGTAATGTCCGGAGCAATGATTATCGCAACAACGCCGCCGGGAAAGTCAGGCCTAAAGGATATAGTAGTTCGCAACACCGATAATCAGCAAGCAACGCTACCCGGCGGTTTCACCTACAACCCCATACCCACCATCACCAGCATTACTCCCAACTACGGCAGTTCTACTGGTGGCGCAAAGATAGTCATTGAGGGCACAAGTTTTTTGCAGAGAGCAATAGTCATGATAGGTGAGTTGCCAGCCACAACACAGGTAAAAAATGATACCGTCATTGAAACAGTTGCACCAGCAATTCCACAGGGAGTGTGGGATGTGCGCGTCGTCAATCCTGATACTCAGGAAGTGGTTGTGAGCAAAGGCTTCATCTCGGTGGGCGAAGTGGCATACAACTATCCCAATCCCTTCCGCGTATCTCAGGGAACTACCTTTCGTTATGTGACAGGTGATCCAGTGCAATCCATAACAGTGAAGATATTCAATCTGGCGGGCGTTCCCATAGACATCGTTCAGCAGACTAATTCCAATGAGGTGAAATGGCATAATGCTGAGGTTCATGCGGGATTATATGTGTATTTGATGGAAATTGAGCTTGAGGATGGCAAAATGAAGCAGTTCCGAAGTGTGCTGGAGGTCCATAAATGAAAAAACAATGGTATTTTCTCTTAATAATTTCCATTCTTCTGTTTTTGGCTCGTGGGAGCTTTGCACAGGAAGACACATGGACGCGGAAGGCTGATATGCCAACTGCCAGATGGGGTTTAGCCACGGCTGTGGTTGATTGGAAGATCTATGCCATAGGGGGCATGATTTCCACAACGGTAGAGGAATATGATCCAGTGACGGATACATGGGAGAGAAAAAATCCCATGCAGGTAGGACGGAACAGGCAAACCGCCAGTGTGGTGAACGGGAAGATATATGTCATCGGTGGATGGAATGGTGAAGCACTCCAAACGGTTGAGGAATACAGCCCTGAAACGGATACCTGGGTTCGCAAAACTGACATGCCAACAGCGAGATATGGTCATGGCGAGAGCGTTGTGAATGGAAAGATATATGTCATTGGCGGATATACTACCGGCGCTGTTGAGCTTTCGACAGTGGAGGAGTATGATCCTGCGACGGATAAATGGAAGAAAAAAGCGGATATGCCAACTCCGAGAGGTGGCGCCCTTGTGGAAGCCATCAATGGCATAATCTATGCCATGGGCGGCTTTAACCTTGGCGGCACAAATTGGCTTGCAACAAATGAAATGTATGATCCTTCAACAGATACGTGGGCAAATAACCCAGATATGCATATAGGAGGCACAGTTGTCACAGGCGGTAACGCCGGAACCAGTATTGTAAATGGGAAGTTGTATGCAACAGCATTGAAGCTTATGTATGAATATGATCCAGAGACAGATACCGCATCGCTAAAAACTTCATCAACAGTTGAGAGGTATATACCATCTGCCAGCGCTGTAAACGGCTATATTTATGTCATTGGAGGAGCGCCTGCCGGCTTCATATCGCCACTTTTCACAGTTGAGGCATATAATCCGGGGGTGGGCATTCAGGCGAAAAGCATAGCGCCGCAAGAAGGCTCTGTCACCGGCGGTGACTACATTGTCATAATTGGCAGAGGCTTTCCATCCGATGTTACTGTCACCATAGATGGAAGACCGTTGACACAGGTTAATATCACAGATACGCTCATAGCCGGTGTTACTCCGCCCGGCACGGAGGGTGAACACAATATCCTGCTCACATCACCGAGCAACGATTTCATCGCGCTGCTCGGACACTTCTTCTACAAGCCACTCTCCGATATCGTGGTGACAACGATCATGCCCACCAACGGCAAGCAAGCCGGCGGTGACCTGGGTAGTATCACCGGAAGCGGATTCCTGCCAGGCGCGATGGTGACCATCGGCGGCAATTCGGCTGCGGCTGTCGGCGTCACGCCCGCGCTTATCACCTTCAAGATTCCGCCGGGCATGGAGGGAGCGAAAGATGTGGTGGTGACCAACCCGGATGGACAAAGAGGAATATTACGTGCAGGATATACCTACAATCCCTTCCCCATCATTAAGAGAATAACACCTGATGAAGGACGACTGTCCGGAAATACTCAGATCATCATCACTGGAAGCCACTTCATGCAGGGAGCAGTTGTCGCCATCGGCGATGCCGGGATACAGCAATTGGATCTATTCTCCACCGATGAACTGCATCTGAAAACACCATCTGGATTGGCTGGCACTGTGACAGTGAAAGTAACTAATCCAGATGGGCAGGTAGCCATAATGGAGGATGGATTTACCTACAATCCGGCTCCCATTATTCTCAGTATAAAACCAGATGCAGGTTCTTTAGAAGGGGGAACAGCAATCGTCATTATTGGGAGAAGGTTTCTTTTTGGGGCACATGTCCTTATCGGAGGAGTGGGAGCCAGGCCCGAAAACGTGAAGTCAGAAACCATGATGACAGCGGTAACACCACCTTCCGACGCTGGCGTCAAGGATGTGGTAGTGGTAAACAGCGATGGGCAGAAAGCCACGCTGAAGGACGCATTCACCTATAATCCCGCTCCTGTGATAACAGGCGTCACACCAAATAATGGCAGATTAGCTGGCGGCACTGAGATCACCATTCGGGGGAGTGGATTTCTGCCAGGTGCGAAGGTGCTCATTAGTACAAGTACGGCAGCATCTAAAATAATTCCATCGTCAGAGGTTATGTCTTCAGCAGTAGTTACCGCCATAATGCCTCCCGATAAACCAGGTCCAAAGAGTATAATAGTTCGCAATACTGATATGCAAAGCGCGGTATTAGAAAACGGGTTTACCTATAATCTCTTGCCTACTATCATCAGCATTACCCCAAACTACGGCAGTTCATCCGGCGGCACGAAGGTCATCATCGAGGGAACAGGCTTTCTGCAAGGAGCGACCGTAATGATAGGCGAACTACCTGCCACAACTCAGGTGAAGAGCGATACGACCATCGAAGCAACTTCACCATCGTTCCCACAGGGAGTCTGGGACGTGCGCGTCGTCAATCCTGATACTCAGGAAGTGGTTATGAGCAAAGGTTTCATATCGGTGGGCGAAGTGGCATACAACTATCCCAATCCCTTCCGCGCATCTCAGGGAACTACCTTTCGTTATGTAACAGGTGATCCAGTGCAGTCCATAACTGTGAAGATATTCAATCTTGCAGGCGTTCCTATAGACGTTATTCAGCAGACAGATTCCAATGAGGTAAAGTGGCATAATGCTAAGGTTCGTGCGGGATTATATGTGTATCTGATGGAAATTGAGCTTGAGGATGGCAAAATGAAGCAGTTCCGAAGTGTTTTGGAGGTATATAAATAGACGGACTCAAACACCTTGTTTTTCACTAATTGTTGAGGTTCCACCATGAAAAAAACACAATTTCGTATAGTTTTTCTTGCTTTTTCTCTCATTGTACTGTTGGGCTTTTCGTCAATTGGCGCGGCGCAGATGGGAACCTGGAAGAAACTACCTGATATGCCTGTAGAAAGATCCACACACGCCACCAGTGTAGTAAATGGAAAAATCTATGTAATTGGGGGATTGCATGAGGCTGTAAGTTCGCCGGACAATTCACTCTATCACGCAGGCGTTTCGGAATATGACCCTCTGACAGATACCTGGACAGAGAAAGCAGATATACTAACCCCAAGGTGGGGGCTATTCGCCTGTGCTGTAAATGGGTTTATTTATGCCATTGGGGGCGCCACTGAGTTTGGTAGCAACATTGTTGCAGAACGCTTTGTGGAGCGATATGACCCTGTAAGCGATGAGTGGACAGTCAGGACACCAATGCCAACTGCAAGACTCAAGGCCGGTGCTAGTGTGGTGAATGGAAAAATCTATGTGATTGGGGGTGCTGTCAAAGATGGTGAAGATTGGGCTGTGACAGCATCTGTTGAGGAATATGACCCAGAGATAGATACCTGGACTAAGAAAGCTGATATGCCAACAGCAAGAGGGTACTTTCGTGCTGCAACGGTCAATGGAAAGATATATGCTATCGGGGGGCGGGAGGCTGGAGGCTATTTTACGATGTTTGCGGCGGTTGAAGAATATGACCCTATGACGAACACCTGGAAGAAACTACCTGACATGCTGCCAGGAGCAAATGCATTTTTCGGCATTAGCGTAGTTAATGAGAGAATATACATAGTTGGGGGTCGGGGTGAGGCGAACCGTCTTTCGGAGGCTTATGAATATAATCCTGTGAGGGATACCTGGAAAAAACTGCCTGACATGCCAACAACAAGAACTGAGTTGGCTTGTAGTGCTGTAAATAGTCGCGTTTATGCCATTGGTGGTTACATCGGCACCAGGCTTCCTGATGTGGAGGTATACGATACAGGTCTGGGTATGCAGGTAACGGACATATCGCCACAGAAAGGACCGGTTGTCGGTGGCGATTCTATTTCAATCTTCGGGAGTGATTTTCTCCCAGAAGTGGAAGTTACTATTGGCGGAAAGCCTTTGATCCAGTTAGAGGTGACAGATTTATTGATTACTGGCATTATCCCGCCGGGGATGGAAGGTGAGCAGGATATTAGGATTACCGTATCGGATTTCAACTACTCCAGCACCATAGGGAGTTTCATCTACACCACCCCCTTTAGCGTTTTCGTGACGAGGATTACTCCTACCAATGGCAAGCAAGCCGGCGGTGATTTGGGCAGTATCTCCGGCAGTGGCTTCCTACCAGGTGCGATGCTGACTATTGGCGGCAACCAGGCTACGGATGTCGGCGTCACTCCCACGCTCATAAACTTCAGGATCCCCCCGGGCACAGCGGGAGCGAAAGATGTGGTAGTGACTAATCCAAATGGGCACAAGGATATGCTACGAGACGCCTATACCTATAATCCCTTCCCGGTCATCGAGAAACTCAGTCCGCGTTATGGAGGCCCACTGGCGGGCGGAACGGAGATCATCATCACTGGAAGTCACTTCATGGCGGGGGTTGAGGTCGCTATCGGTGAGAATCGGGCTCAGAAGCCGGACTTCTTTTCGCCAACAGAATTGCGTCTGAAGACACCGCCGGATGAGGCAGGTATGAAAGCAGTGAAAGTGATAAACCCGGATAGGCAGGAAGCCATAATGGAGGAGGGTTTTACATACAACCCGGCTCCTACCATTACCAATGTAGAACCAGATGCAGGTTCCCTGGAGGGAGGAACGTTTATTACTATCACCGGAACAGGATTCATCTATCCAGATGTCCTTATCGGAGGAGTGGAAGCTTCTACACAGAGACGGTTATCAACAAAGATAACAGCGCTAACACCACCATCCGACGCTGGCGTCAAGGATGTGGTAGTGGTAAACCGCGATGGGCAGAAAGCCACGCTGAAGGATGCATTCACCTATAACCCCGCTCCTGTGATAACAGGCATCACGCCTGACAATGGCAGATTGGCTGGCGGCACTGAGATCACCATTCGGGGGAGTGGATTTTTAACCGGAGCGAAGGCGCTATTCAGCACAGACACGGGAGTGTTCCTGGTTGCCTCATCCACACAGGTATTATCATCGAATTTGATTACTGCTATAACTCCTCCAGGAAAACCAGGTACAGATGATGTGAAAGTAACCAATACAGACAAGCAATACGCGATACTAGAGGAGGCATTCACCTACAATGCCATGCCCACCATCACCAGCATTACTCCCAACTATGGCAGTTCTGCTGGCGGCACAAAGATCATCATTGAGGGAACAGGCTTCTTGCAAAGTGGGATAGTGATGATAGGCGAACTACCTGCCACAACACAGGTGAAAGGCGATACAACCATCGAAGCAACTTCACCATCGCTCCCGCAGGGAGTGTGGGATGTGCGCGTCGTCAATCCTGATACTCAGGAAGTGGTTATGAGCAAAGGTTTCATCTCAGTTGGTGAAGTGGCATACAACTATCCCAACCCCTTCCGCGCATCTCAGGGAACCACGTTCCGTTATGTAACAGGTGATCCGGTGCAATCTATAACGGTGAAGATATTCAATCTTGCAGGCGTTCCCATAGACGTTGTTCAGCAGACGGATTCCAACGAGGTGAAGTGGCATAATGCTGAGGTTCATGCGGGGTTATATGTGTATCTGATGGAAATTGAGCTTGAGAGTGGCAAAATGAAGCAGTTCCGAAGTGTTTTGGAGGTGCGCAAATAGTGGACGCAAACAACGGAGTAGCAGGCTTCAGCCTGCGTTGACATAATTCCACGATCCAACATACTTCAATTTGCTTAGGGACGCAGGCTGAAGCCTGCTACTCCGTCAAACGATTCGGTCTTAATATTCTGGAGGTATATAAATAATGGAGATTATTAATAATCCCTATCTAAATCGCACCATGATCCGAGACGTTGAGGACTTCTACGGCAGGAGAAGAGAGGTGGCGCGGATCTACTCCCGTATAGGCACAGCACACCCGCAGTCTGTCTCCATCGTTGGATCGCGACGTATTGGCAAGTCATCCCTTCTATACTTTATCTATCAACCAGAGAACCGAGAAAAATATCTCAGAAACCCGGAACAATATAAATTCATCTTCATAGACTTTCAGGAGCGTAAGAAGATCACCTTACCTGAGTTCTTCAGCACACTTTATGAACTGCTGTCGCACGAGTTCCAGGGCGAATTGGATATACCAGAGACCGGCAGTTATGAAGGGCTTAAGGAGGTTGTGATGCAGATACAGCAGCGTGGGCTAAAGTTCATTATGCTATTCGATGAATTTGACTCCATCACACAAAACCCGAATTTTGATATGGAGTTTTTCGCCTTCCTGCGCGCACTGGCGAATCGCTATGACGTGGCATATATTGTCTCATCAGGAAGATACCTTCAGGGGCTTTGCCATGACAAAGGCATCGCTGATTCACCTTTCTTTAATATATTCTCTAATTTGTTCCTCCCCTCGTTTGATCGAAAAACCGCGCTGGAGTTAATCGGAAAGCCCTCAGAAGCTGCTGGCTATCCGCTGAAATCTGTGGCGGACACCATCATTTCTATGGCAGGCTACTTCCCATTCTTCATTCAGATCGCCTGTTCGGAGTTCTTTGAGTATGCATTGGATGAACCTGTGAATCCCGAGAACATTCCACTTTCGGAGATTAGCGACCGTTTCATGGAGGAAGCCAGGGATCACTTTGAGTATATCTGGGACCATTTCCCGGAAGATTACCAGCAGGTCTTACTGCAACTGGCTGGCGGAGAAAACCCACCCGTATCTTACCAGTATATATTGCGGGAACTTCAGAAGCAGGGATATGTTGTGGGTGAAGGCAGACAACAGCGTTTGTTTTCAGGTCTCTTCGGGGATTATATTCAGGAGCATGGCTTATCTGAACGCTCGCCCGAGGTTTCCGAGATGTCGGAACGCATAGAACGTATTGAGCAGGAACTGTATGAGGCAGAGCAGATGCAGCGTTCTATTCTGCCCACGGAAGATCCTGTCTTTAGCGGCTTGAGCATCAGCAGTTACTTCCAGCCAGCAACGGAGATCGGCGGAGACTACTATGATTATATTCCCCTTACAGAATCAACATTGGCGATAGCTATTGGTGATGTCAAGGGACATGGTATGCAGGCTGGCTTACTGGTAAGCGCAGCTTCTGGATGTTTACACACGTCTCTAGAAACCACTCAATCTATAGCGGAAGTTATGCAGGTGGTAAACCGACGGGTGTGTGAGGTCAAAAGTAATACGCTTATGACCTTCTGTCTCTCTACTCTGAATGCTAAGGAGTCCCAGATCACAGTTAGCAGCGCTGGCCATCCGTTCCCATACCATTATTGCGCAGAAACTCATAGGCTTATGCCCTGGGAGTTTCTGGGGAGTCTCCCGCTAGGAATGTTACATGATTCCGAGTACCAAGTTTTTTCCCGCGCTCTGGACCAGGGTGATACACTTATCTACTATTCTGACGGTCTGGTTGAGGGTACTAATGCGGCTGGGGAGATGTTTGGTTTTGATCGACTGGAAGCTTCCATTATCCAACATGCACACCTGAATGCAGATGGAATAAAGCAGGCGATCCTGGCAGATTTCGTCGCCCATTGTCGGCAACACGAGCAGGAAGATGATATAACGTTGATCGTTGTAACTATAGTTTCGCAGAAATGATAGGGTGCTGACCTGATTTTGTATATTTCCATTCCGGCGTTTTACATCCCCCGCTTCTTCCTTGCGTACACGACTTGGAAGGTTATTTCTTATTAGTTCTGAATTTTGGGCAAACTATCCACCAACTTGATGAAGTAAGGAGTCTAAACAGTTACGAAACACCATATTTCCCATTCTTAGAACAGGATTTTATATGACGGAACGCTGAAAATAACTCCTCTTATGGACCATATACTGCCCACGACGAACTCGCCCAACACAAGCCCCAGAAAAAATGGGATACACCGTCTATGCAGCTTCAGACCCCCAAATTTGAGTATAGCGAGTTTGATAGCCCAACTGATGAAGATAGAACTCCAGAACACGTTCATAGACCAACTACTGGAGACAGCGAAGCCTGCGGGGTGGAGTGACCACCAGATAAACTTCATTCTCATAGCGGCGAGAAAGATGGTAGAAGCTAATCCAACCGTCATAGCGGCGCCCGCCGCATAATCTGGTGGACTTGGAGTGTACAGCCAGCCCTGAAGCCTATTGAACGGTCTCCACGCGATGCCGATGAATGGGTCACCAAGCTTGTATCTCACATGTAGATACATCCAGAAGGAAATCGGCACAGCCAGAAACGTAGCCAAAATTATACCTATCAGCATTTTCTTATTATTAGCGCCGGATCTCTCTGCCAGCTTGAATCCTTCCAACTGGTGCGGCATAACGTGCCCACAGTGTGACCTGTTGAAGAACCACAGAAATGAGAATCCTGTTAGATTCCCCGGGCTGAAACTGCGCGTTCCCAGAGCTTTAGTCATCATCATGTCGGGACCGGAGAAATGCAGGTCATGGACGGGTGAGCCAAGTTCCGCGCGCATACGCGTTATTGCCGTTGACAGAGCATAGTAGAGGGCCAAGAAAGTCAGGATTACAGGTACGGACATGCCCATTCGGAGACAGAAAAATGTTAGCAAAGCTACAGCGATCACCATAGCAAACACAGTCGTTCTATACCCCATGGCTTCATCTGGATCGGCGATGTCCCGTGAGCGCTTCATGAATACAGTTTTACAAACCACTCCAATATGTTTCCTCGTTGCCCAGAGCGCTATTATGCAAAGACCTATGTACGCGCCGGACGTCTGCTGTTCCACATAGGGGAATTCCGGCAGTCCTCGCAATCCTATTGCGCTGGCTATTATCCTCTCAACTTTCCAGAATATATAGAAGAACCAGCATGAAAAGGACAGATCCAGCGGAATAAAGAAGACAAGCCCAATAGCATAGGGGAAAACGGCAAACGGTGTCCAGCCGATGGCGTTCCAGGGCTTCTCAGTGAAATAGGGTTGAAGGTTATAGAGCTTGCCGCCCAGACTCGGCACGCCAGGGTATAGAAAATGCAGGCCGTTGATAATATCGATCCCCGCCGCCAGCGCAAAACCGATCCACATGGGCTTGCTTCTCAGAAATCTCGATTTGTCGCTGGTCATGCGGAGGGGCAATTGGATAATGGGATAACTCAACTTCTCTTTCTCAGTCCACTGTTTTCTCACGATGACATTGATAAACGCCATCACGGACACTAGAAGAATAACAAAGCCAGACCACGCAAACCCGGGCACAACCCACGCCCGCCATATCCTGCTATCGTACAGCGTCGCTTGCCCTTCCACGTATCCCTGTAGTATCCGCCTATCAGTTACAGTGACCCAGTTTGGAATGAATCGCCAGAACAGGTCTGCCCATTCGTTTTCCGGTGTAGCGAGCCAGTGCGGACCCACCAGGACAACCATCAGGTTCCGCATCATATCGTGGCCGCATATAGCGGAAGCTACCGACAGCATGACATAGATTATGAGGAGTTCTCCATGGTTCAAAGCCAGGCGTGGAGACCATTTTTTCAATGGGCTGTTCAGTATGGTGAGAACAAACAGGATGAAAACTACGTTGTAGAATAGCGATACAGTGGTTGAAACCATCTCGCCGGATACTATCCAGAGCGAGTTTATAGGTATCAACATAAGACCGATCACCAAAGCTCGCCAGCCTGTTCTGATGCCATCTTTTTGCGCCATATCCCACTATTGCCCTATAGATACATTCTGTGCGGTGAATTCCCATACCAGCACCTCAAAAGGACTGATCGTGATAGAAATCGTATCACCGTGTGAGTACGAATTGGCTTCGGATCTCTCTGAAGGAAGAATGATTCTCCGTAGAAAAGGACCGCTTCCGGGTACAACGCCGACAGAGCGATCAAGAGTGACCTGGAATGTCTTAGTCTCACTCGACGGGTTACGAAGCGAGATCATGCCCTTCCCGGATGTCCACCCCGAATAACCGTAAACCTCGCCCGCACCAGGATCTCCACCGATCATACAGACGCGATCCAGGGCTTCAAAGTTCTTCCTCGCCCATTTGAGCGCATCTGCGGTTACTTGCCATTCCTCCTCATTCATGATGGATGGCGCTAAATAGAGTTCAGCAAGTCCACTGCCCCGCGAAAACGTCATGTACATGTAATTCCTGAATTCCTCTATCGTTTCGCTCGTTTGATACGATCTACCCAAGTGCTCATAGCCAACACGCTGTTTGATGGGATCCAGATGAAACACCCCCCACAAGGGGAACTGTGTTTCGTTTGTCCCGGCGATATGGTAGATTCTGCCGTCTCGATAGTTGAGTTGCTGGTTTCGGTCTGTACCCTCGCCCGACCATCCCTGATCTGTTGCGTTGTTCATCCATACACTATCCACATACATCAAAAACCACGGACTGAGCCATGTGTAACACGTGATATTGATGTGAACGTCGGGATTCTGTACGCGCATTGCCTCGAAGACCTCAATCCATGCCTCAACAGAAGCGGTCAGGTAGTATCTTCCATCCTTACTCACCGGATGCCCATGTGCAGGATCGCCGCATACCGAGCCGCCGTCAAACCATCCATCGAGTTTCCACGACGCCACGTTGTGTTCACGCATGTACCAGAGTATTTTTTCCTTGAGGTCATGAACGATTTTCCGTCCCGCCAAACACGCAATTTTTCGATCTCTCCGCGATTTGTCCACCATTTCGTATCCCTTTGCAACCAGACGATCTCCTTGTCCATAGCTGCTGGAGGGACTGAGCCAAAGCCCAAGTCTGGATCCGCCGCTTTCGATCTCGGATTGAATATCCCCCAGACCTTCCGGGAACCTCTCGGTGTTCACGTCCCATAGTTCGGGGCTATGCGTCCACCAACCATGGTCGATCATATAACCGTCGAGCGGTTCGACCCCTTTCTCCGCCAGGTGTTTTTGTATGGATTGGACAGATGCCATAAAGCTGTCGGCGTTGACGCGCCAGCCGCTATCACACCAATTATTGTATTGAAAGTACATGCGCGCAGGATGGGCGCGCATGGTTCGAATATACTCAAGGAATGCTTCGCTCACACCCTCCTCGTCGGTGCCCGCGCCGCAGACGGATGAGTGGGTAACGTATGTTTCCGCACCAATACTCCGCCCCCAATCGTATCCTGCAACAATATAATCAGTTGCCTCGATACTAGTCCGTATCCTGTTGTCAGAAGCTGGAAACTCCACGCCAAAGAAAAGATCGCCGGCATACACAGGTTGTCCGATCCCGGTATTCCATCGAGAATCAATCGGCGGAAAGTCCCGCAGAGTTCCGGTTAACTCGATGGACTCCAGGTCAATCCGATCCACCTCCCCTGATGTTGTTCGTTTGATTTCAAGATGCTTTCTGAGAAACCAATCGCCCGGTTTCATCTCTACGTGAAGGCGCACATCCCATCCCTCAGATGCGCGTGTTAACCGGAAAGTGAGGGTTTTTGCTCCAGTAGCGCCATCGGTTACGTCCCAGGCTTCGAGCGCAAAACCCGACGCGTTTTGTTTCGACCCGTCCTTGAGGTGGATGACAAACTCCTCGCATGAAGATGGCTCCACCTTACGCCCGGAACGATTGTTCTCGATGCGCGTTGTCTGCACCTTGCCGCCTGAGATGTCAAAAGTTCGGGATAAGAACTCATTTGCTATAGTTATCTCATTTTCTGATTGTGTGACGGTAACATCTTTCATAGCTGGAACCGCCGATCCAATAGCGATCAGCGTCATGAGCAAGCTTGTTTTTCCAATCATTGTTTATTCTCCTTACAAAGCGCACTGTGCAAAAGATGAATATGGCATTTGAATATCTGAATAAGCAACTCCAGGTCACCTGGACTTCACATCGCCTCCGTCCTGCATCCCCACACTCGAAAGTTCCTCCATAACCCCGTCCCGCTCTGCTTGATGCCAAACGTCCCTGCTCCAAGCCGCGATCCGCCGATGTGTCCGCGATCACGCCAGATGACGATTGGCGTGACGGTGTCCTTAGCCTGCCAGGTCGTGACCTGCGTGTCATACATCTCCAGCCTCAGCAGCTCGCCGTGTTTGATTAGTCGGCATCGGTACCACGCGCCCGGCTTTGGCGTCTCTTTTCGGCAATACTCCATGACGATATCGTGGCCATCGGCAACCATATCGCCAGCCTTGTCCAGCGTGATGATGCCATGACATTTGATCCCCTTTGATCCCTTGTAGATTCCGCCCCATGAGAGCGTATAACCACCGTGTGTTCCCGTAGCGGCGAACGTCACCTTTGCCCTGGATTCGAGCGCTGTGGGGAGATATTCCCACTCCGCCACGAAGTCGGCTGGCAGTGGTGTCTTGAGCCGAATCTGCGTATCGGAGAGCTTCAGCGCGTCGTCTTCTTGCACCATCTCGCCGGTTTCCGGACGGGTCCACGTTGCCGCCGGATTAGCGGCGGGGAGCGGAAAGAGTTTTTCGCCCTTCAGGTTGTTGGCATCAAACGGCTTGCGGTGCGGCGGGATTTCGGGCAGCACGACCTGCGACCGACTCACACTGGATAAATCGCTTTCCCACGCGCCAATGTCCGATCCCCGACCGATCGGGCGGGCTATGCCGAGCCGGTCATACGCGACCTTCGGCAGCGAGACAGCCCGGTCAATAGCGGGGCTTCCTGCCCCCAGCGCCCAGCCGCCGGCGGGTCCTGTCAGAAGGGGGTCGGCGAGGATAGCCCCTTTTCCCTCATCACCGATCTGAGCCTTGCCCGTCGCCCAGAACAGGTTGTTCATTACGCGGTCGCCCAGTGACGCTGTATCGTGAACGAGCACACTCTTCTGCCAGGTATAAGCGGTCTTGCCGTCCGCCATAAGCAGATTGTTGATGACGCGAGTCCCTTTCGCAGCTTCAGGCTTGCACGCGATCTTGATCGCCTCCTTCCCGGCGTTGACAATCGTATTGTGGGCGATCAGACAGTCCTGCGGCGCGGCGTAGTTCTCCGTGCCGCCCGATACGACTATCCCAACGCGTTGAGATGCCACAATGAGATTGTTGATGATAGTGTGCCCGCGGTCATGCATGCGAATCCCGCCCGTGCTCCGAATGGACAGATTGCCTTCAACGAGGCAGTCTTTGCCTCCGCGCAACACCAACTGGCCCTTGCAGTCGGCAAACACATTATAGCGAATGGTATTGCCGGAGGATTTATTTGATATTACTTCGGCGTCGCCGCTGGCGTTGTCAAACACGTTGTACTCGACGATGGCATGTGCCGCATTCTGGTCGGACGGTCCGCCGGGTCCCAACTGGATCGCCTCCTGTCCGTTGCCGTAGAGGCGGATGATGTCGCGGAAGATGTTGTGGTCAATACGGTTGTGCTGCCCAACTCTCTGCTGATTCCGGCTGACCGATTGGCCAATGGATACGCTCTTGCTCGCCTCGAAGGTACAGTGATCGATGCGGTTCGAGTGGGACAAATCCGATATTTTGACGGTGCTCACAAACGTCCATCTGGGGTTTCCGCACCACAGGAACCTGCAATCGGTGATACGATTGTGGCAGGCATGATCCAGATAGAGCATGTGCCCGCCGCAGTGTTCGAACTGAAAGCCGCGCAGCACGAGCCAGTCGCCCTGGACGGTGATCACAGTGCCTCGGCGAAAGACCACGCTGTTCGGTTGTTCGGGGCGAATGACGATTGGTTGGCTGGCAGTGCCTTTGCATGGAAGTTCCAGCTTCCAGTCGGCATAGACGCCGCTGCGTACAACCAACTCATCACCCGGTTTGAGCGCGGCGGCACGCCGATTGAACGCCTCGGCGGTATTGACTTCATAGGTTTTGGCTGCAGCCATCAGTGTAACTGCGAAGCAGATCGTGAAGATCATGACCGTTTGCATGCTGCTCTCCTTCCATGCTGCACATTCCGCCTTTTTCCCGAGAAGTAACTGCTCAGGTAGCCCTACCATGGGACCAACTTTGACTTAACGGAGATTTTGCATATAAAGCCAGGTATTGATTATAAAAGGGTTTGAAGCATTTTTCAGGCTTTCGTACTTTCTGTAAAGTCTCATGAACACAAGATTCTTTGTCGTCTTACTGCCCAAAAAGTACAGATTGTGGGAGTACGTCAACGTTATCTTTTTCCCTTCTCAGCAGCCGACTTCAGCAACTGCGCGACCAGATCCGGCGTGTAAAACGGGTCAGATGATGTGTCTATGGGGATGGAATTGTTGTCCTTCGCATAGTACATGAGTTTGATGCCATCAGGCGAACCATCAAAACGCCCGTCCGATGCGACCACAATCCAGTCCGATTCATCGACGTGGAGACGCGTGAACAGAAGCTCACCGGTGTCTACCTCCCAGAACTTCAGGGTGTTGTCAACAGACCCGGAGAGAGCATACCTCCCGTCCGGGCTGAAGGCTACAGACCTGACATAGTCCGTATGTCCAGCGAATGCTCGCACCTCCCCCCCAGTGGCTACTTCCCACAGCTTGAGTGTCTTGTCCTCAGACCCTGAGAGAGCATACTTCCCATCTGGGCTAAAGGCTACAGAAAAGACATAGCTCGTATGTCCTATAGGCAGCACCAGTTGCGGCGCGTCCTCTGCAGCGCTGGGGAGTGAAGGGAGCGTCATCCCACCACACAGGACGAATATGATAAAAATGTCTCTGAATGCTTTCACCATTCCACCTCCGTTTTGTTGGCAAGCGTCAGCTTCCTCAGCGAGACGTCTCCCGTTCCCATTGTTTAACGGAAATTCTACACATAGAACCAAATATTGATTATAACAGGGTTTGGAGCGGCTTCGTCCTGAAGCTGTGCTCTCAGATCTTCCCCCTGCTGTCGCAGCTTCTACCTTGCGGCGCGTGCAATCTCCACCATGTGGAAGGTCGTGTCGTTCTCACCCGTGGCGACGAGCGCCAGATCGCTTTTCCGCTCCAGCATGCCGTGAAATGCGGAGCCGGGTAAGTCAACGAGATACTCCTTCCACATGCCGCTTCCGCTTTTCTGCACGGTTCGCTGGTTGGTCGGATCACTACCCCATCTGACCTGCCATGCCCCCTGCCCGT
>Ga0255402_1052_pt1 | contig 16303 bp, 15 predicted proteins | sample ANMaggSeSYBR01D4_FD_182125 | JGI IMG/M metagenome (GOLD analysis project Ga0255402, IMG submission 182125) | Sediment cell enrichment communities from methane seep in Santa Monica Basin, California, United Staets - ANME aggregate JGI... | ecosystem: Environmental > Aquatic > Marine > Cold seeps >...
CCTATACCTATATAAAAACTTTCTATAGGATCTAGAGAGAGAGAGTCTTTTAAATTATCTTCTTTAAAAGGGGTGTCAATTTGGGTGGAGACATTTTGTCCCCACCTGCTAGATTGTTTATTGATGCGGTTTTCTAAGAGTGGTGTCATTTTGTCCCCACCCATTTTGTCCCCACCAGTAGTGTCAATTTGGGTGGTGTCAATTTGACCTAGTGTCAATTTGTCCCCACCTAAATTATCACTATTTGATAATATTTTGTTATTATTGGGTTTTGTAGATGGTGTCAATATGACTATAGCTTTATCAGGTATATCATCAATAACAACGTCTTCCTCGGTAATTCCATTGGCTATTTCTTTGGGTGTTAGAACTCTATACAAGCAACCTTCTTGGGTCTTATTTTGCCCTCCGGATTCCAGCTTGCCTTTCACAATAAACCTCGCCGCACTAAGGTAATTTATTGCGCGTTGAACAGTTTTCCTGGATCCCACCACTGTCTCACGCTCTATGGTCTGCAGACTAACACGGCAGTAATTTTTGCCAAAGCCAAAGGATATTCGCCATAGATACATAAACACAATAGCGGCAGCTTCCTTTCCTTTTAACATGTCTCGCATAACCGGGTGGATCTCATTCGGGTACTTTGTGAAATTCTGGGTGGCGGGGTTTATATCATCTCTGCCATAAAGAATGATGGAGGGCTTGACATGTATCACTCTCTCCGGTTGTTTCTGGCGTTCGGTTTCTCCGAAGATGAGATCAATACCGCGTTTTTGAATGCCACGTTTCACCATTCAAGCACCTCTTGTGCTACAGCTTCGTATGCCTTAGCACCAACACAGTCCGGCGAATATAAATGGATCGGTGTTCCAGAGCTCGAGGCTTCAGAAAGACGGACATTTTTCGGTATGACAAGAACTTCATCACGTGTCTTTATCAGCGAGCTATTAAACCGCTCCTGCATCACCCTTAATACATCTCTATCTGCTACTTGTTGCCCTTGATACATGGTAGGCAAGAGATGAAGAATGCAGTCTCGATATGAACGTTGCACTTTCTCGACCGTATTCAGCAAGAGTTTCATGCCGCGTAGAGCGTAGAATTGTGTTTGTACCGGAGCTATTATATGACTACTTGCCACAAGGGAATTAACTGTGAGTAATCCCAACGTGGGTGGGCAGTCAATGATGATATATTCATATTCAGTAACTCCTTCGAGGACGCGTTGCAGAATTCCCGCTCTGTCCCATTCTTCGGCAAGCGCCAGTTCCAGACCTGCAAGGTCGATATTTGACATCACCATGCGAAGATTGTCAAGGTCGGTGGATCTGACTATAGCTGCCAATTTTTCCCCGGAGACAAGAACATCATACATGGAGCCAGTGTTTTCTTCAGGATTGAAGCCCAAACCGAGTGTGGCATGAGCCTGCGGGTCCATGTCTATCAACAACGTCATCTTGTTCCAGAAAGAAAGATAACCAGCGAGGTTAATGGCTGTAGTGGTTTTGCCAACGCCGCCCTTTTGATTTGCTATTGCTATAATTTGTCCCATGAAATGACCTCCTTCTACACGGATAAGATTGGGAACGGTAGAAGGTCGTTCCCAATCCTGTCCAAGTTATTCGGTAGGATGCGGTGATCAATCCACACCTGTCTTGTCTATAAAATATCATAGATTGGGGGGTAAGTCAAGAATTTTTCAATTTTTCTGTGCCACAACGGAGAAACGCCGCTATGAACCTCCTGTACTATTAGGCATGTGGCGAGCAATGGAACAGAAAGTAACGCTAGGGACCTGAATCGCTGATGATTATCGGATTTTCTTAGCACGTCTATCGTTCCTTGTCCGAAAAGGTATAAACCTTTGCCATGATTGGATATAGATTACCTCAAAAGATCTAAAATCCTGCTGGGGTATTTTTTTTCTGAATGACTCTGAAAAATGCGAAAGAAAAACCGTATGATTTCTCCCTCCTGAAGGACACCATAGGACAGGCAATATCAGCTAGGCACATAGAGCAGCAAACTACCCACAAGGCACGCGAAAAAGCGGCTAGGACAAATATCGCAGAAGCGGAACGACGTCGCTTAGAAGACGAAATTCAGAAAATCAGAAAGGGAATGTCAGAAAAAGGGCTTGTGGAACTAAGAGAGAAAGCCCTGAAAAAGATCCGAAATACGGATGGCATCAAAGAGCAATTCATAAACGAGCCACTGATAATAGCAAAAGAAAACGAGATTTTACGTAGCGAGAATGGAATATCCACCAATGGGAATGGAAACCCTTAGTTGCCGAGCAATAGATTTCCCTGTCACAGGCTCCGCCGCCGCAACGCGCATAGCCGCCAATATGGAGATGGTTACTAATTATGCTGCGGATATTCATTAGTTCGGTTCAGAAGGAACTGGCTGAGGAACGACGGGCGGTAAAGGATTTTATTACCGCAGATCCGCTGCTGAGTCGTTTTATCAATGACGTGTTTCTCTTTGAGGATATCTCTGCCGGAGACAGAAAACCGGATGACATCTATTTGCCGGAAGTCAAAGAGCGAGATATTTATCTGGCTATTCTCGGCAACGAGTACGGCTGGAAGAACGCGGACGGGAAGTCGCCAACTGAACTCGAGTTCGAACACGCTACAAGTACCCATCGTGAGCGCCTCGTTTTTGTAAAAGGGGATGACGACAATGCCCGGGATCCTGATATGGCCAAATTGGTGAACATGGCGGGTCGCCAGCTCACACGCCGCCGCTTTTCCGATACACCCGGGCTGATTAGTGAAGTTTATGCGAGTCTTGTTGATTGCCTGGAGAACCGGGGCCTGCTTAGATCCACACCGTTTGATGGCAGCATGTGCGAGGGAGCGATACTCCGGGACATTGACAATGCACAGGTGGCGGATTTTGTAGAAACAGCAGAGGCAAAGGGGCGATTGGCGCTAAGGGGATCTCGGTCCCCAAAGGCAGTATTGCAGAACTTCAACTTGCTCCGGGATGGAAAGCCTACCAACGCTGCCATGCTTTTGTTCGGTAAGAACCCGCGCCGGTTTTTCAATAATGCGCAGGTTCACTGTTTCCATTTCCTCGGGACGGAGAAACGTAAGCCGATTGCCTCTCAACAGCCCTACGAAGGGCGTCTGCTGGAAGTTATCGATCAGGCAGTGGAGTTTGTGCTTGGTAAACTTGACCGTAGCGTTGGCACAAGGATAAAGAGCACGCAAGTTCCGATAGAGTTCGAGATTCCGCGACCGGTCATCACTGAAGCAATCGTTAACGCAGTCACGCACCGCAACTATCGCCACAACGGGTTTATCCAGGTCATCGTCTTTGCCGACCGCATAGAGGTGTGGAACCCTGGAGAACTACCACCCGGCCTGACCCCTGAGATGCTTCGTGAGCCTCACGGTCCGATTCCGCGCAACCCATTGATTGCCGAACCGCTGTTCCGAGTAAAATACGTTGAGAAAGCAGGAACCGGAACGACCGATATGATTGCCGACTGCCGGGAAGCCGGCCTGCCCGAACCTGACTTTGAACAGCATGGACCGCATTTCGTGGTAACACTGTGGCGGGATTGGTTGACACAAGCCGTGATGACGCGGCTTGCGTTGAGTGAACGACAACAAAAGGCTATCCACCATGTTAAGACTACCGGCAAGATCACGAATCAAGAACTGCGTGGGTTGACAGGTGTCGTGATCAGAACAGCCTCACGGGATCTTGAAGATCTTGTTCACAAGGGAGTGCTGGTAAAAATGGGGAAAACAGGGCGCAGCACGCACTATGTTTTGGCTCGCAAACCGGACACAAACCGGACATGATTCAGGCATTGATGCAAACTGGACATAAACTGGACAAACAGGACATGGTACCTGATGCATGCCATTGGCATCGGACATGAAACGGGTACTAAAAGGGCAAATCCAGTTGCTTGATATATAATACAACCAACCGCGCCATGTGTGCGTCGAATGCGCCGCAGATGAATCACAAGAACAATCATAATGTTTTGTGGCAATCAGCACTTAGGGGTTTTTGCATAACCCCGCCAAAAGGTATATTTCAGAAATATGCTCTTAGAACGATCATGAGTTCCGCCCTGTAACCATCTGATGTTTCATTACTCCTTAATGGAAAGCCATTTCAGACCAAAGCAGCGAATCACATGTTTCTTGGTGGAGCGCACTGGGTCTCGATAACAGCCTTTGTCCTTTATCTTCTTACCTTTACGACGCTCGATGGTATCGTCTACCCCAATGATGATAGGTAAGTTCACAGGAACTAAGGCAATCAGCAGTCCAAAGAGAATCTTAGCTGCATGGAGACTTGACCAACGCGCTTTACTCAACACTCGATGATAGTTGGTGAAGTGTGGGTCATTTCCCAAGCCCATGACACGCAAAATGGCTGCCACCGTGCGTTCCTTGCGACACAGGATGGCTCCTATTAACAGTATCTTTGCATGCCGCCATACTTTAGCAGAAAACACTGGCGCAAAGTACTCAAGAACGGGTATCACGCCGATTACTGTAACCGTACACCCTAAGAAAAATTCACCCAGTGTTTATGCGGGTTTACCCCAAATATTGGTATTGTGATAGTAAAGGAACTCAAAACCGAGAAAGAATCCTCGGTTTGGGCTTCCTGACGGCGTCTCTTAACCCATGGAATATAGATAACATGCGGGTTTAAAGCACATGACTGTCAAATCAAGAACAACCTGCTTTCCTCGCATAAATTGCTAATGGTGTATAGTTACAGCAATCGGCTTAATACCTGGTTTTAAGGAAAATATGTCCATAAAGTTCGACCAATTTCTGCCCAAATGGAACTACACAGCAATTCCAAATGGGTAAGTTATTTAATTCTCAATCCGAACTCCACCAATCTGATCATGGATGGCAAGAGACTATGCGACCAGTAGAGAGCCGTGTGCCGTGAAAGTGGCATGCACGGTTCGGTGAGGAGGAGATGGGAAACACGCTAATGTATGATGACCTCCCATGTGAGTAGCTCTCTCATACGAATAGGCTGTGCGCTCACTCCTTACTCTACGATTCAGAACGAGGAGATAATGAAAATGGAAGAGGGTTTAGGGAGGAGTCCACCCCAAAGAAGGGAAATTCGGCGAAAGTGACGTTTTTCGTTGACTCAACGACGGAAGTTTTGTAAAATACAGTGTCTTGAGTTCATAAAGTAGGCGGTAAAAGTTGTGTGCGCTCCGACGAATTGCAATGCAATACAGGTTAGATTCCTGTTACGACTGTCTATTGTTGTAAGTCTTACATCAACTGCGATACCCGAAAGGGTATGGTGGGAAGCAGATGGAAAAGGCGCATACCTAAAAGTGAGAAGGAGGAAGCCCAAATGTTCGACAGGATATTCGCTGTAATTCTTGCTCTGGCGGTTATAACAACTCCTGTTTGGTATACAAATGTAGTAGAAGCCCAGATTGTTACTGACGGGTTAGTCAGTTACTGGACTTTTGATCACTCCGATGTCGAAGGCGAAACTGTCAAAGACCTCATCGGAAATAGCGATGGAGTCATGATGGGCGGCACCCAGATAGATGAGGATGGAAAGATCGAAGAGGCTCTGAAGCTTGGCGTAAACGATTTCGTTGACTGCGGGAATGATACGAGCCTGGACATTACTGATGAGATTACGATTGAGGCGTGGATCAAGTTAGATAATCTATCATCAGGATATGGGACGATAGTTGGCAACTGGACATCGAATGCTGGACAAAGAAACTATATACTGCAAACCAACAACGATAAGTTAGAGTTCTATTATAGTGACGGTGGAGCCAGCTATGAAAGCATAGGCTCAACTACATCTATCACAACAGAGTGGACTCACGTAGTTGCTCTACTAGAACCTAATCACGTGGTAAGGCAGTATATAAACGGGGTAGAGGATGCCAAGACTGCTACCTTCAATTGGCCAATAAATAATCACGTCCAGAATTTTTATATTGGCAAATGGGGGGATAGCGACGAATTCTTCAGAGGCGCGCTTGATGAAGTGAAGATTTACAACAGAGCCTTAAGCGAAGATGAAATACAGCAGAATTATAAGGCAATAACCCAACTCGCTGCCGTGGAACCTGCGAATAAGTTCGCCGCGACGTGGGGAAGCATTAAGCGATCCAATCGGTAAATAACCTATGCTAATGTCCTGTAGAGGTAGGTTTTGTTACGAAAGCAGAACAACATTACATATACAGGATGATGTCTCTACTACCAATGAATGTCGGATGACTAACTAAAACCTACCCTCTTTCGTTTGTCATGGTCACTGAACATGACAAACGAAACCTGCCAATACAAGAACAGCCCGGAGAAAATGGAAAAGCGCTTGCCAAAAATGATAGAAAGCGGTATTATTGGCAAGTCTGGTGATTGAAAGAAGCTGTTGTAAATGACTATGAAAGTTCTGCCGGTTTGGGCAACGGAGAGGTTGAGTAAGAAATATGGAGATACTGATTGTTATTATTGCGTTGATACTGACCGCTGTGACGTTTTCATCTCCAGCTTTGGGATGTTACGCAGTAATAGTAGGGAAAAAAGCGTCGGCAGATGGAGCCGTATTGTTTGGTCATAATGAGCAGAGCGGCGACAATAGAGTCATGAATCTTCGGGTTATACCGAGAATAAAGCATGGGGCTGAGGAAGTAGTGGAACTCCTGAGCGGAGGAACACTGCCCGAAGTCAGTGAGACCTATTCGTTTATATGGTCCGAAGACCCGGGTCTCAATGCCTGCGATACATATATTAACGAGTGGGGTGTGGCTGTCGCCAGCGATAGCTGTGGTACGCGAGAGGACTCCTATGATGAATTGGTAGCGCGCGGAGATATTGTGGATGGCGGAATAGGATACATGCTCAGACGACTCGTCATACAGAGAGCAAAAACGGCAAGAGAGGGCGTGCAAGTTGCAGGCAGCCTGCTGGAACGATTTGGCTACAGCGACTCAGGACGGACGCTTGTAATAGCGGATCCGAGCGAGGCGTGGCTGTTATCCATGATCAGGGGTAAGCGCTGGCTGGCACAGAGAGTTCCTGATGATGGAGTGGTGCTGCTGCCTAACGTGCATATAATATCTGAAATCGATCTGAGTGATCCAGACAACTTTATGGGCTCGCCAGACATCGTTGACTATGCAGTGAAAAGAGGGTGGTTCGATCCCGCCAGTGGTGAGCCATTCAGCTTCAGAGCGGCGTATAACTCATCCGAACAGGACGGACGGGACATACGCCAGTGGCGCGGTCAATGCCTCGCGACCGGACAGGAAATCGAGTTTCAGGGGACAGAACAGCTTCCCTTCTCCGTTGAGCCAGACCGTAAATTCACAGTGCGGGACGTCGCTTCCATCCTGAGATACCATGGTCAAGGCGCTACTTGTAACCCCGGGACACAAGAGGCGGCGGTGTTTCAGTTGAGAAATTGGCTTCCGCCAGAGATCGGATGCGTTTACTGGCGGATTTCGGCTGAACCATGCTGTGGTATCCTTGTCCCCTGGTATCTGGGAATTACAGAAACCCCTGAGTCATTCTATAAACCAGCGAGTATCAGCGAGCATTTAACCTTAGATTTCCACTTTAATCCGCCAGCGGGGACGTTTGACCACGATCCAGAGTTTGATTGGTGGGCGTTCAAGGGATTGCAGGATCAGGTGAACAGGGACTATGAAACTCACATAAAAAAGGTGCGAGCAGTTCTGGATGACTTTGAGGATAAGCTGTTCGTGTCTCAATCGGCTATCGAGCAGGAAGCGCTCCAACTGTTTTCCAGAAACAGAGATTTAGCAAGGCTGTATTTGACCGATTACTCGAAGAAGATCGCCCTGCAAGCCGTTGACATGGCAAATGAGATGACTCAGGAATTGGAGGCTAGCCACCGGCAAAAAAAACTTGACAAAGATGGCTGAACACGCTATGACTGTTGATATATCTTGTGTGAAACAGAGCTTCGCAACCGGGCGACTTCGCTCACTGGATTTCGATACGCCTTCGGCTACTCAATCGGCGTTCGCTTAAAGTATAATTCCATAAAAAACTAACGCCGAGCTCGTCGAGGAAGGCCGGGTGATCGCCATGTATCACGGCACGGAGGTGTTTAGGGACAAGTCCGATCAGCGCGGTGAAATCGTAGGAAAGGGGGTGATAGCGGTCCATCGCTGTGTGTATTTAATGTTTACCCAGAGAGTATTTTCAAGTGACGAAGCTTTTTCGTCAAAACTACATTTATAAGGAGAAATATAATGCTTCGATGTTCTCTACAAATTTCGTTTGGTATATTTTTCGCGCTGTTGTTGGCGACAGTGCCAGTGTACGCCGTCCAAAATGCTAAAGTCTCTAATGTCGGCGGAGTGAGCCAGGTCTGGTTTGAAGCCGAAGATTACGATGTGCGCGACCCTGATACCGATGACTACTACATAGTCGTTGACAAAGATGGCGCGTTCGGCAAAACCATCACCCGGGCGGGTGACGGCGGCGGCATGATCAACTGGACGTTTGACGTCAGTGCAGCCGGCGGCAGTGGGGGAACCTGGTATTTCTGGGGAAGAGTTCACAATGTGGGCAACGTATCGGATTACATGCTTGTCGAAGGCGATCCAGACGATGCGGAGATTCCCGCCGGGCCACCCTATCCGGCCGGGAGCGACACTCCGCCGTTTACCAACGATGATGATCGGATTTTTGAGGAAGACACCGTTGACTGGGGTTGGGCCAGGGCAGGCCATGAAGGTGGCCATACCAAAGAGCTTCAAAATGGCGTAAACACCATGTATATTTATCACAGACAGGGAGATAGCACCGTGTACTGGGATGTCTTCATGTGGACAGACAACGCTGACTACGTACCCACCGATGATGACTACTTGGCTGCCCAAGAGACGGCAATGGTGGAGCCTGCTGGTAAGATTGCCACCGTTTGGGGTCAGATGAAGTTGACCCGATAGAGTTTAATAAGAGTTCGCCACATTTCGGATGCTTAGAGCCTTCCATATCTGAGGGACAACTATAGTAGCCGGGTTTGTAGGGGTAGAAGCAATAAAGTCAACCGATAGGCGGGACATTCCTGTCCCGCCCTTAAGTTGTTTCCACACTTAAGTCGGAAGACCCGAAAATTATTAAAAAGAGGTATAGTTATGAAGAAAAATTTCGTCGGGATTTTCCCAATACTGGTGTTGGCGATCTTAATCTCAATACCTGGAATAGCAACGGCAGTAGAGGAGTTTAAAGTTTCCTCCTTTGCCGCTTCTGTTCAGATCTGGTTCGAGGCAGAAGCTTTCGATGAGCGGAATCCTGAAGGTGATCAATATTTCATAGTCACTGGAGAGCCGGGAGCACCCGATGCTCCAAAGGGCGTTTTTGATGAATCTGTCACTCGGAGAGGCGGCGCGGGTGGTATGATCCGTTGGGACTTCGATATCAGCCATACCGAGGGCGAAGAGGGAACCTGGTATTTCTGGGGAAGAGTTCACAATGTAGGCAACTTTTCGGATTACCTGCTCATGAAAGGTGACCCGGATGACGACATACCCGATGGGCCGCCCTTCCCTGGCGGAGATGCAGTGAAACCGTTCGACAACGATGATGATCGGATTTTTGAGGAAGACACCGTTGGCTGGGGTTGGGCCAGGGCAGGCCATGAAGGTGGCCATACCAAAGAGCTTCAAAATGGCGTAAACACCATGTATATCTATCACAGACAGGGAGATAACACCGTGTTCTGGGATGTCTTCATGTGGACAGATGACTCCGCCTACCGGCCCAATGATGAAGATTATACCAACGCCAAAATTCTGAAACCCGGTCAGTTTGCTGTCCAATCTCTGGAGAAGCTCTCAACAACCTGGGGAAGCATCAAGGAGAAATTGTAGATGTGATATACCGTAGGCATGATTTCCAGGAGGGATGAACAATGTGTAAACTGCTCATAATACTAACTCTGAGTTTGGCACTTGTTTCAATCGATCTTGTCGATGGGGAGATACGGCGTCAAGATCTTGGGCGTAGCGTAAAGCTACTCATACTCGTTGACAAGGTGATGCAGCCGCAGGCTGATTGGGTGACTGAGGAGTGGATGGTTAAAGAAACTGCTGAAGCTGCCTTCAACGTGTTCTCTCCACGAAGAGGACACGACAGGCTGGATGAGGTCAAACAGGTAAACGAGTGGTGCAGAAAGTATGGGATCTACTATATGCCCTGGATGCGAGGAACTCTGGAAGCACCGGAAGGGCCGGAAGCCGACGGCAAGAGGATCGTGTGGGCAAGTGGCAACGAACAGCCATTATGGAGCGTCAACTCCGATGAATTCTGGGAATGGACTAGCAGCTATGTCGTGGAATACGCAAAGATCAGCGCTGAGGATGACCGCCTGATAGGCGTCTTTCTGGACTATGAAAATTACCATCCCGGCAGCGAAGGTAATCTCTACAGTCTCTCCTACGATGACGTGATCATAGGCAAGTTCGCGGAATACAAAAAGATGGAAATGCCAACTCTGGAGCCTGCAAAGCGCAGGGATTGGCTGGTGGAGTACGGTTATCACGATGAGTTCTCCAGATTCCAGGTCGACCAGTGGCGCGAGCGATGCCGAGTCCTTCGGGAAGCCGTTGACGAACACAGCCCTGAGTTTCAGTTCTGCATCTATCCAGCACCGGGCTCCCCTTTTGTAGTGGAGGCCGCCTACCCAGAATGGGCCACCGAAAAAGCCCCGCTGATCCTGGCTGACGCCTGGACCTACAACCGCCCTTTGCGGTATTTAACCCATTCCGAGTCGCTGGAAGTCAGCCGCGAGAATCTGTTGAGTAGAATGGAGACGCCGAAGAACGCCGGCATCCCGTTCATGTACGCCGGTGGCATCGACCCCATAGTCAGGGGCGCTGACCCGGAGTTCTCAGGCAAAAAAGCGGTGATGATCTCGGACATTGCTGACGGGTACTGGATTTTCTACGAGGGGCCAACCTATACAAAGCAGGATCACGCCGACTACTGGAAGTGGTTCACCTGGGCTAACGGGGCCATCTCTGAAGGCAACTTCGCCGTGCAGCACGAACCCCGGGAAACTGCCGGCGACTATATTACCTATACCATGGAGTACAATGTTTTCAGGCGCATGACAGAGTTGCCGAAACTGATCGCTCCGGAGGCGTCGGGCGAAAAGGTGGAGTATGACGTTGTTAAACTGCGTGGAGAGAGTGTCCTGCTGATAGCCGGCCAGGCGGGGCAGACCTTTGAGTTAGAGCTTCAGAACCAGCCAATCGCCTACTACAAATCGAAGTTACTATGGGAACTCAGGACCACCGGGATGGATAGGCTCGTCTCCGGGACGATACCGCATGGCGAGTCGGACACTATCAGGTTTACTCCCGACGCGGATGGAATTTATCTACTGGGAGTCACATCCGGGCCGTGCGCTTATTCGGTGATCAGCTCCACCGCGCCGGTTGGGTTATACAACGGGCCGGCGCTCTCGTTCGTCAACGCCGTTGAGCGTCTATACTTCGAGGTACCCGATGGTGTGGAGCGGTTCACACTTACTGCGCGGGGCAGCGGCACTGAAACTGTCCGCGTGAACGTTCTTGATCCGACAGGTGATCAGGTCGCTACCGGGCAGACAACTACTCAGGAAGAAATGGTCATAATCGAGGTCGCTACGAGTGAAAGCGCTGGCGGCATCTGGTCTCTGAAGTTTACAAGGGCGGATGACGGCGTCATTGAGGATCACACCATCCAGCTTGATCCCAAACTCTCGCCCGTCCTGTCACTTGATCCCGGACATTTGTTTAAAGTCTCTGAGGCGAAATACGGGTATTAAGAGCCTATCCGAAAACCTAATTTTGTGATACAATATCCATTGCTGGCTATCCAAAGAATGAAGGAGAAGCAATGGCAGATACAAATGTGAGTAAAGATGTAAATGATTCATACAAGATACCAGACGCGCTTTGGACAGAGATAGAGCCATTACTGCCACCAGAGAAGTCCAAGCCCAAAGGTGGTCGTCCGCGGATGAGCAACCGGAAAGCAATGGATGCCATATTCTACATACTACGCACTGGTTGTCAGTGGAATGCGCTTCCACGTAGCTTGGGTGCCTCAAGCACAGTTCATGATCGTCTTCAGGAATGGCAGAAAGCAGGTGTGTTTCATCGCATGTGGGGAGCTGGTCTTGAGAAATACGATGAGTTGAAGGGATTGGACTGGGAATGGCAGTCCATGGATGGAGCCATGACCAAAGCGCCATTGGGTGGGGAAAAAAACCGGTCGTAATCCCACTGACCGTGGTAAGATGGGAACCAAGCGTAGTGTATTGACAGAAGGACATGGTATTCCATTGGCGGTAGCGGTTGATGGAGCTAACCGGCATGACATGAAGCTGGTGGAACCCGCACTGCAAGCGATGGTAGTTGAGAGACCTGAAGTAACGGATGAGAATCCGCAGAACATGTGCCTGGACAAAGGTTATGATTACCCACAAATTCATGAACTGGTGGCTGAATGGAAATACATACCGCATATCAAAGCTCGTGGGGAAGAGACCAGCGCCAAAGAGCGGATTCCAGGTTACAGGTGCAGACGTTGGGTAGTGGAACGCACTCATAGCTGGATGAATCGCTTCCGACGATTGCTCATTCGTTGGGAGAAGAAGGCTGATAACTATCTTGCTTTGGTTCATTTTGCGTGCGCCTATATCACTTTCCATGCTGCCGGGGTTTCCGGATAGGCTCTAAGCCGATTGCTGTAACCATATACCGTAAGCAATTCAGTAATCTGCCTGACACCTGAACCAAGAAAAGGAGTAGGCTATTATGATGAAAGTTTGTTCTATATCAGTTTTCTGTTTTCTGTTACTTTTCTCCGCTTTAGCTCAGGCGCAGGTGTTATTCTGGGATGACTTCGAGGATGGCACATGGGAGGACAAATGGATTAATGCCGCACAGGGGATATACGAAATAATAGATGCAGCAGAATACAATTCGATCTATGGGCATTTTCCCCTTGATGATGCAAACAACAAAGGCGTCTTGGTATTCGGCGGCGATCAGGGCCTGGCTAACGTAAACGATCACAGCTTTGTTGCCAAAGATGGTCCCTTTTCATTCGGCACGGCAAAGGGCATTACCTTCGAGTCTATGGCACAGTGGGTTGCCGGCGGGCAGGACTTCGTATTAAGTTTGAGTGAGACAGATACCACAGGACTCGACCGCAACCTTGCCTACTTCGATCTTCATGTGAGGACTATTCTGGACCCAGCATTGGTTACTATGTGGGTTCAGACACACTCGCCAATGGACAATCATTTCACACACGTTGATAACATTCCTGCTCCACCGGTTGGCAAATTCTCAAAGATTTCCTTCTACCTAGACGAAGATTATTACAAGCTATATGTCAACGGTGATTTGGTAGACGAAGATAAACATGAATCCGATATGAAGAAAGGCTATATGAGTTGGAGTACCACCGGCGGATGGGGACTTCTGGATAATGTAGTTATCTACGAAGGTGACTATAGTCCAAAGGCCTTTGAGATAGCGAAGTCTGTAGAACCAGCGCAGAAGTTATCCTCAACGTGGGGCGCTATCAAGAGTCAGAACTAATGTTCAACCAGATTAGTTTTTCAGGTATCAGGCGAATTTGAGACAATTACAAACCGGGGGCCAGCTCCTCGGTTTTGGTTTTTTCCTTCCATACGAAACACTTCACAGAATGTCCCTTCTGTGAAGTGAACCTGCACTTTTTCCTTGCATTCTACCCCAAAAAATGGTATATTATTGCGAAAATTCACGTCACGAAAGGAGCAAGTGGTGTCTATCAGTCCCGGAAAACATCCAGACAGCCTCACATATTGGGCACAGAAATATGGAGAGCTTGCAGTGGATAGTATCCGTAGCGAAGCCGTTGGAAAGAAAATAACGCTTCACCTCAATCGCTTCCTGAGCTTCTTCAGGGATACATACGGGCATGACCGTATCTCCACTTGTCTGCGCCGAGATGCCGTGGCATGGCAAACGGCTCTCGGTAAGCATTATGCGGCGTCTACGGTCAACAACCATATGGCTTCGGTGTCGGGCTTCACCACATGGGTACAAGCCTACGATCCCAGCCTGTTCCCTGCTGGCAACCCAATGAAAGGGATCGGTGAGCTTCCATTGCCGCCGCTTGAACCACGCACACTCACAGATAAACAGGTCGCTTCTCTCAAGAACTTATGTGACCGTCTCGAATCGTTCTATCAACTGAAAGGCAAGCGTTGGGCAGCCTCAAAGCAGAAAACGCCATTGTATGCTCACGCGCGTCCCACACGAGATCGGGCCATTGTCTTTGTCTTGCTATCCACAGGTCTGCGCCGTGAGGAACTCATCCAACTGGACCTGGGACAACTCAAACCTGATACTGCCCCTGAACTACTGAAGGCGCGAAAGGCCCAGATTATGAAGGTGCGTGGTAAAGGTAAGACGGAACGTACTGTGTTTCTCTCCGCTGATGCGCGTCAAGCACTGGCTGGCTATCTGGAGGGAGAACGCTGGCAGGATGCGGAGCCGGAGATGGACGCTTTATTTCTGAGCGCCTCAGGTATCCCAGCGCGCTCTTCAGATGGGCGGCTGTCTCCCCGTTCCATCAACCGTATACTTGATCGCATAGGGCGTTTACACGATGCAGAACACAAGGATCCATCTCGTCATATCTCACCCTTACGACCGCACGATCTCCGCCATACCTTCGCCTTCCGATTAGCTCAGATCACTGGCGCAGACGCATACGAACTGGAGCGACGGCTGGGGCACCGCTCACAGCGTTACATCCAGCGTTACACCAATCCTCCAGAGCACATGGCCGCAACCTACGTGGAAACATTCTGATATGGGAAGCCAGGAGAAGGAAGTTTTTGTCTATCAATTTCGGGTATGTCTACGAGAGATAAGCCCGGCTATCTGGCGGCGATTGCTGGTTCGCAGTGATAGCGCCATTGCTGGCCTGCATTATACACTACAGATAGCCATGGGATGGGATGATTTCCACCTGCACCAGTTCATCATTCACGGAAAACGCTACGGTGTATCGAAAATTGGCGGAATCTGGTTTTCTGATGACCCAGAACAGGTGCGCCTGAGTGACCTTCAATTCCGCGTAAAAGCACGCTTTCTATATGAGTATGATTTCGGCGACTTCTGGCAGCATGAGATCCGTGTAGAGAAGAAACTACCCCTGGATCCGAAGAAGACATATCCCGTCTGCATCGGTGGAGCGCGGTCAACTCCACCTGAAGATTGCGGCGGTCCATGGGCATTTATGGAACTACAGCAGCGATATTCATTCTACAATATTACCGAACGGATGCTTGAAATTATTGAAAGTGATGACCTTGAAGAATACCGGGCAGATTACCAGGAGGAAGTAAGAACGCTATTATACTGGCTAAAGTCAGATAAATTCCCGCGGCGTAATGTGAACCGGCGACTGAAGCAGTATGCCCTGAATGATGAAGAATGGATGAACTATATGGAGGACTACTGATATGAGGATGAAAATCCAGGTTATTATTGAATCTGATAACCATGATATACCGGTCACAAAGGAGGTTGCGTGCATACAGCGCGGAGATTTAGCACCTGAAACACTGGGGTTGACGCTGGCTGAGGCTAAGGAGCTTCTGGCAAATGTGCAGGCTAACATGGTAAAGGAGCAGACGACGGAATATGTAGAGCAACAGCGTCGGTGTCCTCTTTGTGAGAAAGTGAGAGGGAAAAAAGACCATCATGACATCGTCTTTCGCTCCTTATTCGGTAAGATGGAAATATCCAGTCCGCGTCTCTATACATGTTCGTGCCAACCTCAAGAAAAGAAGAGCTTCAGTCCAATGGCAGAACGTCTGCCAGAACGTACAACTCCAGAATTGCTCTATCTTCAGACCAAATGGGCATCCCTGATGTCATACGGATTGACTGTTGAGCACCTTGAGGAGGTACTTCCGATTCAGGCTAATGTGGCCACTGTCTTCCGGAAGATGCACACAGTAGCGGAGAGAATCGAGAGCGAATTGGGTGATGAGCAGCATACATATGTTGAGGGTTGCCAGCGGGATTGGGAAAGCCTACCAATCCCTGATGGCCCCATAACTGTGGGCATTGATGGTGGCTATGTCCATGCCCGGGATGAGACAAGCCGCAAGGCTGGCTCTTTTGAGGTAATTGTGGGCAAGGTTATCACGACGGAAGGAGTGAAGAAAAGCTTCGGGTTTGTCAATGGATACGATCAGAAGCCCAAACGACGGCTCTTTGAGA
>Ga0255402_1053_pt1 | contig 16058 bp, 12 predicted proteins | sample ANMaggSeSYBR01D4_FD_182125 | JGI IMG/M metagenome (GOLD analysis project Ga0255402, IMG submission 182125) | Sediment cell enrichment communities from methane seep in Santa Monica Basin, California, United Staets - ANME aggregate JGI... | ecosystem: Environmental > Aquatic > Marine > Cold seeps >...
GAGCAATGCGCGGGAATTCAGATCATACTGCGATCTGACAGACCCCGACTTCGTCAATGTGTGCATGGACGTTCATTGGGTGTTCCGAGGCGGCGTTGACCCCTTCCAGTTGACGCAGGAGTACGGCAGTAGAATAGGCGCGATGCACATTCGCAACTCGACGGATCGTGTATGGATGGAGGAATTCGGCGATGGAGACATAGACTACCGCGCGTATCGGGATCTTATGGAAACCATCAATTACAATGGCTGGCTCACGGTTGAATTGGCATACGAAGCCGAAACGAAAACCACCAGATCGCTCGTGGAAAATTCCAGACTCAGCCGCGAGTACGTCCGACAGATGTTTGGCGTTTAGCGGGCTGATCAGATAGGAGAGTAGGTTGGGGGCTGAAAATAGGTCAGGCACTTCTTTCAGGGCGATATTCATTGGTGTCCTATTCGTAATCGCGGTCTGTTTTATCGTCTGCTACGCGGAGCTTGTGATCAGGTACATCCAGATCGGATTCCTTCAATTTCCGCCGGTTGTGATAGGGATGTTCTTCTTTCTGGTGCTGGGTAACGGAGTGGTGGGGCGGCTTTCACGCCGGCTGAAATTTTCGCATCAGGAGCTTATGACCATCTACTGCATGATGCTGGTGGCTTCCATGATCTCCTCGCGCGGCTTGATGGAGAAACTCATCCCCGCGCTGGTGGGCGTGAACTACTTTGCTAATGAAACAAATTCATGGGCGGAGACGTTTTTTCCGCATATAAAGGAATGGCTGGTGCCGTTTGATCCTGGCAAGGGCGAACTGCAAAAAGTGTCCGTCGGGTTCTATGAGAAAATGGAGGAATGGCAGTCCATCCCCTGGGATAAATGGGCTGTGCCGCTTCTGGCATGGGGCGGACTTGTGCTGATAATTTTCTTCGGATTCATGTGCATGGCTTCACTTCTTCGCAGGCAGTGGGTGGATAATGAAAAACTCACCTTCCCTTTTGCTCAACTGCCGCTGGAGTTTGTCAAAGGCACGGAGCGCGCGGGGCTTTTCAGAAACAGGCTCATGTGGGTTGGGTTCGCCATACCTGCGGTGATCTTTACCCTGAACGGATTGCACAGGATAATTCCATCCGTTCCGCATCTGTCACTGAGCATATCCCTCAACCAGTATTTCACCGAGCGACCGTTTAATAGCATCGGTTATACACGCATTTTCTTCTCCTTTGCCGCCATCGGTTTTTTTTACTTGCTTCCCATCCAGCTATTGTTCAGCCTGTGGTTTTTCTTCATCCTCACCAGAGTTCAGAGCGTGATCGCGACCATGTTCGGTATGCGAATCCAATCCATGCCGCTTTATCCCACACAGGCTTTTATAGGTCACCAGATGGCTGGCGCGTATGTGATTCTTGTGGGCTACCTCTTTTATGTGAGCTTACCGCACGTCAAGCAGGTGCTCAAGCATGTATTTCGGCGGGAAAAACTGGACGATTCTAACGAGTTAATGCCCAACAACATGGCTTTTTGGGGGTTGATACTGAGCTTCATTTTCACCGTTGTGTGGTGCTACGTGGCTGGCATCACGCTTTGGTTCGCCGCTTTTGAGATACTGATCTACATGTTTTTCGTGGCTATTGTGATGGCAAGAAGCACGGCGGAGGGCGGTCTCCTCATGACCGAAACGTCCTTCCGACCGATGGATATGTATTCCATGGTCATGCCAAAAGCCTCTCTCGGCGGATCAACGCTGACCGTGCTCTCGTTCTTTGACGCCGTGTTCACAAGGGATCAGCGCGGCTTGATCCTCACCGGGTTTCTGGACAGCCTTAAAATCGTAGATGGCGTACACATGAAACGGCGGTCGCTGCTGTTGATTCTGACAGTGGCAATATTAGTGGCAATGTTCAGCGCGGGAGCGATTCATCTGTGGCTGCCTTATAATCGCGGCGCGCTTAATATGTACTCCTACGTTTACTGGGGCAACCCGCTGTTGGGATTTCGCTCCAATGCAGCCGCTGTGGAGCGCGCTGGTGGACAAACCGCTGACTGGTCAATGCTGGCGTTTTTCATTGTGGGTTCAGGCATGACTGTCTTCCTTGTGATCATGCGAACTATGTTCTGGTGGTGGCCCCTGCATCCTTTGGGCTACGCGCTTTCGGCGTCGTGGACTATGATCGTATTCTGGTTTCCTGTTCTGGTGGCATGGACTATCAAACAACCGCTGATGCGTTATGGCGGCGTAAAAAACTATCAGAAATACAGGCCATTCTTTCTGGGAATGATATTCGGCGAATTCGGAATAGCTGTACTCTGGACTATCGTAAGCTGGGCGGCAGATGTTCCCGCGCCGTCTTTCCCCTGGCCCTGAGGATAGCGCATTTCAGTTTTTGAGAATCCCCGCGTAATGAAAATGCCACTGTGCGATTTTTCGACAGTGTTATTCAAAAAGTGTGCAGAATGTCAACACTTGTCCCTTTCGGAGAAAGCCACAATTACTAACAGGTTAGCGTTTTATATCTTCCCCGAATGCAAAGAGTGTGTTCCCAAGCTGTTCCTGATCTGTATGGAATCCTGAAATTTTTCGGAGATAGAACATACTGGAACAACCCGCCTGAATGCTGGAATTTGCCGCAGGTTTACTGTCCATGCGGGTGTGTGCGATGGATTGGCGGAAACCAGACCAGGGGGAATGAATCTTGCATGTACGTTATTGGTTTGTGAAATATCATCTAAATATTATTACAGAAACAGTGGGAGGTGTTAAAATGAAAAAGTTTCTGGGCATTTTCTCTGCTTTGTTGTTGGTAATGGTTTGGGTAAGCTCGTCCGACGCTACTCCAATTACCTTTATCGACACCACTTTTTTCAATCCGACTGGAACCAATCCCCTAGAAGACTATGTTCGTCATGGACGGGGGACCGTTAACAAACTTGATGGTATTCTCGATTATGTCACATGGATCCATCATTTCGATTTTGTTCCACCGGCTGAAGAGGTAACAGCGGGAAAGCTTACAGTTTGGTTGAAGGATGACGCGGAAGATCCGTGGTGGTTTCCGTGTGAATATGCTTTCGGTTGGGCTGAAGATGGCACCTGGGATTTGGGTGAAGTAGATACAGGTGACTATAGTTATAACGTCACTGCTTCCTATCTCGAGGATGGAAAATTCCAGATAGTCCTGGGATCACTCGGGGGGGATTTCTACATCGATCGGTCTGATCTAAAGGTAACCTATAATCCTGTTCCCGAACCGGGCACGTTGCTCCTGCTCGGCAGTGGTCTGCTAGGACTGGCGGGCTATGGGTTCAAACGCAAAAAAAAGAAATAGCAATCTGCTGGAAGTTTTATCAGCAAAAAGGCAGTATAGTGTAAATAACTATACTGCCTTTTTTCTTGCGGCGTGTGGCGTTATTCTTGCAGTAAAAATTGGCTGATATACTGTTTCGTCAGCAAAAGCATGGTTTGGCGCATCTCGCCCCTTGCCCAGATGGGACCATGCGGTTCGATGGATAAATAGCCATCGTACCCATGCTCATAGAGAAAAGCCATCACTTTTCCCCAGTGAATATCGCCCATTCCTGCGGCTGGCTGTGAAACCAGATTGCCTTCGTGGTACACGTGCTCCTTGATATGGAAGTGCGATATTTTGTCGCCGTGATGGCGAAGCATGGCAAGATAGTCGTCGCCGTGATTGAGCCAGTTAGCGGGGTCGTATTTGACTCCCACCTGCGGAAATTTCTCCCACACTCGCTCGTATGCCTCGATGGAATCAAAAAAGCTGTTGCCGTGTACTGCGTACATTGAGACCTTCATGCCGGATTTCTCGATACGATCCAGAAAGGGCGGAAAAATCTTCCCGAATTCCTCGACCTTGCGTTCCAGCGAAGCATCCGGGATGTCCCCGCCACCTGTTACGAAGACGCTCGCGCCCAGCGTTTCAGCGAAGCCGATGGCGCGGTTGAGCATTTCATGCGCCGTCGCACGTTCTGTGGCGTCCTGCGCCAGATGATTCCATCCCCACAAGCCCAGCGCCGAAACTCCTATGCCGTGCGCGTCAAGTATCTCTCGCATCCGCCGCACCGTTTCCACTTCCAGGTCTTTAAAATCTCCCCAGTAGTTGTATTCCAGCGCGGCGAATCCATGTTCAGCAGAGAATTTCGCGTCGGATTCAACGCCCGCCAGACCATTGTTTCCAATGAATCCAAGTTTCATGCCCATTTATTATCTCCTCGTATATTATGTGTTGAAAAAACCATCGACTCAATAGTTCGACCATATTTCATAATACCCCGGCTTTCTGAGGCATCTTATGGTTTTCTTCCTGATCTTCTCCGCCATTTCGACAGTTTCGCGCCGCTCTACGCAGTTATAGCCCGCCTGCTGGAACAGCTTTCTGGTTATGGTGTGAAGTTTGCGGTTGAGATCGTCCACCGCGCCGCCCATTCCTATCCATTTTCCTTTGAGTTCCAAAAAAGCGTTGAGATTATCAGGGCTTTTCTTCTGAGTCAACGCTCGCGTTTCTTTTGCCAGTTGTCTGGCGTAGTCCAGATCCTTTATGTTTTCCTTCTCATGCTCAAACGCGGCTATGAGTTCCCCTGCGATGCTTTCCATTTCATCAAGAAACTGCGTTAATTCTGGTTTTTCCTTCTTTGCAGAAGCCAGGAACTCTATCATCTCATGGGCGAAATCCTGATACTCCAAAGCCCTTTCGCGTTCTCTGAAGAGGAAGTATATCATATCCTCAGTGCCGCCCTTCACGTAGTCCTTTTTCTCCACCTCTTCCCCCGCCTCAAAGACTCGTTTGAGCTTGGCTGTGACGCCGCAGGTGGCTGAACCAATGACGCTGTCAGGTCTTCTCAGACTTCGAGTTAATCTGCCGTCGGGATCAGTTAGCCTTTCGTAGGTTTCGTCACCCAACGTCTGTCTCAGAATATCAGCAGGGGCGGAAACTGAAGCCGGCGAGCCTTTCCTTTCCATGAAATATATGATGGATTCTCCCTCTGGCGGTATTTTCTTGCCGAGACGATAGAAGGTATTTTCGTCCTGAAACCAGACAGGATAGGGATAGTGTCCTACGCCAGCCCGCCAGAATCTTTTGCCCCTGGATTCTCTAAAGGTGTATCTGGTGTTCACCCCAGCCTCGCGTAATTGAGTTACCCATTTCGCCGGGAAAGGTCTCTTCCAGTCAATGACCACGTCCTTTTCCAGATTTGAGCGTTTCAGCAGTTCCTCATGCCAGATGCCGGGAGCGTCCAGTACGGCAAGATAGAGGCTCTTTCCGTCATTTTCAAAGTCAATTGCTCTAAACAGTCGCTCGCCTTTCACGGAGAGGCTTACTCGCTGTTTTCCATCCTGCCACGTCATGACCAGCGCGCTGTTCTCACCTTCCAGCAGACTCAACAGAAAATTCTCCGAGGGGATGTGCAGGGCTTCAAGGGGATAGTTTCTGGGATCGAAGAGAAGATCATCGCTGATGAAGTTGGGAACTATGGCAAACCGAATTGGACAGAGGACGCTCACTCCCTTTCCAATAGGCTTAATCTGGATAATTCGCTCCCTGCTGAACGAAAAGACGGCGTATGGCGAAACTTCAATAGTCGCTTCGTCGTCCGTATTGTGCAGTATTTTGCAGGCGGCGATACCTCCATGCTCTCCTTTCGACTCAAGCGGGATAATCTCCGCTCTCTTCTCCCCTGACTCTGAGTAGATCACCACTCCCGTTTCTGAACCAAAAACGACGGCTAGATGCCCATTTCCCAGCACCACGTCGCCTTGAGGCTGTATTCCGGCAGAGAGCGGTTTCCAGTCGGTTTTTTCCTCCATGCTGACAAATGGCGATACCGTGTCCCATAGCTGAATACGGGCTGGCTCTTTAGCTAATTCCATCGCCACAAGTTCCACATCGTCCAGCCAGAGACGCCCGGGAACCGTCAGACCAATCTGAATTGACCCTGGGATCGCCTCCAAAAAGGAAACAGGGAACTCAAACTTTGTCCATTCGCCGCTTTTCAGGCTGCACGATTCACTAAGAGGTGCGCTCCAATCCGTTGCACGATAGATCTGCGCCGAAAACTGAATATCCTTATCGCTCTTTGCCCATAAACGGAAAGTATAGTCTCCCCGCTTGATCTCCACGCTCTTGTTCGGATGGATGTATCCCTCCTCATTTGTATGCTCAATAAGAAGACACTGTTTACCGTTTTGCGCCTCCTTATCGGTGAGGACTACTCTACCTTCGGCATTGCGTTCCTTCTGATCTCCCCAGTCGTCTGGCAGTCCTCCCGGCTTTCCCGCCTCAAAGCCTGAGTTGGAAATGATATTCTGAGCATTTGAGACTCCCTGAGTTATCAGCAAAAAAAGAAGGGCTAAAACTATACTGTACTTGTAACAAGACATCATGGTTTCCTTTCAAACGAAACATATTTAACGCTCTGACTGACAACAGTTATTATACTCGCCTGTTCAGCGGCGTCAATAGCAAACTGCCGACGAATGTTTTGATTCATAGAAGTTGACAATCTCATCTATTTTAGGTACTATTATATATATTGAGCAACCATCCGGTTGTGAAGCAACCATACACCGGTAGCCGGGGTTTACCAACTCTGACTTCACCAAGAGGATTAGAACATGCCGATATTTTCTGCTGATCAATTGAACAAAGTGAGCGCCAGCATATTCAAAGCCGCCGGCGCGCCGGCGGACGAAGCGCGGGTGATAGCCAAATCGCTGGTCAACTCGAACCTCGCCGGGCATGATTCACACGGCGTCATACGAATACCGCAGTATATATCTCTCCTGAAAAAGGGCGACATCGTTCCCGGCGCGAAGATGGAAATAGTCCGTGAGAATCCTAGCACAGCCGTTTTGAACGGTAACTGGGGGTTCGGTCAGGTCATGGCGCGTAAGGCTATGGAAATAGCCATAGAAAAAGCAAAGACGAGTTCGCTGGCTTCGGTATCCATGTCGCAGTCGAATCACGTCGGAAGGCTGGGCGAATATCCCGTCATAGCGGCAGAACAGAATATGATCGGGATGATCTGCGTCAATAATCACGGCGCGGCGCAGTGTATGGCGGCATGGGGCGGCAAAGAGCGCAGACTTTCGCCAAATCCTATCTCCATCGGATTGCCCTCGGGAACTGGAGACCCTGTGCTTCTGGACATAACTACGGCAGTAGTGGCTGAAGGGAAAGTGCGGGTAAAACGAAACAGAGGCGAAAAGCTCCCGGAAGGCTGTATAATAGACGCTCAGGGGAATTCCTCGATCGATCCCAATGACTATTATGCCGGCGGAGCGATACTTCCCTTCGGCGGATTGGTCGGGCATAAGGGCTACGGGCTGGGATTTATCCTCGACATCCTTGCCGGAGCATTGAGCGGAGCCGGTTGCAGTAGAGCCGACGCGTCCAGATTCGGAAACGCGGTGTTTATTCTCGTGATAAATATCGAGAATTTCATCGCCCCTGAGAAATTTAAAACGCACGTAGATGGCTTGATAGAATATGTCAAATCATCTCCAAAACTGCCGGGAATTGATGAAATCCTCTTCCCCGGTGAGATCGAAGCCAAAGAGAAGAAAAAGCGGCTGGGAAACGGCATATTTATCGAAGATGAAACCTGGGGACAGATAATAGAAACAGCCGAGGAACTGGGGATTGAAGATATATCACCGGTTTAGCGTTGTTTTGTAGGGCTTCTACGGAAACTCCGTTAGGGGTGGTATGTCTATATACCAACAAACTGGTTAGCTCCGTACCGAAGTTTGACACTTAGCGATTGACAAATGAGAGCGCCTGTGATTCACTGTATGCATGGGAAATATAGAGAATTTGAACGAAAGCGAAGGGATGTTGATGTCGAGGATCGGCGTTCCGGGAATAGGGGATAAGAAATCAGCTCATCAGATAGAAGCGAAGCCTTGCTCTCACATCTCCTTATTCCCTCTGTGCCTCCATGGTTTCTCTACTATATTGTCACAGGAGCCTGAAACCATAGGTAATGAGAGATTTGAGGGATAAGATACATCATGATAAACGGAATTAACGGCAATGATTCCTTTATCTTGGGCATACATTTTTCCACCATCATTTGCATTGATTGAATACATAGGATAACTGGAGGAAGAAACGAGTAGCCGTATGCAGTGATCCCTGAGAAATGTGATCGCTGTACTGGGAAACTCGATTGTCACCTGATAAATCTCACCCGGCGTCATGAGTTCCGCTTCAGCGGTTGAGTTACGGAATCTCATGCGCTGGATACTTTCGGCAATCAACATGGAGCGGCCATCTGGATATACATCAGTCAAGATAGCAAAAAAATCGGTGTCTCTGCAATCAGAAGAGACATATAGCTTTAACCGAATTTTGCCGGTAACAGAAAAGTCTTGCTCAAGAACGGGCGTGGTAAAAGCGATCACGTCCTCGCGATTCTCTATCTGTTCTCGCTGATCCTGAGATCCCCAGTTCCGACCACCAACGGTTGGAAGTGGATCAGACGGATCATAACGAAAAACTGTAGGTTTTGACTGACCTTCAGGCGGAGTTCCAGATAGCCTCTTATCACCACTCAGATAGTATGACTGTATCTCCGAATTCTCCAGTGGCCAAATCTCAGTCGCATACCATTCATTATTACCCATCTGATAATACTCAATCGGTGGTTGTTGCTCATCGAAGTTGTTCTGTTCATCCCGAAGCCAGTAGTCGAAGAAAGCCTGTGCCTTCCTAATGGCATAGTTCTGCACTCCCGGGAACTCCAGTTCGCCACTCTTCTCTTGATCGACATTGTGTGACCAGGGTCCCATGATGAGTTTGGTATGTTTTCGGGCCTTCTGTTCACCATTTTCGCGAATGCTGTTATAGGCCTGGATCATGCCATCTGTGTAGGCGTCAAACCAGCCGCCGATCAGCAGCATAGGTACATGGATGTCTTTACCATACAGACCGACATGTCCCTCATACTCTCTCCAGAATTCATCGTAGGCAGGATGCAAAGCCAACGCATCGTAAAGCCTCGCTCCTGTTACCTGCTCAAGAGCGCGAACGAATCCCTCCCACATGACACCACCGGGAAAGAAGATGTTGTAGTCATAATACAACGGCATAACCATTGGCACACAGCAGATCAGGTGCGGTGGATTTGCGCGAGCTGTTTCATATTGTGCCGCAGCCAAAGCCGAAGGGCCCCAAGTTCCTACCTTCCCATTGCACCAATCTTGCCTTGCGATCCATTCTATAGTGTCATATCCATCAGAAGCCAGCGGAGCCACCTCATCAATCCAGCGCATTATACCACCGTGTGGCTTGAGAGCGCTTCCCGAACCGCGATATCCCCGGAAGTCGGCTACGACGAAGGCATAGTTTGCATTGGTAAAGAGGGACTCTTTACCATATTTTCCGTTGCCCTCAAACCAGGGCCGGTAGCTATCCTTGTTATACGGGGTTTGGATAAGAACAGCCGGGTGTTTCCCTTCCTTCTTTGGTAGGTATATATCAGCCGCCAGTTGCTCACCATCGCGCATGGGAATACTCGTGGCGAAAGCATCAAAGGGCGCATTAGTCAGGGATATAGCCTCCATCCTGCAGTTCATGGGTTTTTCCTGTATGCCAGGCGTCGGTAGCACTGTACCAAAACTGATCCCAATAAACACGACGGCAAGCAGAATTTTTCCAGGCCTGACTTGCTCTTCAGTGGGACGGAGCGGATTTAATTTTACCCCATACATCCGGCAGCTTCCCTTCGGTATTGACAGTCGATGGATCAGGTAATGGAGCAGGTTCTGCTCTATATACCTCAACAGTGGAAACTCCTGTAAAAGGCAAACCTGTTATCGATCCACCAATGGCATAAATCCTATCATCCATCGCAACGGTAGCAAGTAGCATTCGCGCCGTTGGCATATCGGGTTTCCTTGTCCATGTGTCCGACGCCGGGTCATATTCTTCTACGGTTGACAAGGGCGCAGCAACCGGAGATAGTGCCCCACCAACTACGTATATCTTTCCGTCCATGGAACTGGTAGAGATGTAAAGCCTTGGGGATGGCATATCAGCTTTCCTTGTCCATGTGTCCGTTGCTGGATCATATTCATCTACAGAGAGGGCATATGTTCCAGGAACCTGTGCGCCACCTATTGCATAGATTTTATCATCTACAACGCTGGTGGAGAAAGCAAACCTGCCAACTGGCATATCAGCCTTCCGCGCCCAGGTGTCAGTTGCCGGGTCGTACTCCTCGACAATCTTAAGGCCCGGTGACCCTCCGGATCTACTGCCTCCCATGGCATAGATTTTTGCATTTACCGCGCTGATAGACAAATCCGTTCTGCCTGTTGGCATAGGAGTTTTTATCTTCCATGTATCACTTGATGGGTCATACTCCTCTAAGTTCCGAATACCTGCTCCACCGGGACCTGCGCTGCCTCCCATAGCGTAGATCTTTCCATTCACTACGGCAGTGGAGAAGGCCCCTCTTGCCGTAGGTATAGGCGCTTTCGTTGTCCACGTATTGGTTGATGGATCATATTCCTCTACGACGTCAACTCCCCCACCAACGGCGTAGATCTTACCATCTACTATACTGGCTGAAAGCGCTCCTCTCGCCGTAGGCATATCACTGGCGTTCGTCCAGGTATCTCCTTGTGGAGCCAGCAAGAGATTACTTTGCTCATTTATACGACCAGCGCCTTTGTTGTCAACCTTCCCCTGGTCCATGGCGATGAAAGGTATCTCCGAATATTTCAGAATACTGACTGGTATTTCACCAGTTTTGAGCACTGCCGTTCTGCCAGGAAGCAAAAAGCTATTGGCGAAACTTGGTGATCTGGATACACTCAGATATGGGCTGAAACTCATGAATATGAGTGTGATTCCGGTTGCCAGGGATATTCCCCAAGGCAATCCTGCTGTCCGCGGCATTGGATGAATCTTTATACGCTTGACTGCTTCAACGATACGGAACGTAAAGCCAGCCTGTAATCTCTGTCCCTCAAATGCTGTACCCATCATAGGGATCATCTCCTCCTTGATCTGTGCTCGCGCTCTACTGAGCCGCATCCCGATGGCACCCGGGGATACGCCCAGTGCGCTTGCGATGTCTTTGATAGTCATGCCACCAAAGTAATGTAGCATGAGCACCTCGCGATACGTCTCAGACAGCGAATCCAGCGCTTCCCGAACGGATTCATCCCGTTGACCGTCACGATAGAAATCCAGAGAGAGATTATCTATTGCTCTGGGATCTTGATCCTCGACGAAGTCTCTATCAACGCGCTTTGACCTTGCACGGAACCATTGCACACAACGTCTGTATGCTATGCGGTATAGCCAGAAGGCAAAGCTTTCCCGTCTCCTCAAGCTCCGCAGGTCTCGGTAAGCCTGCAGAAAGACTTCCTGAGTCATATCCTGAGCGTCCTGGAAGTCGCGGAGTTCTGCATACGCAAATGCGTATATACCCGCCTTATATTTGTCTACAAGCACGCCGAAAGCCTGTGGCCTTCCGTTGAGACATTCGTGGATTATGCTGCCATCTTCCGTTTGCATCTCCAAACTCCTGAGAGCTAGCTATCACTACCGACCATCCATTCTCTCACTCGCCCTCCCGCTCCCTCGCCTCCTCCTTCCCCTCACTATATAAGGCGCGGCGAACGGCAGAAACTTAACACAGAACCTCGAAAAAGTTGGTGGCACCGCCATGAAGGACAGAAATTGATATACAAACAGCCATGAATGAAATCTGGCTTTATTATACTTCCAGCGCAATCTACGCGTCAATCATCTTTGTCTGATTTGCGGAGTATCGAGCATTCTCCGGTCTACCAAGATGCAAATGGGGAATTTAGGGACGAATGTTAGGTAAGGTAGGTGAGCTTAGCGGCGATTTCTATGCTAGCGTTTATTCCTTTCCCATAACTGTCAAACTTCGGTCCGTAAGCAAGTTTGCGAAATGATCATAAGGTTTGTAGTAAGGCGATTCATCGCCGTCTGTAGCGAACAACATGGAACGTGCAATAAATTGCACTACTACAAACCATCGTTGTAGCACTAATGCCAGAACACATAGACAGGAATGCCAAAAATCACGCCGATTATGCTCCATGCGCCGCCTATCATGAACTCGCCCAGAATCAGCCCGATGAAGAAGGGAACCGCTTTGCGGTATGATTTCAATCCGCCGTGCCTGAGAATTACTGTCTTGATTACCCAACTTATGAATATGGCGAACCACATCCTGTTCATGTTGTAGTCGCGAGCCAGCGGATAAGCTATAGGGTGGATGCTCCACCACAGGAAACGGGTTCTCATCGTCATCAAAAAGAAGGTGAAAACCATGCCGATCCCCATGAAGGATACATGGACACCGTCTGTAAGGGAAAGCTGGTTGAGCCAGTTTTGCAGATTGTGCCCGAATGTATGCCTGCCGCTGCCTAAAGCGTGCCAGCCCAACCCTGAAGCCGCCCCTTCCACGTAGAAAATATGGAGATACGCCCAGAAAGCCGCCGGTATGCCCACAGCAATCGCCGCCATCATGGCGAATGAAAGCCTCCTGCCGTCCATGCCAGTTCGCTCCGCCAGCTTGAATGCTTCCAATTGATGCGGCATGGGATGGCAGGTGTACGACCTGTTGAAAAACCAGTAATAAGAAAACATGGTGAGGGTCGGAGCGTTGAGCCTGCGCGTGCCGAATATCCATCTAATGACGTGGATGGGACCGCCATAGTTTAGCTCATGCAGAGGAGGTCCCAACTGCGCCCTCATTCGCGTAATGACAGTGGAAATGCCGAAATAGATGACGAAAAATATAGGGATTATCCAGAGCGACATTCCCGCCTTGTAAGAAAAGAGCGTCAACAGGAGCATACCGAAAGTTATGCCCAGTATCGCAGTTCTGTACCGTATTGGCTCGTCCTCGCCTGTCTCCTGTCCATACAGGACGTTTTTTATCACCCCGAACAGATACTTCCTGCTAGTCCAGAACAGGATCACCACCAAACCCATAAGCGCGCCATACACCTGCGCGTAAGGGTAGGGGAATCCCGGCAAACTGCGCAGTCCCATGATACTGCCAGCGACAAACTGAGCCTTCCAGAATAGATAGAAAAACCAGTAGGAGAAAGATAAGTCCAGCGGTATGAAATACCCAAGCCCTATAAGAAACGGATAGAAATGCAGAGGCGTCCAACCTATAGCATTCCAGGGCTTTTCCACAAAATAGCTTCCCAGATTGAAGTCCCTTATGGGTATGCTCGGTATCGTCGGATAGAAGAAATGAAGGCTGTTGAGCATGTTCATGCCGCCAGCGATGCCGAAACCGATCCATAACAGCTTGTTGCTGAAAAAACCGGACCCTCCCCCCGCTTTCGTCATCTCCAATGGAAGCTGGATGATGGGGTAGCTCAACTTTTCGTTCTCCGTCCATCGCTTTCTCATGATGACGTTTATGCAAAGCATCACGAAAATAAGGACGAAGATAAAACCAGACCACCACAGCACAGGCTTAAGCCATGCCTTGATGTAAAAAATAGCGTAAAAACTCGACTCGCCCTCGTAGTATTCGGTCAGTATGCCCTTGTCGCTGATGGAGAGCCATTTTGGTATGTATTTCAAAAACAGGCTCTGCCATTCGTTTTCCGGCGTAGCGAACCAGAAAGGATGCCCGAACAGCGTGACCAGCATCCCCACCATGTCCAATCCAGCGACAGCCGTTCCCATGCACAAAATGACGTAAACAGTGAGCAATTCCCCTTGAGCCAGAGCAAATCGCTCTGCAAATTTTCTGGCAATAAGATTGAGAAGCGTCAGGAAGGTCACGCAGAATATCACGTTGTAAAATATGGACATGTAGGTGGGAGAACCGCCCCAGACCATTGATCGCTGGGCGATCCAATAAGAATTCGGTGGGATCAGGATCAGCCCGATCACTATCGCCCGCCAGCTTACCCCTCTGCCTTTTTGTACCACAGTTTTTTCTCCTTCAGAAACGCATCAATCCGCTTTGAAATCCACTCTACTTCGCTAGGTTCTCAAGATTTTACTCAGTGTATCAAGTCGCAATCGCGTTTTCTCCCGCTCCTTTTCAAGTGCCTCAACAAGTTGATATGCCATTGCGCGGAAATTTTTTTCTGGGTCTCCCGCAACTTCATCAAAGAATCCAGCATTTGCCGCTTCGGAGGTATCTATCCACTCCTGCCGAATCGCGTTTGCGCCATGCAGCGCCCCAGCAATACTTCCAACTATGCTGGAGATGGTGTCACAGTCTCTACCAAAACTCGCTCCTTCGATGAGACATTGATTGACGTCTCCCTGGCACAGATACAGAATTGCCATCACGATGGGAACAATCTCAATACTGCTGCCGCTGAAGAAGCGATCTTTCTTCCATCCCCGGCTGGGCCATGTCCAATCAAGCATTTTATCATAATATTTTTCGGTAAACTCATCAACCGTCTCACTGCTATAAGCGATATCCATCGTCAAAATGATCGCTCGTTGGATTATATAGGTACAATGTGCCGACATCACCTGGAGTATGCTATCAAATGTCGCTCCCGGCGAAAACGCTTCAGCAACTCCGGCAGCCAGTGTTGCTGCGCCGTCCCGGTTGACATCATCCTGATTGACAAACGCAATGTTAAAACCGTCCTGGAATGCTTGATCAGGGTTTCCGGCGTTGATAATTCCGATTGGCGCGATTGCCATTGAAGCACAGCCCGCTGGTGGCTGTCCTTTACCCGTATCCCAGGGATTCATACCGATCCTGAGCTTCTGGTGGACGATCTTTTCATTTACCCACAACCGATTTGGATTGAGCTTTTTCAGCCAGATATTTGCATAATCATCCGGGGTTACTCGACCACCCTTTTCGACAATAGCAAGGCAAAGATAATGGCGAAGCACGCTGTCATCGGTGATCGAGCCAGGTGTTCCGTCAGAATATTCTGTATTGAATGGCATGAATTTCTCAACTTTGCCATATTTCTCGCGAATCTGCGTGTAATACCATCCCTCAACAGGCGCTCCCAAAGCATCACCTATTGCGCCAGCGATCAAACAGCCATAAACTGCATCAGAAATGTCCTTTGCCATTTATTCATCCTCCGCTGACAAGCCTTAACACCGAACCATTGTTGTAGTATTATGTCTGTCGAAATTTCTCCAGCAACTCCCGCTGTTCGGGCGTTATATACTTTGGCAACGACACGTTCACTTTGACGAACTGATCGCCTTTGCCTGTGCCGTCTTTTCTTTTGACTCCGCGCCCTTTCAACCTGAGAAGCGCGCCCGGCTGTGTCCCTGGGGGGATTTTGAGCTTGACTTTCCCGTCTATTGTGGACACCATGAGAGTGACGCCCAGTATCGCCTGAATGAAATCAACGGTTACGTCACAGTAAATGTCATCGCCTTCTCGCCTGAAAAAACGATGTCCCTTGATCCGCGGGATGATGTAAAGGTCTCCCCTGGGACCGCCTGCCACGCCAGTTTCGCCCTGTCCCGGCACTCGAATTTTCATACCATCGTGCACGCCTGACGGAATCTTGATGGAAATTTTGCGCGTTTGCTGTATTTGCCCCCTGCCACCGCATGTGCGACACGGCACCGAGATTATCGTTCCACGACCGTAGCAACGCGGGCATGGGCGGCTTAATGCGAAACCGCCCTGAATAGACTGAACTGTCCCAGTCCCTTCGCACTCCGGGCACGTTTCCGTGCTTGTGCCGGGCTGCGCTCCAGTTCCTCTGCACGCGGGGCAATCTTCCTCTCTCGGCACAGCGATAACCGTGTCCCACCCGGAGATAGCTTTGTCGAAAGGCACTTCCAGTTCGAGGGTTATGTCAGAGCCGCGAGTTGGTCCATATTTACTGCTTCGGACGCGTTCGCCTCTGTCAAAGACGCGCGAGAACAGGTCGCCCAGCCCGCCGAAATCCTCGAAGTTGAACCCTGAACGCCTGCCGCCGTTTCTATCGCGAGCAAATCCACCGCCCATGTCGCCAAAGCTGAAACCGCGTTTTTCTGCCTCCCGCAGCTGATCATATTCAACACGCTTCTGAGAATCCTTCAATACATCGTAGGCTTCCTGT
>Ga0255402_1054_pt1 | contig 16038 bp, 13 predicted proteins | sample ANMaggSeSYBR01D4_FD_182125 | JGI IMG/M metagenome (GOLD analysis project Ga0255402, IMG submission 182125) | Sediment cell enrichment communities from methane seep in Santa Monica Basin, California, United Staets - ANME aggregate JGI... | ecosystem: Environmental > Aquatic > Marine > Cold seeps >...
GGCAGAGACGTGGGGGAGTTCCTGAAATTCATAGAATCCAGAGACATAAATGTGCCGCAAGTGAACCAGAGAACGCTTCTACAGTTCCTGGAATACCTGTCCCAGAGAAAACTGAAGGGCAACACAAGACGCCGGAAGATGGAGGCGGTGAAGACCTTCTATCGAGGGATGCAGAAGATGGGCGAACTGGAACAGGACCCCTTCCACAGCTTCCAGGATATGCCCCGAACGGCGGATGCCCCCATGCGCGTCCTGACGGAGGCGGAATACCGCACCCTCCGGGACGTGGTGAGATCCAGCCGGCGTAAGACGGGGATCAGGGACTACGCCATCCTGGAACTGGCGCTGCAGACCGGCCTCAGAAGGTCCGAGATATGCTCCCTGACGTTGAACGACGCGCAGTTCTCCACCAAAACCACTACGGGACACGTGACGGTGAGAAAGGGTAAAGGCGGAAAGCATCGGCAGGTGGTGCTGAACTCGCCAGCGGAGAAGGCGCTAAAAGAATATCTGGCAGTGCGACCCAAAGGCACACCCAACCAGGAGATGTTCCTGAGCAACCGACTGGGACCATGCTCCCCGGTGGTGATGAGCAGGATATTCAAGAGGTATATGGAGAAGGCGGGGATACAGGGGGCGTCCTTCCATTCCCTGCGCCACACCTTTGCCACCCACAGCCTGCGGAAAGGGACCAATATTATAGTGGTGCAGGAGGCGCTGGGACACAAAAGCCTCACTACCACCCAGAAGTACCTGCACTTCCTCCAGGAGATGATGGAGAAGCTATATTAAAACATACGGTGAGTTACGAAGACAACCTCCTGGAGCGGTTGAGAGACCCAGAGTTAGCACAGGCTTATCTCGAAGTTGCTTTTGACTCTTATGAAAAAGACGGGGATACCCGGGCTTTATTGTTGGCTATGCGGGACGTTGCTGAAGCCCAGGGCGGGATTGGCCAGCTTGCCAAACGAACAGCCATTAGTCGTCAACATCTCTATGAGATACTTGCCAGCAGGCACAATCCCAGATTAGATAACTGGCTCAACATCATTTCTGGACTTGGTTTCCGTGTTCGACTGGAGAGACAGGATGTTACCAACGAACCTATTCCTTCCAATCCCCATTCTGATATGGCTCCATAGCTCTGGTAGCCACTCTTGATACTCGCTCTGTCGTCTTCTGCATAACATTTAGAGGTAAAAGCAAAATAGTTACACTGCAGTGCAACATTTGGTAGAAAACTGCCGTTTCGGGTATCACGCCGATTACTGTAACCGTACACCCTAAGAAAAATTTACCCAGTGTTTATGCGGGTTTACCCCAAATATTGGTATTGTGATAGTAAAGGAACTCAAGACCGAGAAAGAATCCTCGGTTTGGGCTTCCTGACGGCGTCTCTTAACCCATGGAATATAGATAACATGCGGGTTTAAAGCACATGACTGTCAAATCAAGAACAACCTGCTTTCCTCGCGTAAATTGCTAATGGTGTATAGTTACAGCAATCGGCTTAATACCTGAAGTTGCTCGTGTCCTGCATAATGGGATAGCTTACTCTAACATAAGAGCCTATACCATCTACCACAGCGACAATACAGAAGATAAGCTTCGTCAACCGGGTAGGAGCTTGTGTTCCTCAATCACCCACTAAGCCCTCTCTTCGTAGCCATTCCCTTGCCACTTGCTTTGGTTCTTTACTCTCACCATCTACCTCATTGCACATGGCAGATATGGCTTCAGTAGTTATCTTTCCAGCCAGTTGGTTCAGAACATCCCCAATACCCGGTGTTCTCTCCAGCAATTCGGATCTCACGACTGGTGCTGCATCATAAGGTGGGAAAAAGGATTTATCGTCTTCCAGTGCCACCAAATCCAGCGCGGCGATCTGGCCATCGGTACCGTAGCCAGTTACCACATCAAGGTTTTTCTCCGATAGTGCCATATACATGAGTCCAGAACCTTCCATTGCCTTCACATTCTTGAACTCGAACTCATAAGCCTGTTTCAGACCAGGATAGCCATCTTCTCTGGCAAGAAAAGTCTGCTCTGTGCCAAATCTGAGGGTGTCGGCATGATCTTTCAGATCGGAGATCCTCTTTATCCCCAGTTGATCCGCTTTATCTTTCCGCATCACAAGCACCCATGTGCTGTTGTATCCCAGAGGTTTGAGCCATACCAGATCGAACTTCTCCTTATACCCCGTCTTTACTCTCTGGTAGCATTCATCAGGATCGACAATTACAGGCTCTTTCAGAATAGTTGTAAGTCCAGTTCCAGTATACTCACAGTACAGGTCTATCTCTCCGTTCACAATAGCTTGATGAACAAGAGCTGTGGAGCCCAGTCCCAGCATATCAGCATTCACCTTTACACCCTTGCTTTCGAGGAACTGACCGATTATGTTGCTGATGATGAATTGCTCAGTGAAGTTCTTTGAACCGAGCTTCACCGCGGCTTCTTTCTCTCCGCAAGATGATAAAACCATCAGAGCCATAGCACCCGCTGTTAGAGTTAGAATTATGGATATACTCTTGAGCGTTAGCTGTTTCCTAAGATACATCTGCTGCCTCCCTTCTCCCTCCGGACGATAGCGCTTTCTCGATTATTCCCATTATTTGATCCGCTGCGACAGCCATCGCAGCTATGCATATTCCGCCCGCTAAGAGAATGTTGCTGTCGTACATTTCGATGCCTCTGAACACCAGCTCGCCCAGTCCTCCCGCGCCTATGAGAGCCGCGAGAGTGGCTGTGCTGATGGTCATAACGGTGGCTGTGCGTATGCCTGCAAATATGACTGGCACAGCTAGTGGAAGCTCTATCATAAACAGGATCTGTTTTTCAGTCATGCCCATACCCCTGCCCGCCTCTATCACAGCAGGATCCACAGTGCTGATACCCGCGCAGGTATTCCTGAGTATTGGCAGGAAAGCGATCAGTAGTAAAGCGATTATAGCTGGCTTGAATCCGATGCCAAATAAAGGGAGCATCAATCCTATGACGCCAAAAGTGGGTATGCTCTGACCGAAGTTTGCCAGATTCATGGAAACAAAGGCGATCTTACGACTCCTCGTTGCCAGTATGCCTATGGGCACAGCCAGAAATGCGGCAGCCAGCACTGTCAAGATACTGAGCTCAATGTGCTGCAACGAAAGCTTGGTTACCCAGGAGCGATTCTCCAGTATGTAGTTGATAAATGACATATTAGCCTTGATGCCGTTCTGGTGTGAAATGGTCTCCTACCTTGCCCAACAGGAACTCCGATGCTATACTCAGCAGACTCATGACAATCACGCCGGAGAGGATGAGTTTATAATCCACCCTGAAAATACCCTTATATATCAACCCGCCCAGACCACCGGCACCGATAAGTGCCGCTATGGCAGCAATGCCAATGGTCATGACCGCGATGTTCTTCACACCAGCCATTATGATAGGAAGAGCTAGAGGCAGTTCGACCATCCTCAGGAGCTGGAATCTGGTCATCCCCATCCCTATGCTGGCTTCCGCAATGGCTGGATCAACGCTGTTGATACCTACATAAGTGTTTCGGATGATCATCAGTTGAGAGTAAAGAACCAACGCAATTATAGTAGGTTTTATGCCAAAACCGACGAATGACACAAGTATTCCCAGGAGAGCCAGACTCGGTATAGTGTATATGATACCTGCGATACCTATTATGATTGATGACAATCTCTTGTGCTTCGTTATGAGCATTCCTATGGAAACACCAGTGACAATGGAGATGATAACCGCCGTTACTGTTATGTAGACGTGGCGGAGTGTGGCAGAAGCTATGGTATCAATATTTGCTCTAAGGTAGTCAAGAAACGCCATGAGGATACTCCCAGCTACTCCTCTTCTCTTTGTGACGAGTTGCTCAGAACTGCGTGAAAGCACTCTGTGTTCAGTATGCCTATCGGTGTTCCTCTTTCGTCCTCTACAGACAATTGGTCTTTCCCCGCCGTCAACATTTTCTCAAGGGCTATGTCAAGTCTGCATTCCGAACTTATTGAAGGGGTTGCTTCCGGGCGTTCTTGCGCGCCCGGTATATCCCTCAGGGATACCTGCATCACATCTCTAACGGTCAACAGCTTGAGCTGCCGAAAAAACCTATCACCGCCCATAAACTGGGCGACGAAGTCATCTGCGGGATGCTTGAGTATCTCCATTGGAGTTGCATACTGATGCAATTGGCCATCATCCATTATGGCAATCCTATCAGCCAGGCGCACAGCCTCATCCATATCATGCGTTACGAAGATCACAGTCTTTTTAACTTGCTCTTCCAGTTTGAGGAATTCGTCCTGAAGCTGCACTCTGGTAATAGGATCTAGAGCGCCGAAAGGCTCATCCATCAGTAGGATGGGCGGATCGACAGCCAATGCCCTGGCTACGCCAATTCGTTGCCTCTCGCCGCCACTCAGTTGATGAGGATACTTATCCCTGTATGTCTCTGGATCCAAGCCCACCATATCCAACAATTCATCCGCACGCTTTATCCGCTTGTCCTTCGACCAGCCCTTCAGTCGGGGTACCAGGGCGATGTTGTCGGAGATAGTCATGTGCGGAAGAAGACCAATACGCTGTATGACATAACCTATTTGGCGCCTCAATTCTATGGGATTCACAGTGGATATGTCCTGTTCTTCCACATAGATCCTTCCGCTAGTAGGGGCTATCAGCCGGTTGATCATCTTCAGAGTGGTTGTCTTGCCACATCCGGAGGGGCCGAGGAGGACGACAAATTCCCCCTCTTTTACCTCCACTGAGAGAGCCTTCACGGCTGTAATTCCGCCATAGGACTTGGTTATGTTCTCCAGCTTTATCATAACACGATCTCCAGCAGCTTCACACGTTAGAAGCCTGTGCCATTTCCGTTGAGCGGACTCGATACGATCATGATATGCTTGGCGAAGTCGATGAAGGGCAACTCCCGACAGCGGTTCCGCTCAAGCTGGTCAAAGTGAGGAAACATACTGGCGTAGTTCATTTCGCGCCCGTCAAAGCATTTATAGCAGAAGATGTCGATCCCCAGACAGTCTATGATCTCGCTATAACCTGCAAATCCTTCCTTCAATTCTCCCGAAGAGAAGGGGTTGAAGTACACTTCATATTCTTCGCCGTCCTCATCCACAAACCGCACTACATTCCCATCCTTTTCAGAGCTAGTTATGCTCTCTTTGGAACAGACGAAGAACGTCGGTGGGCCGTAGGGACCATGGACACTGGTGATATTCAGCTTTGATGTCACCCGCATGATCTCCCTAATGGCTTTCTCATAGTCCGGGATGTGATTCAGGACATCATGGAGACATATACTCACGTCAAATTCATTATCATCGAACGGCAGGTCCATGGCATCGGCCACGTTGAATCTAACTCGGTGATCGAAGTCGTAATTCTGCATGAGTTCCAGTGCTCTGTCGATCTGTCCCGGGGAATAGTCAATGCCTGTGACTTCTACTTCAGGGAAATCATGGGCGATCCGCAGTGACCAGGAACCAGGACCGCAACCTATATCCAGAACATTGCGCGGCTGGACTTCGGCTATATGCCGCTTTATCATCTTCCACGTGGTGATGTCGTTGTAATCCCAGTAGTTCTCAAACTTTTGGAACGAAAAAAGATCCTTTTCCACATCACCATCGGCAAATTTTACATAGTCATGGGCCAGATCATAGGCCTGTCTGGTATGATCCATAACCTCTTCACATGCTGATCTATCAGCAACAAGTTCCCTTTCCATTTATGAGCCTCCTTAGTTTTGGCATTAAGAGCCATGGTCCGATGGCTATCCTCTCTTACACACGAGGATCAGCCTTTCTGCCTTATCGTCCGCTTCCACCAGATCGGTGAAATTGCCGTAGCATTTTATATCCACAAATCCGGCATCTCTGATAAAGCGTGAGATCTCAGGATACGTGAGCATACGCATGATATGAATCTCACGGCAGGTTGAGACAGAGTTTCCGTCATCTGCCACGACGAACTCATCCTGATACCACAGAGAGCGTACCTCATCCAAAGTGTGTTTGAAAGTCCGCTGAATACATAGTTGACCTTCTTGGTGATGCTCAACCGTTATTTCACGGAACTTCCCTATGTAGAATACAGGGTTCATCAGGTCAAGTATGGCTATTCCGCCGGGGCGCAGGGTACGATGGAATGCCACCAGCGCTTTCTCAATATCTTGGTCTGTTAGAAGATAGTTGAAGGAAGTATACATGCAAATGATGGCATCGAATTCCTTTTTGAACTCAATATCCTTCATGTCGCATCGTACAACAGATGTCTCTATTCCCACTTGCCCTGTCTTCTCTCTAAGAACGTCCAGCATCGCCTGACTTCTGTCGACCCCAGTCACCGTGTATCCCTTTTTGCTAAGCGGAATGGTATGTCTTCCAGCACCACAGGCCACATCGAGTATCTCTCTCACCTCTATGCCAGCCAATTCCCGGAAGGCCCAATGGAGGAATCGTATCTCCCGCTGAGTATCTCTTACCTTCTCGTATACAACGTCACAATATTTGGCCACAAACTCTCCATATTGCTTCACTGAACACATTCCTCCTTATAATCGTGTTAATTCCCTATTAACTATCCAGCGAAAGTGGGTCTTGAGTAGACTGCGTTTTCACCTTTCTGTTACCTTTCTGAGCCTTCCAAGTCGGCAGCAGATCCTCATCATGCTGTACAAAATACTTGAGGGTATTGTATGAAATAGGTCTCTCCCGTTGGTTGTTTACGATCTTCATGATCGAGGCCAGGTTTAAGCCCATCTGAAGGTATTCCTTTATCTGCTCCTTATACGGATCGAGGATACGATTCTTACTCCTGCTTCCCTTTGGGCGGCCCAGCAACTTGCCCTTCGCTCTAGCGGCTGCGAGGCCTTGCTTTGTTCTTATGGAAATATACTCGCGCTCAGACTCGGCAAAGTAACTATAGATGGCAAGCAACAACTTGGTATGAGTTCCTATGGTGGAAAGCTCGGGCTGCCTGATAAAGACGATGCTGACGCCGTTCTGACTCAACTCGTTTATTATGTTTAACGTCTCCAGCATGTTCCTTCCCAGCCGACTCAATTCAGCCACCAGAAGCATATCGCCTTGGATTAGCTTTGCTAGAAGTTCGTCAATCCTCCTATCTTTTGTGTCTTTCCTGGAAGAAGCTTCGGCATGGATAAACTCGCTGACCAGCAGTTGGTTCCTCTGGGCATAATCGAGTAGAAAATGCTTCTGCTTCTCTAGATCCTGCTTATCAGTGCTGACCCTTATATATCCGATGACCTTCACTTCGCGCCCCTCCTTATTGCAAAGAAACGGTAATATGTAGTATTATTTTAACATATTTTTGACTCATATGTCAACCCATAACATTTCAAAATTAGCTTGAAATAAACGGACCGTTTTTTTGGTAATGTCACCTTTTACCATGGAGGATGTAATGCCAATACAGTTTTTCACGAACGCTGAGAGAGAACGTCTCAACAGATTTCCAACTGAGGTACAGTATCAAGACCTCGTTACTTTCTTCACCCTTTCCGAAACCGACAAAGCCCAGATTCCGGTTTACAGTGCAATCCATAACCGCCTTGGTTTTGCTCTGCAAATATGCACCCTGCGTTTTATGGGATTCGTTCCTGATGACTTTCAAAGCATTCCGCCTGCCGTGGTTGAGTATGTTGCGCGACAACTTGATACAATCCCAGATGATCTCGCTGAATACGGAACCCGGGATCAGACGAGGACGGAACACCTTCAGAAGATAATGGACTACCTGGGCTACAGAAAGATAAACAGTAAGGATCTGGGCATGCTATCTGATTGGCTAACGGAGAGAGCCCTCGAACATGGGGTTTTTTGCATAAAACCTCCAAAAGGTATATTTCACGGGTTTCACGACCAGAACAGAAATGAGCAAGGCATTTTGTTGGCTTGTTCTAACCTTTGTTTATGCGGCTATTGCTACATCTGAGTCAGAAGCGAACCGGTATGTGTCTCAGAAAGTATACTTTTTGAGACGGTCAAATTCCGTGTCTTATTTAATGTCTCATAATTCGATTCTCAGATCATCTAAGAAGTAATGAAATATCAGATGGTTACAGGACGGAACTCATGATCGTTCCATGAGCATATTTCTGAAATATACCTTTTGGAGGGGTTATGCAAAAAACCCTCATCTCAACGAAACTGATAATTCATCATCAGAATAAGGTAGGTGATTTCTGAAATATACTTTTTCGGGGGATATGCAAAAAACCCCTACCCCCAATTCGCGTGTGGCAAGATTAATCGGTTCAGTTCTTCCTTTAAGAATTTCCATTGGGGTGTGAATTTGTCCATGTAAGCCATAAACCGATCGTTATGATGCCGTTCCAAAAGGTGTACCATTTCATGCACAATGATGTATTCGATATAGTGACGCTCTTTCTTCGCCAATTCAAGATTTAGCCAGATTCTTTTTGCTTTTATGTTACAGGAACCCCACTTCGTTTTCATTTTCTTAATGCCAAACTCATTTACCTTAACCTTCATTGTTTTTTCATATTTGGCGATTATATCGGGAGCAATCTCTTTCAATCTCCGCCGGTACCATTCATCCAGGATTTTTCTTCTTTTTTCCAAATCCGTATTCGGCCGAATGTATATTTCCATTGTCCCATGTTTTAGCACCACTTTTGGCGACGCTTTATGTTCTATTACTTTTAGCAGGTATCGTTTACCCAGGTAGTAATGGCTTTCCCCTGTAATGTATTCTCTTGGCGCTTCCCTTGACTGATTACGAAATTTGTCTTGATGTTTCCTAATCCAACTCAACTTTGAAATGGCAAATACTCTGATGGTATCCAAATCCATGCGTAAAGGCGCAGAAATATGTGCCCTGCCCGTTGGCGGATGAATGCTCAGGTACATATTCTTAATATCTTTTCGCACCACATCCAGATAGATGTCGTCCAGTTTGATTTGCTGGTTTCTAATACTCATTTTGCTGTTTTATGATAGGAAAGATCCGCTCCACCTCATCTTTATCTTTGAGGATCTCATAAATCTCTGCCTTTATCTCATTCTCTTTGTGGAGATTACCCCGCCAGTCAGCTTTTTTTACCCGTTTTATGGCTTCATCCACTGCAATCGCTACTGCTTCATTTGTATCAAGGTTATTGTATAAAGCCCGTTGAGCGGGAGTCTGAATGCTTGCCGGTAAATCATAGCGGGCTGTGTTTTCTACCCCCTTTGCCAATTTTTCTATTTTCTTTAGATACTCTTCATAGCTGATGGCGTTAGCTTTTCTTTCCTTGATGACTTCGCTCAGGAGCTTGGACATTTTCTCAAAGTAAGCCGGGTCTATCAAATGCTCTTTAATGATTTTGGCGCGCACATTGTTCTCAATGGTCTCAGCAACGGCTTCTTCGTTGTTCTTAATTCTATTCGGCAAGCTGTTGATGGTATCTGCAATGCCTGTTTTCACGATCAGATCTATCAAAGTTTGGTTATCAAAAGGCGATATTTTCCGGGGTTCCTCGGCCTGAATGAAATTATCAATCAAATGCCGCATATCCGCTTCGTAGGCTTTTAGATCAAGCGTTTCGCCGCTTGCCCTCCTGATCTCTTCCCTTAAACTCAGATAGAAATCAAGCCGTTTTTTGATGTCCGCAATTCCTTGAAGAGAATAACCGGCTTTTTCCATTTCTGCGGCAATGTTGGCGTAAGCCCTTATCAATACCACAGTGTGTTTATAGAGAGCGGTGCGTTTTACTTCGTTGGCCTTCAGGTCTTCTTCGCTTTCCGGATTGCCGCAAAAATAGCGAATATATGCCAGTGAATCTTTAGGCGGAGCAACCGGTTCACACAAGAAAGCAATTCCTTCCAGAGCATTGTCCAGCCGCTCTCTGCCCACTTTCAGACGATCTTTCAATAGCACGTCCACATCTTCCTTCTGGAAATTATCATAATCCAACGCCGATGTATAAACGGCTACGGCATTCTCTACTTTTCTAAACAGATCCTTGTAGTCAACAATGTAACCAAATCCCTTGTCATCGCTGTCCAGGCGGTTTACACGGCAGATTGCCTGAAATAGACCATGATCTTGCATGGTTTTATCTATATACAGGTAAGTACAGGGAGGCGCATCAAAGCCAACCAGAAGTTTATCCACAACAACAAGCAATTTCATGTTTGCCGGTTCTTTTATAAATTTGTCTTTAGCCTCATCCTCATATTTTTCGGTGTTTTTGCCGTCAAGCAGGCCAGTATAGGTTTTGTGTATGAATTCCTTTTCGGTTTCGGTATTCGCTCCGGTATCTTCGGCAACTATATCACGGGGAGATGGATCATACGATGTAACGACAGCGCATTTTCCTTTTAGTTCAGTGTTTTGAAAGAGATCAAAATAGCGGCAGGCTTCATAAATGCTACGTGCCACCAGAATAGCATTCCCTTTGCCCGAACTTAACCGGGATTTGACATTAAAATCAAAAACAATGTCATTGACAACTTTCTCCAGCCTGGATCGGGAACTGAGCACCCGCTGCATGGTGCCCCATTTCTTCTTCAGTTCGGATTTCTGAAAGTCATTCAGTCCTTTAGTTTTGGCGTCAAACCAAGCGTCTATTCTTTCCTGTGAAGAAATGTTTTGATCAATATCACGGGCTTCATAAACCAAATCCCGCACCACTTCATCCTCTACGGCTTCGTTGAATTTGTAGGTATGGATGTATTTCCCGAATACTTCTAGGCTTGTTTGCTTGTCCTGCTTCAGGAGCGGAGTTCCAGTAAATCCGATAAAAACGGCGTTTCTCAAGGTGGCTTTCATTGCCTTATGCAGCTTGTCCGATTGGGTGCGGTGGCATTCGTCCACAAAGACAAAGATTTCACCCACTGTCTTTGCGGGACCGCTCTTTAGCTCTTCAATAAATCCATCGAAATCCTCAACGCCCCGCCTGCCAAACTTATGCACCAGCGAGCACAACAATCTGGGCAGCGTATTGCCCAACTGCGCCATTAAATCCTTGCCGCTTGTAGTCCGCACCATGCTCTCGCCAGCATCGTTAAACACCCGCTCAATCTGCTTGTCCAGTTCATCCCGATCGGTGATAATCACCACGCGGGCGTTGGGATTGTTTTCCAGAATCCATTTTGCCAGCCACACCATCACCAGACTTTTGCCGCTGCCCTGCGTGTGCCAGATGATTCCGCCCTCCCGTCTTTGCACATGCTCCTGCGCGGCTTTGACGCCGAAATATTGGTGTGTGCGGCAGAGCTTCTTAATGCCGCCATCAAACAGGATAAAGTTGTAAATAAGCTCCAAAAACCGCTCTTTATCGCAAAGTTTCAGCAGGTATTTATCCAATAGATTTTCTTCACTGCTTTCTTCCTTCCATTTCAGGAAATATTTCTCAGGCGTGCCAATGGCGCCATACCTCAGACCTTCCGTATCATTTCCGGCAAACATAAATTGAATGGTTGAGAAGAAGGATTGAATAAACTCCTTTTTCTGGTTTCCGATGCTCTGCCTAATGCCATCGCCGACGGATATCGTGCTGCGTTTCAGTTCCAGCACTCCCAATGCAATGCCGTTCACATACAGCACAATGTCTGGTCGCTTATCATGGTTGCCCTGCACGATGACTTCTTCCGCAATGGCAAATTGGTTTCTGGGCGGATGCTTCCAGTCAATCAGCTCTACGGTCTCGTAGTTTTCGCCAACGTCGGCTTTTACCTTTACACCATAGCGCAAGAGTCCATATACGTTTTTGTTGTTGGTGTATAGGCTCTCATTATCATTATTGGCAGTGACGCGCAGTTGATGCAGAGCTTTGCCTATAAGTGTTTCGCTGTATCCCTTTTCACTCAGGTATTTTCTGACAATACTTTCCTCAATATTGCTGTTGTCCAGGCGTTCTTCCCAATTGCCAAGATGGGTATATTGCAGTTTCTCCTGAAAGAGTTCGACTACGCGAGCCTGAGTTTCCCGTTCTACTTGTCCCACATTCATTCGTATACCTCCGCGCTGAGACGATGTCGCGCTATATACATAAAGAGCCTGATGTGTGACCAACTGAATTGTCTACACAGTGTGTAGACAATCTGAGTGTGTCCAACTCAATTGTCGTATCAGTGATACGACAATCTCCTCATCTGGATAAATTTCCGCAAATTGGCGCATACGACGAAGATTTTTTTCGGCAAAGCCTGTGCCGTATTCAGCCGTCAATTCTTTTGAAATTCCAATCACCAGTTCTTTGCCATATCCGGCTCGTTTGCCATGGAGCACCTCGTCATTCAACCGTTTGCCGATGCGCCAATATAATAGCGACATGGTTGCGTTAACAACAATCGCAGCCGATTGCTTTGCCTCGGCTATCAATAGCCGGATATCGCTAAGTAATTGGTGGCGGATATTTTCCTGAATCTGCTCGTTTTCGCTCATATCAACCTCGTTTTCCCGGTTAAGAGTTCCTGCATCATCCCCTGCTTTATCATCCTGTATTTATCCAGTTTTTGCTCCAACTGCTCAATCTCCGCATCCATATCGTTGAGGATTTGAGCAATGGCGGTTTGCTCGATTTTGGTGGGTGGAAGGGGGACTAGAAATTTTCTAATTCTTGTTAAAGCTAATTTTGGCTGTGCTCCTAATGTTCTCTCAGAATCAATAGTGTTTTGTATTAACGAAGACATAAAAACATAGAGAAGATAACCTCTATTGCATCGAATATTTGTCAACCTATTTGCGTTTTCTGTTAGGTTAGCTCCATCCAATTCAATAGGGATTTTCCCGACTATTCCTAGAGTTCCTGCAACTGAGATAAAAATATCATCTTTAAATATCCTGTAGTTTTTGATCGCTGGGTAAACATCGTCAGGAACATACTTGATGTCATTTAATGAAACTCCTCCTTGAAACATATCTATAACTCTGATGTATGGATGGGAAGTTTCTTCTGCAATTAAAGAATTACCCAATGGCAGCCGCTTGCCGCTTTTAACTTCAGCAATCTCCTCTACAAGCTTCACTTCCCACTCCCCGCTAAACCCCGGCAGGCGTTTTTTGCCGGTGAGGAGTTCCTGCATAGCCCCTTGTTTGATGTTCCGCTTTTTGGCAATGAGCTGCTCTAATCTGCTGATGAGCGCATCGGCATCGCTTAAGGCGTCGGCAATGGCGGCTTGTTCGGCTTTGGTGGGGGGGAGAGGAATTGGACACCCCAAAACATCATCTTTTCTGAGATTGGTTTGTTTTACACCGTCATCAAAAGAAAGATAATATTTATTTCTATTGATTACATAAAAAAGAAATTTAGGATCATCAAACTTTGCTTTTAGAGAACATATTCGCTGATTAACTGTATAGCAATTGTTCTTATCAACAAAAAAGCATTTGGCAATTGCTTTGCCATTTGGTACATCGCTCATTACCAGCATTATATTTCCAGTCTCCGTAGGACAGAAACAATTGTCAGAGTATTTTTTAACCTCACCTTCTGTAGAAATAAACTTTGAGTTTGCAACAATATATTGTCCATCATCTTTTATACTGCTTTCATGGGCCTTACCATTTGTAAACTCAACCAATTGATTGAGGTGCTTCACTTCCCAATCACTCGGAATAACACTAACCTCAGTTTGCCTATATCCTTCTCTCACTTCCATACAAACCCCATTTTATTCAGGTGTGCCTGTACCCTTGTCTCCAATGCTTCCACTTCGGTGGTCAGTGCAGGCATAGGCGTTGCATAGCGTTCTGCCAATTCTTTAATGCGCCCGGTAAGCCGCTGGCTGATGCGCTCCATTTCGGTTTTGACATTTCTTTCAAACGTCGCCATCCATTTATCTTCCACAACTAACGTTTTTATTTCGGCTTCGGTAAGTGATTGATATTTTGCCAATACCCTTTTCTCCAGAGCGGCTTGCGCTTGCTTGATTTTCTTGTTGGCTTCGGCTTCCTGTTCCGCCAGCTTCAAATAGTTCTGCAAGACCTCCCGCTCATCGGTCGCTTCCACGTCGTCTTTTGCCCCTTTAAGGCGATCCTTCACGCTGGCCTTGGTAATCTTGCCCCTATCGTTTTTAGCGTCGTCTATTAGCCCTTCTTCACCGCCGTGCTCTTCTTCCAACTCTTCCCTTTGCTGGACAACAGCATCACGGTCGGCTTCTAAGCTTTCAATGGCTTTTTGCTCCGCCTCAAAATAGCGGGCAATGATAAGCTCTTTGGGTATAAGACGCCCTTCCCATTCCTTTTTCTCTTTCTCAATTTCTTTGCCAGCCAGCCGTCGCCTACAAGAATATACACATCATCCTGCATGGTTTCAGACCAGTAAACCATGAGATGCTGATAGACATCGTATTTGTCAATCAGCTTTAAGTTGGAGAAGGCTTGCAGCAATTCCTCCGACATTTCGTATATCAGTTTTTTGGGCCTATCCTTGACGGCAATGCCTTCCAGTTTTGGCTTATTTTTGTTCTTCCATTGATCGAATACGGCATCCACCTTTTTGCTGTAATCCATAAACTCCGGGTGAGAAAAGATAGTATGCTTTATGGCGTCATGGGCAACAAGCAATTTGCTGTAGTTGGCTCTGTCACCTGCCGTGAATAATGCTTTCCTCAAAGTTGGGTAAACTTCCCAGTAGGAGTTCAAAGCGTCAATATCAGCGTTGGGTATGCCGCCAAGCAAATGCGCCTCAATATCCTGAATGTCTTCGGCTTCCTGGCTGTCAATGTAGCGCGGAAGGTTTAGATTAAACTCGTTGGATTCAACCTCCGTTACCGATACCATACGGCTATATTTATCAATTTCCCGTTGCTTATTGAACACATCCACTATCCTGTGAATATCCTGATCTCGCAGGCGGTTCTTGTTGCCATCTTTTATAAAGCCTTTGCTGGCGTCAATCGTAAAAATACCCTTGCGATTTTCGGCATTTTCCTTATCCAGCACAATGATGCAGGCGGGGATGCCGGTGCCGTAAAACAGGTTAGCAGGTAAGCCAATAATGCCTTTGATATAGCCCCTGCGGATGATATTTGTGCGGATTTCGGCTTCTACGTTGCCCCGGAACAATACCCCATGTGGCAGAATAACCGCGCCCTTTCCTCTGCTTTTGAGCGACCGGATAATGTGCAGCAAAAAGGCATAGTCACCGTTTTTAGCAGGCGGAATGCCGTAATCCTTAAAACGCTCATGCAGATCAGATATAGCTCCATCCTGGACGGCAAATCCATTGCTCCAGGATTTGTATGAGAAAGGCGGATTGGCTACCACAAAATCAAAGGTCTTTAGCCGGCTGTTGGCATCCAGAAAAAGCGGATTGGAAAGAGTGTTTCCTCTTTTGATTTCCGCAGTCGGGTTGTTATGCAAGATCATATTCATACGGGCAAGGGCGGCGGTGGCGTTGTCCATTTCCTGTCCATAAATGGTGACGCCCTTTTCGGCTTCATCGGCAACTTTCAACAACAAAGAACCCGAACCGCAGGTAGGATCATAGATCATAGTAGAAGGAGCCGCGCTTACATTCACGCCGATAACCTTTGCCATAATACGGCTTACTTCGGCAGGCGTATAGAACTGCCCTTTGCTTTTACCGCTTTCGGTGGCAAAGTTGCACATCAGGTATTCATAGGCGTCGCCTAATATATCATCACCTTCTGCGCGATTTTGGCTAAAGTCCAATCCTGGGTTTTCAAAAATGCCAATAAGACTGGTGAGGCGATCCACCATCTCTTTGCCGCTGCCCAGTTTGTCAGCGTTGTTAAAATCCGCCACGTCAATAGTGCCGGTGAGTTGGTTTTCTTCGGCAATTTTCGCGATTATCTTCTTGTTAATATCATCGCCAATGGTGGATTTGCCTTTAAGGGCAACCATGTCCTTAAAACTAGCGCCCTCTGGCACCTTAATGGTCGCATAATGCGCTTTGGGATATTTGTCGGATATGTATTTTATAAACAACAAGACCAGCACATAGTCCTTGTACTGAGATGCATCCATGCCACCGCGAAGTTCATCGCAGCTTTTCCAGAGTGAACTATAGAGTTGTGATTT
>Ga0255402_1056_pt1 | contig 15513 bp, 14 predicted proteins | sample ANMaggSeSYBR01D4_FD_182125 | JGI IMG/M metagenome (GOLD analysis project Ga0255402, IMG submission 182125) | Sediment cell enrichment communities from methane seep in Santa Monica Basin, California, United Staets - ANME aggregate JGI... | ecosystem: Environmental > Aquatic > Marine > Cold seeps >...
AAACAGGCATGGGGCTTTGCCGTTGACGATACGCACCAGCATTTCAATGACCACCGCGTTATTGACATCTGCAACGCATGGATCATGGCAAAACTCCCTGAACTAACAGAGGCGGCGGTTATGAACGCCATAAAAGCCGGGAGATTCTATTCCAGCAACGGACCGAGCATACATAATATATCGGTAGAAGATGGATATATCTCCGTGTCAACTTCTGAAGTGAAGGTCATAAACTTCGTTGCCAATGTGTCCAACGGCGGGAGTTTCACCGCTATGGGAGATGAATTGCTGACCGAAGCAAGATACAAAATGCGGGGTAGTGAAAAATACATCCGCGTCGAGTGTTTCGACAAAGATGGAAAAGGCGCGTGGAGCAATACCGTGCTTTTCAATAAATAACGCGTCGGGATCATTCAATTTCCTGAAAAAAACTGCCGGGAATGATCGCAAATGCCTGTCATTCCCGCGCACGCGGGAATCCATGTGTGTTTGCACCGTTGATGGATTCCTGTTTTCACAGGCTTATGGGGTCGGTAGTAGATGGACAATTTCCAACGATCTTGGATTTTTGGGTTGTGTCCCTCTATCAAGTATCAGTGTTCTGGGTTAAGAAACTCATGTCAATGATAGCGCAGCTTTGCGATGATTTCTTTACTGAGTTTATTTACACCAATAATCAGCGTTTACAGCGATATTGCGGGCAGTTACAGAGCATCTTGTTATGGTGGGCACATGTCTAAGTGTGTATCATTACAGCAATCGGCGCGATACCCCAAGTGTGGGTGTAGGAAAGGCAAGCGGGAATACTAACCTTTTAACAGTACCTCGTCTTCATTTGTTACCCTTGCATAATAGGCCAAGAATTTGTCCCGCAATTCCTTCCGAGCGTATACAGATAATTGCATATGCTTGACATTCGGGGGTGCGGGACTACCTTCACCTTGTCGATTTATCTTGTCACAGTCAACTCTATGGATACTTCCGAAGTCAACCATATAGTGACTCGTATTGATCCGACGCTGGCCGGTCTCAGAGTTTTTATCTCTCCTTGAAAGCGTGTATTCGGGAAGCAACCCACTATATGGTGCATACACAAAAAATTGGCGCAACTGATATTCTGGCCCAATGGCTATGAATCTCTGCTTTTCCTCTTCCGGGATGTGCTCCCATGAATCAGGAGTAAAGGCTAAATCTGGCGGGACAGGCTGATTTATTCTCGTCAAGTTCTCAGAATAATGGGGATTATCGAAGAAATTGATAAGGACAGGTACCAGCGGCGAGAGTAGGATTGTCTTTTTCTCTATGGAGCAACATGGAGTAAGCACAACCGAAAAGCGCGGTATAGTAACATCAATAGAGTAGTTTGGCTCATCATCAAGACTTAGGATGGGTTCGTTCACTTGTGGAGCGGCAAACACGAACCCCTTGACAACATCTCCAAATCTCAGGTTCTCTTCCATCTCAAGTTGATAGAACATGATTAGCTTTGGTCTTTGGTATAGTATTCTGAAGCATCCCAAGAGCCCAGCGAGGCTGCTTTTTGCCTATAGTCAGCAAAGTCTTTGCTTAACCTGACCTCTACTATATCAACAAACCGACCATCCGCGGTAACCCTTACCTTAATTGTATAGTTCGCAATCTCACGTTCTATCAACTCGTAATCTTCTAGTTCCTCATGGCTGCCAGTGCCACGATCTCTAAATATATCTTCTGCATATCTATATTCGGGTAGGCTCATGATTTTTCGCCTCCATGACGCATATAATTTTTGACAGGCTCTTTGATTACACCATGATATTCTGAGGAAATGATTCTATGTAATTGATCTGTTACGGATAGGTAATCTGTTGCCAGGACATTTTGTGTAAAGCAATCGAAATCCAGAATCAGCTTCGGTTCATCATCTCTTATTTGTAGCCGTTCCTGATAGCGCATAAAATGTTTGCCCTTTTCTACCAAAACCACAGTTCCCATTTCCTTTGCATCAGACAAGTTGAATCTGTCTAAGGGAAATGCTGAATTGTAATACTCCTTAAAGGCTTCGTTCGTTTTCTCGGCTGGCATTGGACACTCGTCTATGTACCGAAGACCGATCTGGGTAAACATTGGAACAGCGACAACACCCAGAAAATTACCTACCGCAAGCTCTATAATGTCTCTGAATCCATCTACTTCACCTGCACCGTAAGTCGTGTGGTGTTGCGTAGTAATATCCAAAGAGTTGCTCATTACGCTCAACTGGTAGTTATTTGGAGATTTGAACACCCAAATTTTGGTCCAAGGCACTCCTTCCGCTTTTTCTGCTACATCCATTGATCTCGCGCCAGGCGGCAGGTCAGCGAAAACTACACTCCGACGATGTGCCAATTCTGACTCTGGGAACTCTCTCATCACATTTAACTGCAGCTCACCGATTTTGCTCTCCAGATAGAAAAGGTTCGGAAATTTTACCTGAAATATTACTTGCTTTACAGTTGGGTAAGTGAATACCTCATCAAAGCCCATATTTCATCTCTCTTAGTTTTATCCTGCTTATTGCTGGATGCTTACGCCGTTCGTATGTCGCACTCTACCACACAAAACGTGCGTGTCAACAACAAGTTTACATTATGTCAACCGTAAGCCTACACAGTAACACCGATATTAAACACTGGAAGTGGGAAAATATTCGCCTTCTTGGTATATTATCGGCTACTCTACCATATACTTAAACACCATGTCAACGCAAAATGTTTCACGCTTGCTCTTTTTAGTCGTATGTAACTTTGAAACGCGGTGTCGCCAAGAACCGAAATCTCGCTATCATATATCATTCTCTCCGGTCCGTCAAGAAAGAATTGACATTTTATGGCGCATCCTCTCGCGTGTAGTACCCGCCTTTCATAGATTATAAGAGATGGTACCCCGAAAATCAATTGCTATTCAGAACCCTCATTATGTCCCGCTAGTTTCGCTGTAAAGAAAACGACGGTTTTCTTTACAGTCGAGAGCGGTTGCTCAGATCGGCTAAACGAAGATTGCACAAGGCTTTTTGCGTTCCATAATGAAGCCCTGAGATTTAAGATCGTTGTTTTCTGTCCATTTGCTACTACCGTTCCTCATGGACTCCCGCATGCGCGGGAGTGACAGTTATTCTATGTATGTCATTCCCGCGTACGCGGGAATCCATTATTTATATTTCATCTATAGAAATTGACCGCTACTCATTCAAATAGAGGTCTATAGGCTTTGAGGCATCCGTATTGAATGGTATTGCCACTTTTTGCCCGATTCTGGCGGATTGGTATGCCGCAAATATCATTTCCAGTACCGCTTTTCCATCTTCGCCGGTTTCCAGCGGTTGTTTATCGTTTTTCACACAGTCAACAAAATGCTCCATCTCCTGCGGAAATCCATAGTTCCATGCTTCCTCGTAGATGGCGAATGACCAGCCCTTTGTGGAAGCCGCTTTTTCCACTGCGTATCCGTATCCTCTGTCGCTGTAGGTCAGAATGGAATTTCCCATCAGAAGGTTGGCGTAAGCTACGCCTTCGGAACCATGCACCTCTGCCCGGTCGTCCATGCCGCCTTTTTTAATCCAGCTTTCCTCCGCCAGGCACGTAACACCGCCAGCGAACTTTACTATGAGGATGCTGTTGTCGTCCCCTTTAGTCTTATCCCCATGGACATACGTTCCCATGTCGGCGTAAACGCTTTCCACTTCTGCCTTGCCAAGCATCCACCTGAAGAACTCAAAGGCGTGGCACCCCATATCCAGCGCAACGCCTCCGCCGGATTTCTGGACATCCCAGAACCAGCGGGCGTGTGGACCATCGTGCTTCTCGCTCTGCTTCACCATGTAGATGTCGCCCAGCGCGCCCTCGTCCACCAATTGTTTCAACCGAACGTATTTGGGCGCAAAGCAGAGTTCCTCAGCGTACATCAGTTTTACGCCCTCTTTTTTGCACGTTTCGATCATCAGGTCGGCTTCTTTCAGGTTCATGCACAGCGGCTTTTCGCATAGAACGTGCTTACCCGCTTCGGCGGCGTCCACAGCAGCCTGAGCGTGAAGGTAGTTGGGCAATCCCAGCACGACCATGTCAATCTCGTCCATTTCCAGCATCTTCCTGTAATCAGTAAAATAGTTCGGTATATTATGCTGTTGGGCAAAAGCTCTGACGTGCTTCTCGGTCGGCGAAGCAACGGCGATCATCTCCGCATCGGCTGTACGCTTCAGAAATTCTGCATGTATAGAGCTAATAAATTGGGAGCCAATTAATGCGACTTTAACTTTTTTCATAGCGGTTATCTGGACAGCGAAGTCGTTGACGTGCTGTCTCCAAGTGTTGTGAAAAAGCTCCTTGCGCTTCCTTCTTCCAAGGGTATTTCTACCATCATGATAAAACTCCACGAACTTCTATCTTTTACCATTCTCCCTTCTTCGTATGCGAAACAGGATCGCCCTTTCCAGACAAATATCCCTTCTACGGCAACTGAGGAATACCCGTCAAACTCCCCGGAGAACTTGAACCTGAACGGCAGTCTTGCCTCACTTTGAATCCACGCGCAGTCATGCTCGTCCACTTTGCCCAGGGCGAAAAGCCCGAATTTGGTAACCATTTTCAATTTTCCGCCGTCAGGGCTTTTGAGAAGAGTCTCGGTTATCCACGAATCGCCGACCTCGACTTCCTTATCAGGCAGTCCAACGAGGGGCGCGGTCTGCTGCACAGTGATGTATGCAAGCCAGTCGTCAATATCCCCCAGCGGATTTTGCGGATGGCGAGGCTCATATTCGCCGATGTCACACCAGACAACCTCGCCGGTTTTCGTCAGCTTGAACATTCGCTGAGGTTGTTCCGTCGCCGGGATCAAAGTTGTCTTGCCGCCAAGTTGCTTCACGGCTCCGCTTGCTTCAGTGACCACCTTCGTTTCAATCACGCCGTTTTCATCCACTGCCACTACGTCAACTGTGACAGTCGTCTCTATATTGCCTGTCTGCTCGAATAAAGGTCCGCCTACCTGTTTGAAATTAGCCCAGACGTAGTTTTCCATCGTATTCTCAGAAACAAGCCTGTCGCCCACAGATAGTTTATGCTCCAGTTTCACTTTCTCCGCCGCCGACAGGACTCCTGATGCTGACAGAATCACAGCAAAGGTTAAGGTTAAAACTAATGCCTTCATTTCATTCTCCTAAATGCCTAAAACGTTGACGAATTTCTAGTAGTCAGACACATTGAACATTTGTGATAGTTCAAACTGGTACGAACCCCGTAGGGGTGTTATGTCTATAGATAAGCTACCATTAACAAACCGGCAAGCTCCGTAGGAGCGGCATGTAGACCCTTGTCACATAAGCGTTTATATGATTTTGACATGTCGCTCCTACGGAGCTAAAACATATTGGTAGCCGTTTTTCTATAGACATGACGCTCCTAACGGAGCTAAAGATAACACGAAAAACCAATGTGTCAAAGTACTAATATTAACGTTCATAGGGCTTGTTCTGTTTATAGAGTTCGATTCGCGCCTCAATCTCCCGCGCCTGATCTTCTTCTCCTGCCGCGCGAGCCAATTCGAGTGCCTTCTGGGCGGACAGGATGGCTTTCTGGAACTGTCCCACTTTAGCATAGTTCATGCCCAGAAGATCGTGCAGTGTTCGCGACCTGTCAATGCTTGGGGCAATACGCACGGCTTCCGTGTAATGCTTGACTGTCTGATCAGTTTTTCCCTGAATAGCGAACAAAATCGCCAGGATGTAGTGAGATCTGGCATCGTTCGGGTTGAGGCGTACCGCCTCGGCTAAGTGACTCGCGCTCTCCCTGAATTTCCCAGTATGAAACAACGCCGTTCCAAGACCGCGCCGCATGTCTGCAGGATCATATTCCTTATACAGCGCCGATGGTATGCGCTCCAGAGCCACTGAGAGATGCTTGATCGCCTGATCGTATTCTCCCTCCTGCACGAGCGCCATACCCAGGTCGTAGTGTATGCGGGGATCCTTCGGACTAATCCGTATTGCCTCAGACAGATGCGCTATTCCTTCCTTAGCCATTCCCTTGCCGTAGTAGTAAATGAATCCCATTTTCAAGTGCGCCATTACGTTATTCGGGTTCAGTTCCAGCGCGTTTTTGTATTCTCCCAGAGCGTTATCCAACTCTCCTGCTTTGAGAAACTCAGATTTTCTTGATCGCCGTGGGCTTATTATTGACGAACTCCGGTATATTGGCGGCTCTGTCTGAAGCAGTGAACTGTGACAGGAGAACGGGCGGCGTACTGCGCCCTTCTTCGTCTATGTGAGTGAGGAAAAGCTGTGTGTACGGCGTATTGATTTTTGAGGTGAACACCAGCCACCGGCTGTTTGGCGACCAGCTATGCCAGGAATTCATCAAACCTGTGTTGCACCGCAGTTTTCTAGCTTCGCCGCCTTCGGCAGGTATGATGTAGAGGTTGCTGTCAGGCTGAAGCAGTGAATAGCTCTTGGCTTTGCAGAACACAATCCATTTTCCGTCTGGCGAGTATTTTGCGAAATAGTTGCTCATGCCGTTGTTGGAGGCTCCCCTAAGCGGTTCGGCTTTACCGCCTTTTCCGTCGTTATACGGAACCCTATACAGATCAAACGGAAAAGGTTTTCCATCTTCGAGGAACTCCGCACATTCTTCCTGGGTCAAAAGCACTTTGCGATCTGCTTCAACGCCTTTGAGTTTGTATGCTTTGGCTCTCACAAAAACGATATACTTACCATCGGGACTCCAGACTGGCTCGCTCTGAACGTATTGCGGATCATCCGCTCCCGGCAATGACTGGAACGTCTCTGTTATCCTGTTATATACACACAGAATACCCTTGATCGGGAAAAAGAGTTGAGAAAATGCCAGGTCTGGTTTCGGAACAAAGACAGAATTGTCCTTCACCGTACTCACCACAAGCGAACCGTCCGGGGAAATCTGGGAAAGCAAGCCAAAAGTTAGTTCGCCATCATCCTTCTTGTAATCATACCACGTTATAATATCGCTCGTTGCAATGACCATCTCTTCTGCAACCGGCGTGATGACATACGACCCCTTATTATTGGCATAATCCACGTCCATCGCGAGGGTTTTGCCGTCCGCCGTGAACGAGTGGCAGTTTCCACAGACCGGCAGATTATCCAAGACAATCGGCGGCTGTTCCGGCGAAGAGATCGCTCCGTAACGCCACCGAATGTGCGAGGGGTCTTTTACAGCATCAATAAAGGGCAGGTTCACTTCCCGATAAAACAGAGACGCGCCAACCTCGTCTTTAGACGTACTGATTGAGATTCTGCCCCCGGAAAGGATTTTTGCCGGGTCGGAGCTGTTGACGCCTAAAATGGCAACCTTTGCTGTTTTTTCTAATGACAGCTTTTTTATGGTCTCCCATTCTTTTGCTGAGGGTGTCCACTCAGGACTATCGGCGAGGACGCCGAGGAGATTCATGCTTTTGGCGTCGTCCTGAAACTCGATTGTGACGAGCCAGGTGTTAGCTCCGGATTTGCCGTCTTCCCAGCGAAACGTGGGCGGCACAATCTCCGGCGGGAAGAGCGTGTCGTCAAGCGGATAGAGAATCGTCAATCCGCTGTATTCGGCGTCATTCTGGTAAGCCGCCAATATGTCTTTTACCTGAACGTCGGTCATACCGAAAGCGGCTAACACGAACATCATAATAGCTATAACAACTACACAGATAATTGATTTGCGCATAAATACCTCCCCTGGCTTTTTGCCAATCGTAACGTCAGTAACTTGACTTTGTCACATCCTTTTGTAGCCCAAGATTCTATCTTGGCTTCTGACGCTGATTCCCCAAATTGCCAACTTAGAAAGTTGGGCTACGACTGGCTCGCAATCTAATATGACAAAGTTAGGGTAATATTAGAAATCAAATTCGTGATAGTTTTTTGATGCCAGATTCTTTAGTCCAGAGCTTACTATATCCTTTCGTTTAAGTCAACAAAAATCCTCTCATAGTTCCCCGCGTATTTCCTTCGCCAGCAGTGAATGAAAGTCAATGGCTGAGTTCAGGCTTTTTTCTGCGACGTCTCTTCTGGAATTTTCACTGGTAAGCATTACCTTCCGCTCCGGGAGCCATTCATTTTCCAGACAAGCCATCTGTTCTTGCAGGTTTGGGTCTTCACAGCAGTTCATGAAATATTTTACAATACCCATGATCCCGTAGGTTTCATTAAGCTCAAAATCTTCTTTTTCCTGCTCTATTTTCGACCATATTTTCCAGTTTCTTTGCTGTCTTTCCTGAGCGATCCTGCGTCCCGTGTCGGTTTGCATTTTTGCCAGAAAGTCCTCTTTCATATTCAACCAGCGCGGTATGCCTTCTAGGTACTCTTTGAGTTCGGCTTTGCCGGTTCTTTTCAGCATACTATGAGTATGAATACTGATATTTCTGAAAAACGCCACCAGCCCTAGATTGGAGTCCATAGTATCCGCTTCGTAGAGTATTCTGCCTTCCAGATTTTCGTTGAACTCCCGTGTTTTTTCCGTGTTTGACTCGCTGGGTTTCAGATGCGTGGATATGGTGGAACTTACGCCATCGCAGAAATCTTCGGGAAAGCCATACTTTCTCAGGAGCACACCGGCGACAAACGCGCCAGAGATATTGTGCAGTTTGCCCTCTTGAGCATATTCCTCATAAAGCTGTATCACTATATTGCTTTTGTTCCGGTTGGGCAAAAGCGTTTTGTTCTGCCAGAATCCGTCTTCGTCCACAACGCGTTTGCCGTCCTTATCTGTAAGGATCTCGCCATCGTAGCGTTTTGTAATATCGTGCATCAGGGCGGCGTATTCCAGCTTTCTCAGGTTTACGCCCTCTTTTCTCCCGATAGACAGGCTCAACATCCGAACTCTCTGAGTGTGGTTGAAGAAGTAATAACGCCAGGAGAATCCGACTCGTTTCTCATCCCACAACGAGAACGTTTCTCTGGCTAGTTCCTCCAATTCCCCCAGGATGCGCGCGTCATCTGACGGCGTGGGAGTTCCACCAACCATAAATGCGACCTCCTTATTTTTCCACTTTTTCCAGTTCTTTCCGTTTGTCATCCGCCAGATTTACTTTGTGAAATTCGCCGCCCTTCGGCAGCACCATGTAAAACGAGGAAGTATAGTCAACCATAATATCTACAGCCTTCATCCTGCATTTAAGCAGGTGTCCGCCTGCTTTTCTGTCCTCAGTGATGAAGTGAATATGGTATCCGGGAACATTTATTCCCTCGACGTAGGCAGGACATCGAAATCCCACCATTGTTCCTTTCACGTTATGAAACTCGAACGTTGGCTGGTTCTTGACCACTTCTACAAGCTTGGGATAAGGCTTCTTCTGAGCGGGAACGCTCCGCGTTTTGACATACTCAAAAGTTCCCACTATTTTGAAGGCATAAAAGATGCTCTTCGTTGGCAACAGGCTGTCCAGACGTTGGTTTAACTGCTCGTAGTCCACTGTTTCGTTCAAAAGCATCGCCTTGTCAGACTCGAAGAAAGTTACGACAGCAAACGGCGTTTTTGCGGAATCAGGAACAGGATAAGCCACCCCGTCCGCCTTGATTTGATAGAAGTCGCCGTCCAACCCTATCATCTCTCCATCAAGACCGTTGAAAGTGCCTATGCCGAAGTCGCCATGTCGCTCTAGCTCCTGAAAGGTTGTTTCTCCATCATAAACTCCCTCAAGCAGGGCGTTAATAGTGGATACCTGGAAAAGAACGTCGTTGTTTCCTTGTGTGTGCGAACATCCAGATGCGACGATAACTAAAAGCATCCCTGCCAACAGATAACGAATGATTCTCAACATTTTTTCCTCCTGAGGTGATTGCCGTCGGTTTCCAATTGCCAGTTATTATATCATAGAACAAACTCTTTATCTAATACGAAATTTCAAGCATATTTTTTTGTTGAGATAAAAGACGGAAAATGCTAACATTCCATTAAGAAGAAAAACGTAGCGGGTAACACGCTGTTTGCTATGACCCATATAACAGAGAGGAACGATCTCATGTTGCCAAGAGAACGAGTTTTTGCCGCACTGGAACACCGAGAGCCAGACCGAATTCCCTGGGGGGAGCATTCCGTTGACTACAATGTCTATGAAGATATACTTGGACGCGAAACCCTGGTACAGGCTAAGATAAAGCAAACTCAAGCATACTGGGATGGCAGGCGCGATGAGATCGTTGAGAACTACAAGCGCGATCGCCTGGATCTGATACGCGCGCTGGAAATGGACGTCGTCTTTGTCAGCCGCGTCCCACCCAAAGGCTATCATCCCAAGCCACTGGAGAAACTGGACGAGGAAACCTATCGCGATGAATCAGGTAATATATACAGAATATCAGCGGCAACGGGCGATTTGCGACTGTTTGACGCTGTGCCGAAAAATTACGTTCCGCCAACGCTGGAGGGGCTTCAGAAACAAATTGACAAACTGGATGAACAGCCACTCGGAAATACAAATGACTCATCATGGGAATTTGTCCATCATGCAGTCAAGGAGATGAAAGCCACCCATTTCATCATGCTTCTGTGCGGCGATCTGGAATATCCGGGCTTCGGCGCGACGGAGGAAGAATTCTGGATGAACCTCATACTGGAACCTGAAATATGTAGGAAAATCGCCGAACTTCGAGGCAAGCGGCTGATAAAAGAGGCCAGCCTTTTCGCGCAGCTTGGCGTAGATGGGATCATGCCGTGCGGCGATCTGGGAAGCAGTACAGCAATGCTCGCCAGTCCGGAGATATACCGCGAAATGATCTATCCGTGGCACAAAGCGCATGCCGAAGAAGCTCATAAACATGGCCTGAAAATTCTCAAGCACTGCTGTGGACACACCTGGCCCGTTATCAACGAACTAGCGGAGGTCTATGACGCATACGAGGGCATACAAGCAAGCGGCGGCATGGACATTAAGAAACTAAAAGAGTGCGTCGGCGATAGGTTGTGTCTGTGGGGCGGAATATGGCATGAGCGCATCATTGATGGCAGTATAGAGGACATACGCAACGACGCGCGCTATTCCTTCACGTATGCCGCGCCGGGCGGTGGATATATCATGGGTTCCACTCATTCTCTGGCTGTGGGCGCGAAGCGGGAAAATATCCTTGAAATGAAACGCTGCCGCGATGAATGGGGCAACTATCCGATTAACCCAAAAGTGATGGTGTGACGTCTGGAGGCTGGCAACCTCGTTCTACGCGCCCCGGCTTTCCGGCTTTCTGGTTATCCGGCTTTCTCTTATTTTCGCAGCAGGCAGTGTCATTCCCGCCATTCAATAGCCAACTCTCGCCCAAAGACTTTCTCCAACAGTCGCCCTTTTTTCAACGCGAACAGACGTTCCACCTCCGCTGGACGGCTCACGGAACACTGTATGAGGATTTGCTCCGCCGTAATTTCACACGAGATGTCCTCCACCAGGCTTTGATGTGTGCGATCCAGTCCGTCCGCCACCCGCAGAATCGCCGCCAACACTTTTACAGTACGACGCTGCCACGATCTTAGAGCCGTAAAATGAGCGTGTTTTTTCTTCGGCAATGCGCCGCGATGGTAACGAGCGATAGAGCCAATGATCAGCCGCTCCTCGTTATCGAAAGGCAAAAGCGAGGTGTTTAAAATGGTGCGCAAAGCCGTTTTGTGATGCCCTTTTTGTCCCTCTATCCATCCGATGTCGTGCAAAAGAGCGCCAGTATTCAACCAGAAACGCTCCTCCGCGCCCAAATGATGCAAAGGTTGTAGCTCGTCAAACAATTTCAATGCCAGTCCAGTCACCTGATGTGTGTGCCCCGTATCATATTCACAGCTTTCAGCCAAATGCAGCACGGCTTCCAACGACCGCTCACTTGTGCCAGCAGCGGGAACAGGTGTTTGCGTCGCATCCGAAGCCTGCGCTAGAACCGCGTCCAGATTGCGTCCCTGCAAAATCATCTGCGCGAACACTTCTGGTAGTCCGCGATCGCGGCTGGCGGCGGCGGCGGCTTCTATATTATACTCCACCAGGTAGTGGCGCAACTGAAAGAACCTGGGTCTGATTTGCATAATAGCGTAACAAGCGCGCGGGTCGCCGTTGTCAGGTCGTCCTACACTGCCGGGATTGATAAACCACACATTCCCGACCTTTTGTTTAAAAGGTTGATGGGAATGTCCGCAGATGATTATATCGGCTTCCGCCAGTTCCACCAGTTCATCCAGACGTTCCGCCGGGGTATCAGAACCAACATGATCCTCGTTAGAAGCAGGACTTCCGTGAGTTAAAAGGATGCGCTTACCCGCTATTTCCAGTCGCGCTTCTTCTGGCAAAGAACTCAGATATTTGCGGCTTGATTTGGAGAGATTGTCGTATGCCCAGTTGAAAGCAAACCATTTCTCCGGCAGTTTGCTTTTCTGCCACTTTGCCTTCTTTTTTTTGACCTCTAGCGTTTTGAGGTCATAGTTGCCTATGATGCTCAAAGCCTCCGCTTTTTGCAATCGCTTTACCACTTCATCGGGGAAAGCGCCATAACCCACAAAATCCCCGACATTCCAAATGGCTTCAACGCCGCGCTGATGGGCATCTGCCAACACCGCTTCCAGAGCCGGCAGGTTGGCGTGAACATCGCTGATTAGAGCCACATTCATTCTCGCACCCCCTTTTCAGAACCAGAAAATCGTCCCCCTTTGTCTCCTTACACTCCCGTTTCCTTGCTCTCTTGCTTCTCCGCTCTCTCCTGCATATAAAGCGGCAGGGAGATTTTCTCCAGCAGATTGTCCCAGAGGTTTTGATCCTGCACCTGCTGCCAGAACTCGACGAACTCCCGATAAAGCTCCGTTCGGCGTTTCTGTCTTTCTTGCTGAAGAAAAAGAATACCTGTTTTCAGGCGATTGAGCGGTCTGGCGTGTCCGTAATACTTCACAGTTCGCGCCCGTTCTTCCTCAAGGAACTGCGGCAGATAATCCACCCACACGTCGCAGTCGTGAATATCCCCCAGCATCGTCTGGACTTTTCGCACCGTTTTCAACGACTGCTTAAAATCGCCAGGATAAAGCGGGTCAAAAGCCTCCATCGTGTAGCGCAAACGCTTGGAGGCTATTCGCATGGCATGTAATTCCTCCATCCGCTCTGGCTGGCTGACATAGGTTTCGTAAGCCAGCATATCCTCCAGCCGAAGCGATATTGCCAGATATGCTTGCTGATAGACGTAGGGCGAGTTTTCATCTACGTGATTCATCCGCGCGCGAACCCGGATTCTCCGCAACGTTCCGCCCATTTCCTCCAGCACGCCGCTCAGTTCCAGTTGATCCATCGCCCGCATGACTTTCTCCTGCGCACTCTCGCGATTCTGCCGCAGTCGCAAAATGAGACGCTGAATACCCGGTCGGTAGCGCGATTCTGTCAGGCTGTCGAAAAATTTTTGCAGGAAATCCATCTGGACATCGGCGTCGCGCGCGGTTCCCAGAGCGCGGGTGACACTGCGCATTCGTTTGTTCCATTTTTTCGAGCTTTTGCCGGGCAAATAGTTTTCGAACAGCGCAAGCGCGCTGCGCATTCGACGCGTTGCGACGCGCATGTCGTGGATACACTCAATGTCCTCGGCTTTGCGCACACCGTCAATTTCTTTTGCTACGTTTTGCAGTCGGTTCAGAAGCGACTTCGCGCCGAACAGACAGTAGCTTTCTCGCTGTTCGTCTATCATATCGGCTATATCCTACGTCTCATAGATCAACGCGCGGACGTGTTCTTTTACGTTCTCGAAAACCTCTTGCGCTGAATCGTTCGCGTCAATAGTGATGAATCCAAACTCCTCCGCCATCAGATCAAACTGTTCAATAAGACGGGATTGGTAGATGCAGAAACTGTCATAGAGATTATCCGCGAATCCGACATCCATGCCCGATTCCCAGTAATCAAAGCCTCTATCCACTACGCGGGTCAACAGTGAGGTAACGTCCGATCTCAAGTAAAAAACGATGTCCGGCTTGAGCGCGAAACCGTACATTTTACGCAACCAGTTGGGGTCTGCGCCGCGCACTACATTGCGCGCTACGATGGAGTAGAAATATCGGTCTGAAAGCAGATGAAATCCGGCTTTCAGGGCGGGAATGATCTGGGTTTCCAATCGATCCGCGAAGTCGGTGGCGTAAAACAGGCTCATGGTTAGACGCCCCAGCGTATTTCCCGCTTTGGCTTTGTCAATCCCTGACTGGGTCAGCTTGGAGCGCGCCAGTTCGGTGTCCAGAACGCCAAACCCCTCTTCCTGTACCCATTGCCGCAGTAGTTCGATTTGAGTTGAACGTCCCACGCCGTCAGTGCCCTCCAGAACGATCAATCTGCCGGGCAGTTCTTTGACAGGAGTGTAGGGGAATCCAGCGCCATAGAAAGCAACGTCCTTCATAGATTTACTCCTTCCACCGCATTAACGGCAGGCAGACCCTGCCATCCCTGAAGCGCCTTTTGAGTGATGTTACGGACTTCCTGTTGCTGTGCATGGATGGGGAGAGTGCCATCAATCACGGTGAAGCCGAACTCGTCAACCATGTCCTCATATTCATCACAGATGCGCTGTTGAAAAAGCCGGAAGCTGACCACTATGTCATCGGAAAGCCCCAGATCTTTCCCCGCTTCATAATACTTGATCCTTGCCCTTGACGACAGGATGCGATCCACAGAAACGTTCAGCGGCACGCGGAAATAAAGAGCTATGTCCGGCTGTAACGCGAAGGAATAGAGATTACGCACCCACTGACGGTCTACGCCGCGAGCGGCATCCCGCCCAAAAGCGGTGAAAGCATAGCGATCCGCCAGCACGATTACGCCAGCTTTGAGAAGCGGGAGAATATGGTTCTCCCACCGGTCGGCGAAATCGGTGGCATGGATCAGGCTGAAGGTGGTGGGAGTCAGTATCTGCTTTTTCTTGCCAGATTTGGTGGTGCTCTTAACGAGTTTTGAGGAATTCCATTCGCTAAAATAAACCGACTTACCCTGCGATTTCAACCACCTGTATAACAGATCGATCTGGGTGGATTTTCCGCTGCCATCAATACCCTCAACGATGATCAGCTTGCCCTTATAGACATTGGGTTCTAGCATAACTATTTCCCTTCTTGAATTGGGGATGGTTCATTTCCTATGAGGATTAATACTACAACAATGGTTTGTAGTAGTGCAATTCATTGCACGTCCAATGTCGCTTGCCACAGACGGCGATGAATCGCCTTACTACAAACGCTTTAGTTCGAGACCAAGAACAACAGGGGTTGACGTCGAACTATCGTTGTAGTATAACACTTTTCAACATGCTAAGAAAAGACAAATTCAGGACTTCCTGCTTTTTGGCTTTTTGGCAATATGCACGCGCCCCTGTTCGCGCTTCAGTCCATTTTCAATGGCTTCGCAAGTGGCGCGAAGGGTTCTGATGCGCGCCCATCGTTTGCAATCGCCTTCAACGATTACCCAGGGGGCGTAGGTGGTGCTGGTATATCGGAGCATATCCACAACCGCCACGCGATAGGCTTCCCATTTTTCCCGGTTGCGCCAGTCTTCATCAGT
>Ga0255402_1047_pt2 | contig 15391 bp, 14 predicted proteins | sample ANMaggSeSYBR01D4_FD_182125 | JGI IMG/M metagenome (GOLD analysis project Ga0255402, IMG submission 182125) | Sediment cell enrichment communities from methane seep in Santa Monica Basin, California, United Staets - ANME aggregate JGI... | ecosystem: Environmental > Aquatic > Marine > Cold seeps >...
GGAATTACTCGAAGATCACGACGATGTCCAGAACGTATATTCCAACTTCGATATCCCCGACGATATAATCGAACAGGCAGCGTGAGGATGATTTTCGATTTTTGATTTGCGATTTGCGATTCAAAAATCAAAAATCGCAAATGCTATGATCGTTCTAGGTATAGACCCTGGCACTGCTACCACAGGTTACGGAATCGTCAAAGACGCCCGTGATGGCAGACTCTATGAACTCGGTCATGGCGTCATCCGCACCGACTCCAAAACGCCCTATCCGTTGCGTCTAAAGGCGATCCATGATGAATTGGCTCTTCTCATAGAGCAGCACAAGCCGCAGGTGGTCGCCATAGAAGAGCTTTTTTTCAACAAGAACGTTAGCAGCGCTTTAAGTGTAGGACAGGCTAGAGGCGTCGTGATTCTGACCGGGGTTTTGGCAGATCTGGAACTGTCTGAATATACCCCCTTGCAGGTCAAGGAAGCGGTCACCGGCTACGGTCGCGCGGATAAAATGCAGGTTCAGCAGATGGTAAAAACGCTGCTGGGACTTGCAGAGATTCCCAAGCCTGACGACGCGGCGGATGCTCTTGCTGTGGCTATCTGTCATTTGCACTCGTACAAAATGGGAAGGGCTTTTGATAAAGCTCTAAGGTAATTTTATGATAGCGTATATCAGGGGCGTACTGGATCATAAAGAGCCAAACCGCGTGGTGATGGATGTGGGCGGCGTGGGATATGAGATTTTCGTTCCGCTTTCCACTTATCAAAAGCTTCCCGCTATTGGCGATCAGGTCAAGTTATTCACACATCACCATGTACGGGAGGACGCCGCGAACTTGTATGGCTTCCTTTCTTCTGAGGAAAAAGAAATTTTTGAGATGGTGCTTTCTATTTCAGGGGTGGGCGCGAAGGTCGCTCTGAGCATACTTTCCGCCATATCGGTGGATGAATTCAGACGATCTGTGGCTCAGGGCGATATGAAAACCCTCACCAAGATACCGGGTATCGGCAAGAAATCAGCCGAGCGAATGGTTCTGGAACTGAAAGACAAGATCGGCAAAATCCACCTCGACGAGCGGATGGTGCGGATTCTTGAGGCGGAATCGGGTAACGATGCTGTAGCCGCTCTTCTCAGTCTGGGAGCCAGTTCGTCAGCCGCTGAGTATGCTGTCTATAGAGCGGAGCGTCTTCTGGGAAAGGATGCCAAAATAGAGGAGCTTATAGCACAATCGCTAAAACTCCTGGCAGGTTGAGACTGATCACTAACAGGTAAATAAAATGTCAGATCGCATTGTGGATCCCGGCGCGCAGGATACAGATAATCTGGACGGCCATACCTTTCGTCCCCAACGCTTTGAGGACTTTATCGGTCAGGATAAGGTCAAAGAGCAACTGAAGATCGCCATTGAAGCCGCCAGAGGGCGCGGCGAAGTGCTGGAGCATGTCCTCTTAAGCGGACCGCAGGGGTTGGGAAAATCCACGCTGGCGAATCTCATTGCCCACGAGATGGGAGTGAATATCAGGACAACGGTGGGACCCATGCTGGTGCAAAAGGCGGATCTGGCGGCAATACTCACCAATCTTCAGCCCGGCGATGTGTTGTTCATTGACGAAATCCACCGCACCAGAAATGACATTCAGGAAACGCTTTATCCGGCTATGGAGGACTACCGGCTGGACATTATTCTCGGACAAGGTCCCAGCGCGCGCACGGTTCCCATTCCTCTGCCGAAATATACGCTTGTGGGAGCTACTACAAGAATGGGACAGCTTTCGGCGCCATTCAGGGACAGGTTTGGCTTGAATTTACGTCTTAATTTTTATGATTTGGATCAGTTGAGCAAAATTATTAGAAGAGATACGGAGTTTTTCAAGATTGACATAGAGGACGATGCGGACAGGATCATCGCCAATCGCTCTCGCGGGACGCCGCGAGTGGCTAAACGTATGCTCCGGCGGGTCAGGGATTACGTTAAAGTTAGAAAAGACGGCGTGATCACGACGGCGGCGGCTCTGGAGGCTCTGGAATTTTACGAGGTGGACGAACTGGGGCTGGAAGAAATGGACAGAGCGATCCTCCGCACCATTGTGGAGAAATTTAACGGCGGTCCCGTCGGTCTGGGCACAATAGCCGTCTCCGTGAACGAAGAGGATCCCACTGTGGAGGACGCCCACGAACCGTATTTGATCCAGGCGGGTCTCATCAGTCGAACTCCGAGAGGCAGAGTAGCGACAAAACTGGCGTATGAACATCTGGGACTGCCCCCACCCGAATCTTCCTCCACTCAACAGCCGGACTTCTGGAATAAGGAGTGAAGATTCTAGTACTCTGACACAGTGGTTTCTCGTGTTGTCTTTAGCTCCGTAGGAGCGGCATGTCAAAATCATACAAACGCTTGTGTGACAGACCTATATGCCGCTCCTACGGAGCTTGCCGGTTTGTTAATGGTAGCTTATCTATAGACATGACACCCCTACGGGGTTCGTACTAGTTTGAATTATCACAAATGTTCAATGTGTCTGACTACTAGTAAGGAACCAGCAGCGTATTACAGCAGACCCGACCTGGCGGATCGGAGAGAAAAGATGAGTGAGGATTCTGTATGAGAGAGAAAGACGAGGTCGCAATTGCCAACGAAAAGCTCTGGGAGAGGATGGTGCGGGAGGGGTGTGGGTACACGATCCCGTGGTTGGATCTCGACCTCGACATGATCCACCGGTATGCGAGAGGTGAGTTGGATCCTGCGCCAGAGACACTGGAGTGGATGGCTCCCTGCGATATACTTGTTGATGTCGAGAGCAAGGACGTTTTATGTCTCTCAGCAGGCGGCGGGCAGCAGTCGGCGGTGTTCGGATTGCTTGGCGCGCGGGTGACGGTAGTTGATTTGGCTCAGGGACAGCTTGAGGGAGACAAGAAAGCGGCGGCGCACTATGGCTATGAGATAACGACGATTCACTCAGACATGCGCGATCTTTCGTGTCTGGATGATGAATCTTTCGACATGGTGTATGGAACGGCTATGTGTTATGTCCCCGACATTCAACAGGTCTATTCCGAGGTCGCCAGAGTATTGAGGCAGGGCGGAGTGTACCGAGTAGATTTTGGTCAGCCCGCCGTGTATGTTATGGACTGGGATGGAGACGGGTATCGGGTCGCCAAGCCATATTTCGAGAAGATTGATCGGCGCGAGAATGGCGCAATTGAATTCCGGCACTATATGGATGATATTTTCAGCGGACTTGTTGACGTAGGGCTGTCAATTCGGCAGGTTGTGGATTTGTCCAAGAACAAGAAACCGGATCCACAGGCGCTCCCGGGAAGCTGGGCGCATGAATCGTCATACATCGGCGGGCAGTTCGTCATCGTGGCAACGAAGGACAAGAGAGCGTTCTAACCATTCACCTGACGCTAACCACAGATCATGAAAGTATCTCTATTTGATTACCACCTGCCGGAAGAACTTATTGCTCAACACCCGCTCCCTGAGCGCGACGAGTCGCGGCTTATGGTTCTCAATAGAAATACGGGGGATATTCAGCATACGATATTCGCGCAACTGCCGGAGTTTTTATCCTCTGGCGATCTGTTGGTTCTGAACAACACGAAGGTGATACCAGCCCGACTGATAGGCAGAAAGGAAAAATCAGGTGGCAAGGTTGAGATTTTGCTTCTGTCGCCGAAGGGCGAAGGTCTCTGGGACGCATTGGTGAAACGTAGCAGCAGGATGCCTCCGGGGACAAAGGTGATCTTTGGCGATGGTCGGCTCGCGGCGAAGGTTCTTGGCAAGACGGAAACGCACGGACGGCTGGTTCAGTTTGAGCATAACGGAGACCTGAGAGGGCTGATCGAAGAATTTGGGCGACCGCCGCTTCCGCCGTACATAAAACGAGAAGCCGACGATGGCGACAGAGGGCGGTATCAAACCATATACGCAAAGAAGGATGGTGCTGTGGCGGCTCCCACGGCAGGGCTTCACTTCACAGAAGCTCTCTTTGCTGAGATGGAAGCCAGAAATATAAGCATGGTTGAAGTGATGCTTCACGTGGGATTGGGCACTTTTCAGCCAGTAAGGACTGAAAACATTGAGGATCATGATCTCCATTCCGAGGAGTTCGAGATTACGTCGGAAGCCGCCCAACAAATAAACGATGTTAGAGACTCTGACAGCAAGATTGTAGCTGTGGGAACTACGTCTGTCAGAGTGCTTGAGTCATCAGTGGACGCCGGTGGTCGTGTTTCTGCCCGGTCTGGTTCCACTGATATTTTCATATATCCGGGCTGCAAATTTCGCGCCGTTGACGCGCTGGTGACGAATTTCCATCTGCCGAAATCAACGCTGTTGATGCTGGTATCTGCCTTTGCCGGCAGAGAGTTCGTCATGGAAGCGTACAGGGAAGCGGTGGCGAAACAATACAGGTTTTACAGTTATGGCGATGCAATGCTGATTCTGTGAATAGTGATCAGTAATCAGTAATCACTGATCACCGATTCAATTGGAGGAAATGGAATGGATATAATGTCAACACTTTTGCCGCTCATACTCATCTTCGGGATATTTTACTTTATCCTGATCAGGCCGCAGCAGAAGAAAGTGAAGAAACACCAGAATATGTTGAGCAACCTGACAAAAGGCGATCAGGTCGTAACCGAGGGCGGCATACATGGGACTGTCGCTGGCTTGGATGATAATGTCGTAGTGCTGAGAATAGCCAAAATAAAGGACGAAGATGTCAAAATCGAAGTGTCCAGAGCCAGGGTAGCCTTTCTAGCACGCGGCGGCGAACTGATCGAAGGCGTTGATTGATAGCATAACGTGAGTTCGACATAATCAATACTTGAGAGAAATGGGCGTCTTTCTTGCAGAACCGCCCATTTGTTTGTCATTCTGAGCGAAGCGAAGAATCTCTCTTTCACATAGCAATCATGTAACGAGATTCTTCGCTTCGCTCAGAATGACAAAACTACCGCGGATTGAGCTGGACAAGGTGAATAGTTACCTTTAATTGTTTAACGGCTTCCATCCACGTGAATAAGCTTATTGCCGGGCACGTTCTGACGTTCTATAACCTTACCGCCGAGAAATTCCACGCGCATATCTGCCGTCTGCGCTTTCCCCAGCCCGAAATGTAGTATGGGTGAATGTTGCACCACATACGCACGCGAATTGATGGCTTGCCGATAGCCGCGCAGGTGGTCTGGTTCGCCCAGATGCCCTGCGTCGTACAGCCATATTTTCGCGCCCACGCCTCCTGTGTCGCCTTTTACTCCCGTAAGCTGAATCCTGAGCCAACCGTTGTCGTTCTGGGTTTCATTGTGGAACAGCATGTTATAATCTCGCTTGCGGGCGATGAACACATCCAGCCGCCCATCGTGATCATAGTCGAAAAACGCCCCTGCGCGAACGGACGCGCCGCCTGTATCAATGGCTTCCAACCCGGTATCTGAGAGTTTCTCGAATGTGCCGTCCCCCTTGTTTCGATAGAGGACAAATCTGCGCGGAAGCGTGTGTAAAACCAGCAGATCCAGCCAGCCGTTGTTATCCACGTCGCCAAACACCGCGCTGAAGCCATCGCCAAAGTCCAATCCAGCGTCTGCGGTCACATCCACGAATTTTTGTCCTTTTTCATTGCGCAACAGCCGCCCGCCGCCGCCTGAGTCGCCAAGACATACCAGATCGAGCCAGCCATCGTTATTGAAATCGCCGACCTCCACCCCATTGATGCGGCTTCCGCCGCGCGGATTCAGCCCCAGATCGGCGGTAACGTCGGTGAAATGTCCCTTGCCGTCGTTGTAATAGATGTTGAGGGTGATGCCTTCGGCTTTATTTCCGCCCCATTTGGCTTCAATCAGGTCGAGATGCCCGTCGTTATTGAGATCGCACAGTACCGCCCCCTGCGTAAAACCGCTGTAGGGCACACCCAGATCGGCGCGGGTGAAATTGCCGCTGCCGTCATTCAGAAAAAAATTACTTGCGGGCACTGGCTGATCCAGCTTGTGTCCGCCGCCCATCTGAGAGACTTCCGAGCCGTTGGTCACGTAGATGTCCAGATAGCCGTTGCCGGTTACGTCGCCCACGCAGACCGCCCTCGTTCCAAAACGGACTAAGCCAAAGACTGACGCGGTTACGTCGGTGAAGCGTCCCGTTCCGTCATTTATGAACGCCTTGCTGTCAATAGCTGGATTGCCTGCTCCCATGACGAGGTCAAAAATGCCATCGTGGTTGAAGTCAGCGAATACCGCGCCGTGCCAGAAGGGGTCGTCGCCTTTTGTTGGTCCCTGTACGCCGGCTTTCGCCGCGACTTCGCGGAACGTGCCGTCGCGATTGTTCATGTACAGCAGATTCGGCAGAGCGACGTAATCTCCATCGCGTTTGAGGTTGCCGCAATTAGTGACACAGATTTCCTCCCAACCGTCGCCGTTGAGATCCGCAATTGATGCGGCGTGTCCGCCGAAGTCGTCCAGACCCTGAATTCCCGCTATCTCTGAAACGTCATTGAAACGAATGGCCATGATTATATTCTCCTTGCGAATTTCCCACGCGGCTCTTTCCGCGCCGTCCTGGGTTGCCGCCTCTTGCGATAGAGCGCACGCTGTCAAACTCCATATCAACAACACAAGCGATATTCCTTTTATATTCATCTCTATAATTTTCTCTTTTTTTATGGCAATTGCATCTTGTCCGTTTTTTCAGCTTCGGAATAGGATAATCTTATCTGATTCCCGAATTGGAGTCAAGAGCGGAAGTCTCAAAAATTGAATGACCCTGACCACACGGCTAGTATAATTGACATCTGCACTCAATTGGTAATTTAACATTGTCGTTGTTTCCTATATTTTACTACAGGAGTACTATGGTAGATACTGCGAGAGCGAGTCCTTTCGGCAGTCGAACTGCGGTGAAACGTCCCATTTCGTTTTGGTGATATTCATTGCCTCGCGGATCAACCGGCGGCGTTGAATCCCGGCTTGAATTTCCCTGTCGATAGCATCCGGATCGAACTGATCCAGAATACGCGCCTTGAGTTCCTCTTTTACGTCCTGATAATCGGGGTTGTTGGTCAGGTTATTCCACTCTCCCGGGTCGGCTTCGAGATCGAAGAGCTGATCATCATGCCTGTGAACATAGATGTATTTGAATTTCCCCTTGCGGATCATATAGCAGGGGCTGTGGATGCCTTCGGAGTGAATCTCGGAAAACGCCGCGCGCTCCTCTGTATCGCTGCCGTCGATTAATCCTATGAGGCTTCTACCATCGTAGGGAAGCCGATCCTCTACATCCGCCAGATCCAGTATGGTCGGCATGAGATCGATCAATGTCACAGGGGCGTCGCTCTTGGTTCCTGCCTTCCATCCGTCAGGGAATCTCATGATTAGGGGCACGCGGGCTGACCACTCGTAGAAACATCGTTTTTGCACCATCGCCTTTTCGCACAGCATATCACCGTGATCGCTGGTGAAAATGACAACCGTATTGTCAGCCAGGCCGTTTTCCTCTAATGAAGCCATCAATTCGCCCACCTTGTCGTCAATGTACGTGACCAACCCGTAGTATGCCCGGCGCACGCGGGCGGCGCTTTCGGGATTCGTGAGATCATAGTCGGCGCAGCCGTGATAGTCGTTGAGCCACCTGTCCTGCATTGAATAGGTTTCCGCCAGATTATCTGGATGTTCGGGCACGTCAATGGGTTCGTCCTCATACATATCCCAGTATTTCTGCGGAGGCCAGAACGGTTCATGGGGATGGTGGTAGGAAATACAGAGAAAGAAAGGCTGTATCTCTTCTGTCTGGGCTATCTGTCTGCTGATTGGGCTTTTCTGCTTGCGGATAGTGTCGAGTTCCTCGAACTCGCGCCCGGATATGAATGCAGATCGCTGCTTCTGACCGCCTTTTGCGTGGAGGTACTCCAGGGCGCGAAAGTGAGCTTCCTCGTCATAGCTGAGGGTATTGCGCCACTTTCCCACGTGAACGGCGTTGCCTATATACTGACTCGCCTGACCGCCGGTCGGCCGGAACTCAAGCTCCTCGCCTTCGGGTATGTTGAAGGGATCCTGTCGGGCGGGAGTCCATTTGAAGTCGGCTGGATAAATGTTGGTGACAAAGCGGTGCCGGAAGCCGTGCAACTGGTCGGCGCCGACGAAGTGCATCTTGCCGCTCAGAACGGTGTCATAGCCAGCGAGCGTCAGGTAGTGAGGAATAGTAACCTCGTCATCGGGCCAGTTTGCCCCGTTGTCGTATGTCTTGCAGTTAGCGACGTACCGTCCCGTCATAAGCGCACCGCGCGCTGGCGCGCAAACAGGGCAGTTAGAGTAAGCCGTATCAAACCGAACGCCTTCAGCGACCAGACGATCCAGATTAGGCGTCTTGACCACCGGATGACCGTATGCGCCTGTCAGTACCGCTGTTAATTGATCAACCATGATGAACAGCACGTTGGGTTTTTGCCCATTTTTATCTGCCATTAACAGAAACCTCCTGATAAAATATCAATAATCCTTTATTGACTGACCAAATACTGGTATAATATATGCTATTAACATTATAGCATGGCTTTCTGAGTGATGCAATAATGACTGGTAGCGTATATTACTTTCTGCAAAATTGTGTCTGTTGATGATACTTGTCCTGTCACGCGTCAATATGGAGGAAAAAATATGGCATTTCTGAATGTGCAGTATCACAGCGAATCATTGGTGAAGGCGTGTTCAATGCAAATCATACTGCCTGAATCGGCGCGCGAGCCGTATTCGGTCATGTATTTACTGCATGGGCTGTCTGACGATCACACCATCTGGCATCGTCGGACGCGTATAGAATGGTACGTTCGGGATCTGCCGCTGGCGGTGGTTATGCCGGACGGCGGGCGGGGTTTCTACTGCGACGCAGTAAACGGACCTGCACACGAGTCGCATATCATCAAGGATGTTATCGGCTTCGTGGACGCCCATTTCAACACGCGAGCGGAGCGTTCCGGGCGCGTGATAGATGGTCTGAGCATGGGCGGCTACGGCGCGGTTAAGCTTGCGCTGAAATTTCCCGATACATTTTGCAGTGTTGTGGGGCACTCAGGCGCGCTGGGAGCGGGGCATAAGCCACTCAGGGATGATATGGCGGCGGAACTGCGACTAATCTATAGTGAAAACCCCACCGGCGGCAAGGATGATCTGTGGGCTATCGCTGAGAACATTGACAGGGACAAACTTCCGGCAATTCGTATTGATTGCGGCGTGGATGATTTCCTGCTTGAGGACAACAGGGCGTTTCACCAATATCTGAATAAGTTGGACATCCCGCACGAATACGAAGAATTCCCCGGCGAACACAACTGGGATTTTTGGGATACTCACATACAGGAAGCCATCAGATTTCACGCCCGGGCATTGGGGTCTTAAAGCCTATATCCACCGCAACGTGGAATTTCCAAGAGTGAAAGCTGTTGGTAGGATTTCAGCTTTTCGATTTTTTCTCTGATGATTTACTCTTCGACGGTTTGCTTTCTGATGTCTTACTCAGTCCCTTATCTTTTTTTTCTTCGCGTTTATAGCTTTCGCTTCGGTAGTCGGTGGCGTAGAATCCTGAACCTTTAAAGATCACCCCTGCTCCCGCGCCGATTAGTCGTCTGACGGGTCCGTTACATTCCGGACATTTCTTTATGGGGTCATCTTTCATATTCTGGAATTTCTCAAAGTTGATTCCGCATTTCTCACATTCATAATCATAAGTCGGCATTTCGTGGAGATTCTCCCTGCTTATCGGAACTTCGTTTTTTAGCGATAAAACACTCGTATATGCTTCATATATAAATAGTAATTCTACTTTCTATATGTGTTTATGTCAAGGGAAAAAAGGTCTGTGAGCCGAAAGAAAACCTTGACACCAGAACGTTCCAACTGTAAAATCTATAGACTTATTACGAAAACATGGATCACGTTTGAGAAATTTCTCTGGAGCGATGAAATCATGAGTCTTTTAGGGTTAGACATAGGAACGACAGGGTGCAAAGCTATTGCTTTCAGCGTAGAGGGAAAGCCGCTGGCGCACGCATATCGTGAATATGGCGTGCTGTATCCCCGTCCCGGATGGGCTGAGATCGATCCCAACAAGGTATGGCAGTGCGTGTCAGAGGTCATAAGCGAGGTCGCGCATCAGGTAAGCGGCGACCCTGTGAAAGCTCTGGCGGTTACCTCGCTGGGCGAGGCTTTTGTGCCCATAGCTGAAAATGGGGAGACGCTTTTCAACAGCATGACGTATGTTGATAACAGGGGCGTCGAACAGATGGAATTGTGCGACCGCTCCCTGGGGAAAATGCGGATATTCCAGATTACCGGACAGCCGCTGCATCCCGGCTATTCCCTGCCCAAAATGATGTGGTTGAAGGACGAAAGACCGGAGATATTCAATAAGGCGCGCAAGTTCCTGCTCTACGAGGATTTCGCCTATTTCAAGCTCGGATTGGAGCCGACCATTGACTATTCATTAGCCGGGCGGACTATGGCGTTCGACGTGAAAGAGAAAAAGTGGTCTGAAGAGATGTTTTCCGTCGCAGGGATCGATCCCCGGGTAATGGCTACGCCGCGACCCTCTGGCGAAATAGTTGGCGAAATACCCGCGTCTGTGACTGAGGAATTGGGTTTGCCAAAAGGCGCTATTGCCGTCACCGGCGGGCACGATCAGCCCGTAAACGCTCTGGGCGGCGGCGGAATCTCAGAGGGCGTGGCTGTGGATGGCATGGGTTCGACGGAGTGCGTGACAGTGGGGTTCAACGAGCCGCATCTCAATGAAAACATGCTGGCGGCGAATTATTCCGTCTATTCGCACGTAAAAAAGGGAATGTACGTATCGCTGGCGTTCAGCTTTACAGGGGGCAATCTGCTGAGATGGTACAGGGATAATTTCGCTCTGGATATGGTGAAGGAAGCAGAAAGGATGGGGGCTGACGTATACGACCTCATCCTGAAAAACGTCCCGAAAGAACCGACCGGCGTGTACGTCCTACCGCATTTCGGCGGCAGTGGAACGCCCTCTTTCGACCCTGATTCTAAGGGCACTATCACAGGGCTTTCGCTGGGAACCACCCGCGATCAATTTGTCAAGGCTCTGATCGAAGGCATAACCTACGAATTGAGGCTCAATCTGGAAACGTTGGAGAAGGCGGCTGGCGTGAAGATCGAAAGGCTCCGCGCGGTTGGCGGCGGGGCGAAATCAAAAATGTGGCTTCAGCTTAAAGCCGATATGACCAACAAAGAAGTCGTCTCGCTGGCGGTTTCGGAATGCGGCTGTCTGGGAGCGGCGATTCTGGCTGGCGTTGGAATTGGCGAGTATAACTCGCTGGACGAAGCTGTGGAACTGCTGGTATCGGAGGTTGATCTCTTCCAACCCGATATAGATATGCACGAACAATATACCGAACGATTCGCCATTTACTCGGATATTTACCCAACGCTAAAGGACATAACTCATAGGATATAAATTAAGTATTTTCGATTTTCGATTGCTTTGGAATATAGGTCTATCAATCTATCTCACTATAGGACACTTTTTTTGGCCGTCCCCAAAATCTGTGTAGTGATTGGATAATCAGTCAGTTCGGCGGAAAGTGACGGCTGGCGCGGAACGAGAGGTAAGTCATGGTAATAAGCAAAGTCGAAATCAAGGACTACAGATCCTGCTTGAGTGCTACATTCACGCCTGATCAACACTTGTCTGTCCTTATCGGACCAAATGGCAGCGGAAAGACGAATATTCTCAACGCCTTGCTCCTTCTCAAGAAATTAACAGAGGAAGAGGGCAGCTATAGTTTCGACGAATCGGCAGCAGCGCACTGCCGAATCAAAGTATGGTTTGATCTAGATGGCAAAACTGTCATTTTAACGGCATATGCCCATATCGATACAGACGATAACAACAATGACGTGATTATTGCTTCTCGTCAGATATGGTATATGAAGGACTTCACCGGCTTTGCTAAACGAATAAATGACCCTTTTAAATTCATGTCGTTCCTCCAGTTACCGGTGAATCTACGCGAAAATGTCTGGCGCCGTCAGATATTTGGTGATCTCCCTATCCCTGAGGCCGCATTAGACCCACTGAACAATATCATAGGTTTCCTCTCTGAGATGCGATACTACAGTGCGTCCCAGTTCACTAATCCCTCTAATTGCCCGGTGTCATTTGAAATTGAGAAGGAAGGCCAAAAAAGTCGGGGTCGCCAACTTCGCGGTCATGCAAAGTTTCTTTTTGATCTATACACTGAATTCAAGGGTCAAAGTGATGGGTATTCTCAATTCTTCGATATTATCGGCCCAAAGGGGATTGGGCTTATTGACGGTATTGATTTCAGAGATTTTCCCACTTCTTCTATTGGCTACTCCGTTAGATCTGGGGGTGATGTCAAGGAACTCAAGAGAGAAAAGAGCCTCATTATCCCTCAATTCACTGTTGGAAAGCATAAACTGTCTCCGAATCAGCTATCAGAAGGTACGTTCAAGACTATCACTCTTCTGTTCTACCTTATGACTGAATCGAGCAGTATCTTACTGGTTGAAGAACCAGAGGTATGTGTTCATCACGGCTTACTGAAAAGCATAATTGAACTGATAAATATATACTCAAGAGAGAAGCAAATCGTAATCTCGACACACTCTGACTTCGTCCTAGATCAGGTTGCACCAGAGAACGTGTTCAAGATATCCAACTCTCCAGAAGAGGGTACAAAAATCAAGCATATCACAAAAGCACTGTCCAAAAAAGAGCTCCGAGCATTACGAGAGTATCTGGATACTGAGGGCGATCTAGGTGAGTACTGGCGGCATGGTGCACTGGAGGATTGAGATATGAAAATAGGAGTCATAGCAGAAGAGGCGAATGACGTTGAAGTTTTGTACGAACTGACATGCAAGCTTATCAACGAAAACGCATTTTCATTTAAGAAATTCGTCGGACATGGTTGCGGCAAACTCCGAAGAAAGTGTACTGGATGGGCTGGCAATTTGCTCAAGCGGGGATGTTCTTATCTAGTTGTCATCCATGATCTTGACAAATACGATGAAGGTAAGCTTCGTCAGAAGCTTACTGAATCTGTTGCAGCTATCCCTTACAATGCATACTTAATACTTATTCCTGTTCGCGAGATAGAGGCATGGTTACTTACTGATGCAGACGCTCTTCAGAAAGTATTTGGGCTAACCAAAGCGCCAAAGCTGCCGGGACAACCTGAGTCCATTGTCGATCCAAAGGCAAAACTTGAAGATATTGTGTGGAAAAGCGGCAAAAAGCGATACCTCAACACAGTCCACAACAAGAAGATTGCTACCGCAATGAGAATAACAAAAGTAAACGCGTGTATGTCTTTTCGTCCATATCCGATCTTTGTATCAAAATACTTGAAGTGTCATAACCTGCCCAGCCAGGTATCCGTAAAAGCTAAAGCAAGGAGGGGATCTGAATGAAACTACGAGTTTTGGCATTTCTCATCTGTTTAGCGATTGTGTGTTCAGGTTGCGCTATGAAAACGGCTACTTCGGGCACTACCGCTGTATCAACCCCGACGGTGACATCTGATTCATCAAAGCCAGTCCCGGAGTTCCCGCCGCTGTATGTTTCGCGAGGACGTAAAGCGATGCGTCCGGTGGAGGAAGTGTTCCGGAGTGTGGAGTCTCTGAGAAAAACCAAACGACTCACCGTCGCGGTACTCAAGCCCATCACCAAGACCACTCGTTTTTCAGCGATGCTGCTTTCCCAGTGTGATCTGGAAACGCTGAAAGTCCTCGTTCTTTCGGGGTATGCTCCTGTTGTGATTATCAAATCGCCAGTCGGTCCGAAGCATGTCCGGGCTGTGGTGGGATATGACGATATGGACGGGGTGTTGACCCTGGCTGATCCGGTAAACTACGCCGAGGCGAAATTGCAGTATTCCGAATTCTCCAAACAGTGGGACGATCCGCGAAAAGCATGCCTTCTGGTGTCTGCACGCAAAGGCAGTGTGAATACGATCAAAAGCGCTCTGAGGACATACCTGTCTGAAGAAAAGGTAGATTCAGTGATTATCAGGAAATGACGGGGGACGAGTGACGCATCACTCATTACAGGAGCATAAGTATGTTTGACCGCGAAACAGGCTTGGAGATAGGCGATCCCAGCGAGCTGCCATTTAAGGAATTAGATAAGAAACTTCATGAAAACGTGATAAAGCGGTTCAGGTTCGGCACTGCGTCTGTTTCTGGCATAAGGCAGATATTCGACACGACACACGGCGACGAGGAGACTGATTACGTGGACGGCACAGGGGTGGAGATAACGGACGCCGCCAAAGTCCACGTGGCTACTATCGCCGACGGCTTCGTGCGGCTTCTGAAAGAGCAGGTTCGGCAGTCCCCGCTGACTGTGCTGGTGGCTATTGACAGTCGCCATACGGGACCGACTATCGCTGATGTTATGATCAGGATTCTGGCGTTTCATGGGGTTGATGTCAGATATACTTTCGTCACTCCCATCACGGAAGCGGCGGTTTATTCCAGAGAAACGGCGGATGGGTTCATTTATATTTCGTCCAGCCATAATCCCAAAGGATATAATGGATTGAAGATGGGGCTGAACGACGGCAGACTGCTTCCCGGAAAACTGGCTGACCCATTTATTGATGACTATAAGACCAGAGCAAAAGACCCGAAAAATACAGAGGCGGTAATCCGCGAGGTAAATTCCGCCAGCCCTGACGCGGTGCGAGAAATTTATGAGGCGATAGACGGCTATGGGGCAGAATCCCGGGAGATTTACGCCAGATTATCCGATCAGATAATAACGGGACTCAAGGATTCAGGGAAGATCGCGGAGCGGAAGGAACTGCTCAAGAAGGAGATTCGAAACAGAGATATATGGATCGGCCTGGATCCCAACGGCGGCGCGAGGCAGGACAGGGAATATCTCGAAGGCTGGGGATTCCATGTGCTGGAAATAAACGGCAGACCGCAAATAGACATGGTTCACGAACTGTCTCCCACGCAGTCTGCGTGCCAGCAGGCGGCGAAAGCTTTGATTCGGGCGCAGAGTGAGGGCAAAAACATTGCCGCTTTTCTCGTGTTTGACACGGATGGGGACAGGAAAAACATTGTGCTCCCCGATGGAAAAGGCGGGGCAGAGATTCCGGGCGTGCAGATGGTTTTTGCCCTGGACGTTCTTTGCAGCGTCCTGGATTCCGGATGCCATGATAAGGAAGTGGGCATAGTGATAAATGGTCCCACGTCGAGTGTTGTGGAGAAGCTTGCGCGCCATCTGAATTTCACAATAAAACGGGTTGAAGTGGGCGAGGCAAACGTCGCCTCAGCCGGAATGAGTTTGCACGAACAGTGCTTGCACGTTCCCATAATGGGCGAGGGTAGTAACGGGAGCGTCTTTAA
>Ga0255402_1059_pt1 | contig 15050 bp, 10 predicted proteins | sample ANMaggSeSYBR01D4_FD_182125 | JGI IMG/M metagenome (GOLD analysis project Ga0255402, IMG submission 182125) | Sediment cell enrichment communities from methane seep in Santa Monica Basin, California, United Staets - ANME aggregate JGI... | ecosystem: Environmental > Aquatic > Marine > Cold seeps >...
AGAGCACATTAGCTGCAACTAAGCCATCTATTTCGTAAGAACAGTCTGCAACGGGGTCCTTTTTATGGTACTCCTGGGAAATCGAAATGGCAATGGGATGCTTACCCAGCTTGACATCCAGAGCAAGTTGGCCCCCGCCCAACATCCCGACTGTCACGAAGTCCCCCTTGACCTAATCGCAAAGCGACATTGACAGCTTGAGCGCTGGAGAAGGCGCTGAGACTCAGTATGGCAACAACCGCAACAAGGGACTTTTTCATCATTTTTGATCCCTCCATCTCTACCGGCATACTAATGTGGTCGCTATCCCAAAGCGCCCAGGGCAATCGCTATGAAACTCGGTCCATTCAAACCAGCATGTATAATGACTCCAACCCATGAGTTCTTGCGTTTATATACTACATACGATTGAACAATCAGGATAGGAAATAGCGTGAGAAGCAACTGCCATCCAAAAGCTATGTGGAAAATACCCCAACCTATTGCATGTACAATCCAGGCCCATTTACCAAATGCAACCTCTTGTCTGGGCAGCATAACACCACGCCATAATATCTCTTCACCCATTATGTTCAATATCCAATAGGGAAACCAAGCTGCAAGTAACCAATACCGACCGGGTGTGAGCGGTTCAAATTCCATGAAAGAAGGTGAATGAGCTACATTACCCACTAAGGCTTCGATCCCTTTCATTATCAGTGCGCTTGATATACCTATCACAACAAGGGATGAAACGCTCCATATCCAGTCTGTTTTTGACATAGATTTGAATCGCAGCCGCTCTATCCAGACGCTTCGTTTCAAGGTGTATCCCTCGCTTCGCAGGATCATCAGAGCAACCACTATCAATGGGAAAAATATGCCTAGACCTCCAACTATGAACCAGAACATGATAGTTTCTTGTCCAGTTCTTCGGGCGAGGAATGGGATCAAGTATTTCGTCTCAAGAACCAGCGCGACCGATGCGGAAACAAAAATGAAAAATGACTGTACAATTCCCATTCTGGCGAGTTTGGCAAAATTCTCACTATTCACGTTCGCCATTTTTATTTTTCCTTCCTCAAGCGTTGATACACTTCCTTTGCCTCTCTCAGGATTAGCTTCGGGTCGCGTGTCGCTCGCACCTCCAACATGAAAGCGCCGTCGTAGCCCGCCGCACTGATGGCAGACATAAATCCTTTCCAGTCGATATTGCCCTCGAACGGCAGAGCGTGTTCATCACTTTCGCCGGAGTTGTCGCTAACGTGGAGATGAAATAGCTTTTTCCGCACAAGCTCCACCGCATGGATGACATCCTCGCCAAGATTGGCGTGGCTTGTATCAAGGCAGATTCCCAGATTTTCTGCGTCGATCTTCTCCACCAGACGGACGATCTCCGCTACAGTGTCGCCAACGCGCTTCTTCGTGGGAAGCGAGTTTTCGACGGCGATTTTCAGCCCGCCTGATCCGCAGAATATTGAAATCTCGCTCAGACTGCGGCGACTTGCCTCGAGCCGATTCTGTCTTTCGGACTCGTCCTCAAATACACCGCCGGCGTGAATAAGCAGTATCTTGCCGCCGATCTCGGTCAGGGCGCGAGCTATTTTCTTGACCTCCGCCACGGCATTTTTCCGCGTTTCCTCGTCAAGCGCACAAATATCTGTACATAAGCTGTCAGGAACATGCACAGAATAGATCGCCACGCCGGATTTTTGCAGGGCTGACGAGAGCCGCCGCACCTGAGAAGCATTATTGTAGTCGAAGTGCTGCGGACACAGCCTTATCTCAATAAGCCTGATGCCTTCAGCCTCCAGCAACGGCAAATGTGGAACCAGATCCGCTTCTTTAGACCACAACAAGGTGGATATGCCAAGCTCCATTTCGATCTCCTATATTTCAACAACCATGCCGTCATACGCCAGATCAACACCATATCCCAGAAACTTTTCTCTCAGGGCTTCGTGGGATGGATCGTCGCCGCTGTGCTTATGGCTGATATGTTGAGCGATGAATTTCGCGCCGCTTTTCAGGAGGCTGTAGCTCTCAAAACGCTTCTTAAGTTCGACAAATGGTTCGAGGCTTAAGTGCCCCCGCCTGCATTTCCTTATTTCATGGAAAGTGCAGTCCAGGACAACAGCGTCATACCGGTGTCTCCCTATCTCCCGCCACGTTTTCTCCGGGAACCATCCTGTGTCACAGGCATAAAGAACGGTCTTTCCATCCCGCTCGAATATGAAAATGAGCGGTTTTTCGCCGCCTGTGGTGTCGTGGTCGGCGAGCAACGTCGTAACGACAATATCGCCGTCTCCTTCGCAAACTGTGTCGAACGGCTCAATAACGCTTATCTCAAGGTTGAGTTTCTGCGGATCAAAAAACCGGTTAAATTGCTGATAGACTGACAGAAGTTCGGATGTCCTTTCGTTGCAGAATATCCTCAATGGGCTACTCGATCCGTGTCTCGTAGCCGCCAGCACACAGGGATCGAAGTGATCCTGATGAGAATGGGTCACGAAAATGTGGGTTACTTTCGCCAGACTCACGCCGCGCTGCACAGCCGCAAGTCCCAGGTTTGGCGGCACGTCAATAAGGTAGCTTCTATCAATCAGCAGGCAAGACCCTATTCTCGCCTGCCTGCCGCGCTCCTGGACAGCTTGCGCGCAGGCGTCACAATCGCAGAACGCCGACGGAAATAGTTCACCCGCCCCTGTACCCAAGAATAGTAACTCCACTCAAAATCCCCCTGGAGTTTTCTACATTCCCCGCTTTACTTTTCCCCAGACGATGGGCAGCTTCCCTGATGCCTCTACCGCGATAACGCATTGAGGAATCGTCGGTCCACTGAGCCGAATCCAATCCACTATGTAGCTGGCGTCGCCGTAATGGCTGTCGAAACCGTCAGGAGTTATGTAGATGACCCTGTTGGTGTATTTGCCGTCGGTTCGGGCGCCGCTGTGAACTTTGTCTCCATCAATCTCCATTCGATATTCCCCGTCCGTCACCTCGATTTTGAAGATGTGGAATTCGTCCGCTTTGACGGTAACGTCGCCGCCAGTGGTTCCATCTTCTCCTCTTGGCTGAATTCTTGATCCGCCGCCAGAGACAAAGAACATGGTGGCGTCCTTCAGCGGGTTAATGAGGTTGTTGGCGTGGGAATCACCCGGAAAATCTTGCAAAAAGCCGAACCATGTATCATCCAGGTTCGTCTTCAGGTTTATCCGCGCTTCCATAGTGATGGACTCCCCAGGCGGGATCTCCTCATTGTAGAGCAGGAAGATGCTGTCCTCCGTATTGGGAGAAAAGAGAATAAGCTCCCCGTTTTTGACTTCAGCGGTTGCATTGCCTGTCGTTTTCGCCCACCATACATCCTCAGAAAGCTCAGCCAGTACGAAATCATCGTACAACTCGCCTCCGAAAGAGGAGGCACAGAAAACCGTTATCCATACAAATACAAGAATTAGCGCAATCTTCATGAGACTATTCCTCCTTTTAACCCTTGATACTGAGCGATTTGAAGGCTCTCTCAAGGGCAAAGTTTGCCGCGCCTAACGCCCCGGCATATATGCCAAGCATGGAAAACTGCAAGCTTATTCCGCTGCCCTGGCAGTCAAGCCCAAGTCCGGTGAGACTGTCATTCAAATGCCGTATAACGAAATCGCCGGCATTGACAATATTGCCGCCCAATACTATGAGTTCCGGGTCAAAAAGATCAACCGTGTTAGCAATTGCGATTGCAAGGTAGTCCAACGCTTCGCCTACCACCCTTTGAGCTGTGACGTCCCCTTCCCTTACGGCGGTGAAAAGCCCTTCCGCCGTCATCTCCCTATTCATCAAAGATCGGGCGTTTTTGAGCATCGCAGGCTCAGAGGCGAAGACTTCAAGACAACCTCGACGCCCACAGCCACATTCCGGACCCTCTGGCGAGATCATCATGTGTCCAATTTCGCACGCGCTTTCCCGCGACCCTCTGAGCAATCTGCCGTCTACAAACGCCCCCATGCCAATCCCTTCTCTGAGGTGAATATACAGCATGTTTTCAATATCTTCCTCGCCGCAAAAAGCTCTCTCGCCCAATACCATGAAATGAGTGCCCATTTCGACGCTGACAGAAAAGCCGATGTCACGCTCTATTATGGCTTTCAGCGGTACATTCTCCCAATGCGGAAGCCGGGCAATGGGCAGGACAAGTTCCGCCTCCCTGTCTATGCAGCAGGGCACGCCAACGGCGGCGCCAAGCAGTTGATCTGCAAGGGAAATACTATTCGCGCTGGCAATTTCTCTTATTCCCAATATGATTCGCTTCGCTGTGCGTGACGGAGATTCATCGAGTTGTGTTGACAATTTTCTCCTATCTACGACATTTCTGCCCAGATCAATCAGAGCAATCGTCAGATCAGGAGCACCGAAATCAACCCCTACAGTAAATGCCGCCGAAGCATTGACGCTGAAGAGTTTTGGCGGTCTTCCTGTAGAAGATTCCGCCTGCCCGCCTTCACTGACGAGTCCTTCCAAAGTAAGTTCGCACAGATACTTGAGAACTGTTGGTTTGCTGAGTTTGACTCTCGATTTTATGGCGGACACTGTTGTCCGTCCAAGCTGGCGAACTGCGTTAAATACCGCCAGTTTTGCGCTGTTCTGTGTTATTCTCTCGGCTAATCTCCTCATATTCAGTAGGTCTTGCCCCTTTCTCTCCGGTTTTCCATAATGCCTGATCGTACAGAAGATACCACAAAGGGGTACTTTTGTCAAGCGGTTTGTAAAATAGATTAAAAACAAATGGCTCTTTCGAATTGAGTAACTATAGAGAGATTGCTTCGCTCCGCTCGCAATGACAGATTGCGCACGGGAGCAACGGAGTGTGGAAATGACGGTGTATGTGTTCTGTCATTTCTGCGAACACGGGAATCCATTGGATAAGCCAAAACTTGCTTACCGCTCGGTGAAGTCGGGGTCAGAAAACCCTAGCTATCAGCGCATGGTTATTCCACAACCGAATAGGCGGGACATTTTAGACCGCTGTTACCAATTTCTGCCGACTAATGCTTGAGAACTCTTTGAGCCGCCTCCTCCTTTCTCACACAGAAACCCATGGCGGAATTTTTTTCTTATACTGCAAGAAGGAGTGCAACCATGAAAAGGCATATTGCACCAATAGCATTTTTGATCCCTTTTCTTCTCGTTGTCAACGTTGTTCACGCCCAGGATTCGGTATCTGCGCCGAAAGATGTGATCATAGTGCTGGATGGCTCAAGTAGTATGGAGACGAGCGATCCCCAGCTTCTGAGAAACAAGATGGCGTTGAGGATTTTGTATGGATTGTCCGGTGATTCTCATATCGGATTTGTCACCTTTACCAACAAATCGGAACTGGTGATGCCATTGACCGCCGTCACGGAAGCCAATATAGGCGAAAAGACCAAAGAAATACTTGGCGAACTTGCGAAAACTAAGCCTGAAATCACAGCCACTGTCACACTTAAAAGCGGGGATACTCTCTGGGACTTGGCTGAAAAGTACTATGGCAATCCCTATAAATGGAATCTGATTCAGGAATGGAACAAGATTACCGGAGATGGGACCTGGCTCCCCGTCGGCACCGTCATAGAAATACCCAGCGCAGGGGGGGCATCCCCTACCAGAGAAACTGAAGGAAAAGATCTGCCTGGGGCAGTTGAAATGGCGTTCTACGAACTGAAACAGAATGGCAGGAAAAACGCGGAAAAGCAAATAATCCTTGTAAGCGACGGAATCATAGACGTAGAAGACGACATTTCGGCTCTTGAGAAATACAAACGATTGGCGGACGAACTTACCGCAGAGAGCAAAGCAATGGAAATACGGATATTCACCATTGCCCTCGCAGAAGCAGCGGACTCTGAGTTCATGAACTCCCTGGCACAAAAAACCGACGGCGGCTACTATCAGGTACTCAAAGGTGAGGATATTCAAACAGCGTTCAGCAATATCAATAAGATTAAATCTGCACCGCAAACAACGACAGACGTAAAGATGAAGCCTGTTCTTACGAAGCCAACGACTCCTTCTAAAGAAAAAGGAACGCTTATCTGGGGCTTAACGCTTTTCCAGGTTTTGATGCTTGGCGGCGGCGTTGTGGTGATCGCGCTGGCTGTCATCGCCTACGTTTTCGTGATGCGTAGAAAAAAGAGCGGAGCTGATAAAGTCGCATCCATACCCGGCGCATACTTGATGGATCTGGACAACGTAACAGAAAAGAGCAACTATACCATTAATAGCAACATCGTTAAGATAGGCAGAGCGGGAAACGATGATGTTGATATACCCCTTGATGTAACCACTGTCTCCAATACACATGCTCAGATAGAGTATAAGAATAATGGTTTCTACCTCTCCGATCTAGGTAGCACAAACGGCACCTATTTGAACGACGAAGGGGAGAAAATAACTGGCAAAGTGCGCATCAAAGCAGGCGACGTTATTTCCTTTGATCAACATAGATTTAAGTTCGTGGTGCGCGGTCAGGGGGATAGAATATCTGCGTCCAAAAGTTCCCCCACTGGATCAAAATCCGGGCAGTTTTCCGGCGTGTCCAGCGTATCTAACATTGACTCTGCGAGAAATCCTGAGAACACCGCAACAGATAGTGAAGTAGCAGGTTTTGAGGCATATCTGGAGGACGCAAGCGGCGTCACAGACAAGAAAAGCCATAAAATTGCCAGAAAAGTTGTCAAGATAGGCAGAGTGAAGAGGCGCGACATAGATATATTTATTGATAAAAACACCGTATCTGCCGCTCATGCTCAAATCGAATATAAGGATAACAGCTTCTACCTCTCCGATCTGGGAAGTAGAAACGGCACCTATTTGAACGAAGAGCGGGACAGAATAACCAGTGAAGTGCGACTCAGTGGTAACGATGTTATCTATTTTGACCAGTATAAGTTTAAATTCGTAATGCACGGGCAAGGCGAACATAAGAAACCTGAGTTGAGTTCGTTAGCCGACAAGGCGGTCAGCAACTGAGCGACCTGGAATCGCCGGAACGCTCCGCTTTGCACCCATAGCGCATAGGTATTTGAATTACTTTGCTTTCTTTGCGCTGGAGGAATAAACATCAGTGTTTGCCAAATTCAAGAATTTGTTCAATAGAGGGTCAGTAATCATAAAATCCGGCGTCGGCAGAAAGCGACGCAAGAAAAACAAGTCGCCAAAAAACGTTGGCGGCACCGCGATGAGAACCGCATTCAGAACGAAGCTAAATGCGTCGTCGGATGAGCGAACCGTTTTGCGGAAAAACGGACGGGACAATCAGCATGATCAACTCCCCAACAGGCAAAGACGGCTCAAAATATGGGCAAAAAATGATGTTATACTGAATACCTATAAAGTTGAGGACGTCAAAGCTGGCGGGATGGGGTACGTTTACATTGCCAGACATAAGGACTGGAACGTGATGATGGCAATCAAGTCCCCCAACGAGATGATGCTCTCAAATAAAAATCTCTTCAAACGCGTGCTCAAGGAAGCCAATTCCTGGATCGAATTGGGACTTCACCCGCATATAGCTTACTGTTACTACGTTCGTCAGATAGAAGATATTCCGCATATCATCATTGAATACGTGGACGGCGGAAATTTGCGCGACTGGATCGTGGACAAGCGATGCCAGAACCTGGAAGTCGGAATTGATCTGGCGATTCAAATCTGTCATGGTATGGAGTATGCCCATGCCTTCGGCATGATCCACAGGGACATCAAGCCGGAGAATATCCTGATAACAAAAGATGGCATGGTGAAGATAACGGACTTTGGTATAGCGCAAACTCAAAGAAAGCAGAGAGAAGCGCCGTTAGCGGAGACCAGCGAACATATAAGCGTCAGCGGCAGCGCGGTGGGCGTCAAAACCCAAAAGATGGCGGTCAAAGATGGTCAATTAACCTCTGTTGGCACGATCATGGGGTCTGCTGATTATATGTCGCCGGAACAGTGGCAAGATTCGCACAATGTGGACGCCAGAGCGGATATATACTCGTTCGGCGTATGCATCTATGAGATGTTATGTGATAGAAAGCCCTATGGCTCCTCCATTGCAGTGAGAAAGATGGACGAGAAACCTTACGAACCGCGCAAACTCAAAAAGACCCTCCCCCCGCAACTTATCAAGCTTCTGAAAAAGAGCGTAGCCCTGGAACGAGAAGAGCGATACGGATCATTTGAGGAAATCCGTATCGAACTCACCGAAATCTACCGCGAACTTTTCGACAAAGATCCGCCACATGGCAAAGTGAGAGATACAGGTCTGCGAGCAGGCGGGCTGAATAACCGTGCCGTATCATATACCGAACTTGGCAGAGAAACGGAGGCAGTGAAGTTATGGGAGGAAGCGCTGCAAGTAGATCCTCAGCATCTCGAGGCGACCTATAATTACGGCGCTACGCTCTGGCGTCGCGGAGAAATGACGGACGACGAGTTGATACAGCGAGTTGAGGCGGTGTGCTCCAGCAATGTTAGCGGATGGGAATCTAATTATCTATTGGCGCTGGTGCATCTTGAGCGCGGAGACCTCGATCTGGCTATGTCTATACTGGAGGAAACAGCCCAGAGCGCTCCAGACGCGGAAGAAGTGCAAGAAGCGCTTGACCTCGTAAAGTCTCTTGATACAGTTGCGGTAAAGTATTTGCAGACTTTCGCGGGGCATACCGACGAAATATGTTCCGTTAGCCTCAGCGACGACGGACGCTACGCGCTGTCAGGCGGCAAGGATGATGCCGTCAAGATTTGGAATGCTGAAACAGGGGAATGTCTGCGTACACTCAAAGGGCATACGGACACCGTGACTTCCGCTAAATTGAGCAAAGATACCCGTTACGCGCTGTCCGGAAGCAATGACAATACCATGCGGCTCTGGAACGTGCGCACGCGGGAATGTCTGCGAATCTTTCAGGAACACACTGACAATGTGACTTCAGTTGCCTTGACCAACGATGGGCTTCATGCGCTGTCCGCAAGCGCGGATGGAACCGCGCGATTCTGGGAAGTGGAAACGGAAACATGCCTGCAAAACTTCCAGGAGCATGATGGTGAAGTGTACTGCGTTAGTCTGGCTAATAACGACAGTCACGCCCTATCCGGGAGCGCCGATACCACCATAAAGCTCTGGGATGTGGCTTCCGGCGAGTGTCTGCGCACGTTTCATGGACATACTGACGCTGTGAACTCCATTGCGCTGGACAATAACAGCCGCCGCATGTTGTCCGGCAGCAGCGATGGGACGTTGAGGCTCTGGGATGTGGAGACAGCAGAATGCTTGCAGATTTTCACAGGGCATACCGCAGAAGTGCGTACCGTCGGTCTTAACAGCGATGGCAGTTACGCTTTGTCCGGAAGCAACGACGAAACCATGCGACTTTGGGATGTAAACGCGGGAAAGTGCCTGCGAACATTCACCGGGCACAAAGGCTCTGTCCGAGCGGTTTATATGAGCGTGGATGGACGCAGCGCGCTGTCCGGAAGTTCAGACCAAATGCGGTTGTGGGAACTGCCGCTCAGGTGCCTGCGAAAGTTCGCAGGACATAGCGCGGAAGTCCATTCCGTCAACTTAAGCAACGACGGACGCTTTGTAGTGTCAGGAAGCGGGATTTATGGACGGGACAACACTGTTCGTATCTGGGATATGAATACAGGAGAATGCCTGCGCACACTGGAGGGGCACATGGGAGCCGTAAGTTCCGTCTGCTTTAGCAGCGATAGTCGCTATGTGCTGTCAGGGAGCTATGACGACACGCTGAAGCTCTGGGATACAGAAACAGGCGAGTGTTTGCGCACGCTGGAAGGACATACAGGACACGTTACTTCCGTCTGCCTGAGCAGTGATAACCGCCACGCCCTATCGGGAAGCCACGACGTGACCCTGAAGCTGTGGGATGTGGAAACAGGGCAGTGCATACGCACATTCGAGGGGCATATTGGCTATGTTACTTCCGTCTGGTTGAGCAGTGATGGTTGCTATGCGCTGTCCGGGAACAACGACAAGACTCTGCGCTTCTGGGACACAGAAACAGGGGAATGTCGACGCGTATTTAAGGGGCATGAAAGCTTTGTGCAATCCGTTTGCCTGAGTGAGGACAACCGTTACGCGCTGTCAGGAGGCTACGATCAGACCATGCGTCTCTGGGACACGGAAACCGGGGAATGTCTGCGTGTCTTTGGAAAACATAAGAGCCTGGTGCGATCTGTATGTATAAGCAAAGACGGACTCCTCGCTTTGTCAGCCTGTAACGATAATACGGTACGTCTCTGGGACGTGGAAACGGGAAAATGCCTCCGCACTTTTGAGGGGCACACGGAGAATGTAACCTCTGTCTGCATAAATGTAGATGGCAGATACGCCTTGTCCGGGAGCGAAGACAAAACCATGTTGCTTTGGCAACTGCCGATGGAGAGATCAGAAGCGTTCGCGCTTCGGCTTTCGCGCATGCAATCACATGCAGAACTTGTGCAGGCTGACGCTAAAGTCACAGAACTCCTGAGTCAGGGAAACGAAGCGCTCAACGAAGGTCGCCTTGCCGACGCGCTGGCTGCCGCTCGGCAGGCGCGGGAACTGCCGGGGCATGAGCGAACGCCGGAGAATCTCGAATTATGGGGTAAATTATCCCTGATCTGCTTGCATTCGGGACTTCGCGCCGCCTGGCACGTAAGGGATTTCTCAGGGCATTCAAACAGCGTGACTTCAGTCGCTATGAGCGGCAATTCCCAGCACATACTTTCAGGTAGTGAGGATGAGACCGTTTGCCTCTGGAGTATGGAAACAGGAGAGTGTCTGCGCGTCTTCAAGGGACATGAGGATAGAGTAACCTCCGTCGCCATAACTGACGATGGTCGCTACGCCTTATCCGGCAGCACGGATGAGACTCTTCGTCTTTGGGACGTGGAGAAAGGGGAGTATTTGCGTGTTCTCCAGGGACATACAGATAGGGTAACTTCCGTTAGTATAAGCAACGACGGTAAATACGCCCTGTCAGGCAGTGTAGATGAAACCGTTCGCTTCTGGGATTTGGAAACCGGAAAATGTTTGACTACGCTTGAAGGGCATACTAACTGGGTAAACTCCGTCTGTCTGAGTGACGACGTCAAACACGCGCTGTCAGCAGGTTACGATGAGACCCTTCGATTCTGGGATTTGGAAACGGGGGAATGTCTGCGCGTATTCGAAGGGCACGAAAGACCCGTAAACTCCATCTTTCTGAGCAGCGGCGCCCGTTACGCGCTGTCAGCGGGCTACGACGAAACCCTCAGGATATGGGAAATCAAAAGCGGGGAATGTCTGCGGGTTCTCGAAGGGCACACGGATTGGGTCAGTTCCGTTTACTTGAGCAATGATGACCGATATGTGCTATCCGGAAGTAGAGACAATACTGTCCGCCTCTGGGATGTGGAGACGGGTAGATGTCTGCGAATTTTCGAGGGACATACGGATTGGGTAAACTCTGTTTGCCTGAGCAAGGACAGTCATTATATTCTTTCGGCAGGCGAGGACGAGCGTATTCGACTCTGGGAACTGGATTGGGAACTGGAGGCGCCGTAAATGGCATTGTTTCCTGTATGCAAAACTTGCTACCGAACCAAGTGAAGGGACGGGCTATCCTGTCGGTTTTTCCATGAACATTCTGAAAAAGGTATTTAGGGAAGTTGGCGCGGCAAACAAATCCGTGTATGGAGTAACTGATACCGGACAACAGCGGGACAGCAATCAGGATTGCTATCTTGTCCTTCCGCAAGCTGGTATCTGCGCCGTCGCGGACGGAATGGGCGGACACAAAGCCGGCGAGGTGGCTAGTCTGAGCACAGTGAAAACGATCAGCAAATACTTCACCCCAAAATGTGTTTCGGAAATGAAGGCGGGAAAGCACATCAAGGATAAGTTGACATACGCTACTCTTATAGCGCACGAGCGAATTATGCAGATAAGCGGGACGAAAGAGGAATGCGCTGGCATGGGAAGCACCGTTGCAATCTCCTTCATTCATCAAAACGTACTGCACACCTGTCACGTTGGTGACTCACGGGTGTACGTCATCAATCCATCGGGCATCACGCAGATCACAAGAGACCACTCTACTGTAGGTGAAATGGTTCGACTGGGTGAAATGACCAGAGAAGAGGCGCGGCACAGTTCATTGAAAAACGAGATTACACAGGCGCTTGGCGTCTCGCTTTCAAATGGTCCTGAATACAATCGAACACACAAACTGGACACCGGCACTTCGGTTCTTCTCTGTTCTGACGGATTATGGGACATGCTTTCCGACAAAGAGATACAGGAGATCGTCATGAAGAGAAACAGCATGAAAGAAACCTGTAACGAACTGATCCAGCGAGCAAACGCGGCTGGCGGAGAAGACAACATCACGGTCGTGCTCACTCAGGTAAACGGGGATGGCGAGCAGTAGTCCTGTGTTTCTTCCATGCCTCGATCATAATCTGAACGTTTTTCCAGACTTCTTCAGAAGTGTCGCGGATATTGTCCACAGGCGATAAGATAAACCCGCCTCCGGGAGCCATTGCGCTGATGGCTGTCTCGACGGCATTCTCTATCTCTTCTTTTTCTCCCATTTCCACCGTCACAAACCCGTTCACGCCGCCCCACAAGCAGATTTTTCCGCCTAGACGCCGTTTTATTTCCAGAAGGTCAGTATCTCTGCCCTGAACGGGATCGATCCCGATCAGCACGTCTATGCCGGATTCCAGAAGGATGTCCAGAAGCGGCATTGTTGAGGTTGTCAGAATATAGCCAAACTTTGCCCCTGCTTGATGCGCCATCCGAACTTCCTCTTGAAGTGAGGGCAGCACAAACTGGCGATACAGGTCGGGGGGCCAGAAATCGGCGCTTTCGTACCATCCTCTTCTTATAAATAGATCCACTCCCACATCCAGAAACACCTGCATTCGAGCCTGATTCCACCGGGAGATCAGTTTCGCTATTTCCTCGACGAATTCCGGGTCATCTATGGCGGCGAAGATGAGATTTTCCATGCCATACAGCCAGCAGGCGGCGTCCATTTCCACTCCCCAGCCTCCAATTACCAGCAAATCTCGTTCTCTGGCAAGTTCTTTCAACGGCTGGGCTGCCTTCCCGAATTCGTCTATATCCTCTTCGGAGGGCGGCATGAGAAGATATTCCAGCCGTTCTAGATCACTTCGGTCGCTGACAAGAAATTTTTCTGAGCGGGGGATCAGGTAGTCGTCAAAGAGCGGAATATGATCGCCGTGGAGCCAATCTTCCTCCTGGCGCACCACCGTTTTGAGCTTACCTGCTGGAGTGGTATATTCTTTGTGGAGCAGGGGACATCCCTGATCAGTTCTCGCCTCGATCCATTCGTTGACCTTGACTCGCGAGTCAAATCGCACCGGCAGACCGTGAAGATCGGTATGTTCTGTTTGTTCAGGGGGTGGCATTGCCGAGAGATCAACTACTGCGTCCAGGCCAAACTCCAACTGTTTTTCCACGAATTCGCTTAGGTCTTTGCACTTATTTTTCAGCGCGCTAAAGATCATGAAGCACAACGGCACATAATCCGGCTCTCGGCGCTCAATAGCCGCCATCATTCTTTCACGAGAAGAAAGCTTATCTTCCATCACACACACCTCCATACAAAAAACCGCAAAAGATCCGCGATCAAATAACTTACCTAACGTCAGTTCGACATAAGAATCATGTCATTCCCGCGTTCGCGGGAATGACAAATCCTCCGCGAATGACCCCAAACTTGTCCGCGCGGAAGCAGGAACGTCGGTATTGTCTAAATATTTATGTCGAACTCACGTTACCTATTTGGCATTGTAGTTGCCCGGTTTATCGGGACTCAGGTTTCGCGGCTTAATAAGTAGAACGAGGCTGCCAGCCCGTCTCCGTACACTTTCTAAATAACGCTGTCGAAAAATCGCACAGTATCATTTTCATAACCGGTCAGTATTTTCATCCTTATGGGGCAAGCCGCTGGTTTTCTCCATTTTCTGCCGGCGAAGTCTGAGTATCACTCGCGTGACCAGTATTGCCACCGCTACTATCAGCATTGCGACAAGAACGATCACTTGAGTATTGACGGTGAACCTCTTCTTTTTTTTCAGCGGTTTAAGCGCCATAGACGTTTTGTTAGCAGACTGTTTTGCGGGCTTCAATTTGATCGCTGGCGGTTTGGCGGCGGTTTCCTCCGTTGGCTTTAATTCCACAGAAATGTGGAGCTTCACCCTGTCTTTTATCGCCGTCCAGCCCATAGTTTCTTCGTAAGGCTTATATCTGCTCTTGATAATCTTCAGTTTCCGATCTTTCGGTTCCTCGGTCTGGATTTTGTGATCTTTCACAGGCGTTTTCCCGATAAGTTTATCATCCAGATAAACGTCTGCGCCCGGCGGCGTTGATTTGACCGTTACATAAACTTCCACGTACTGCTTGCTGAGAATTCTGGACGTTTGTTCAGAATCGGTACTGGTGAGCAGAATGTTAATCTCCAGCACTTCTCCCTGTACAATGGTTATCTTGTCTTCATATAGGTTGTATCCATGCTTTACCAGCGCGAGCCTGTATATGCCCGGATCAAGGTTCAAGAGCTTCGCCGTCGGCGTTCTGACATTGGAGTAATTGCTATCTATGTATATCATAGCGGATGCAGGCTGCGTGGTAACGTAGAGATAGCCGACATCCTGTTCTGCATACGCTCCTGATGCCAGAAGGAGCAAAGCCGCCAGCAGAATCATTATGCAAGTGTTGCGAGAGATCAATTCGACACCCATGACCGGTTCCTCCACTCATTTCTATTTGTCCGTTGTCAACAGATACCCGGGATCAAGGAACAGAACAGGCGAAAGCCCGGGACCAAGCTCAATGGTGAGATCTTCAAGAACGCCTTTATCCGCCTTAGTAAGCTCCAGCGACCAGATGCCGCCAGCGTAGTTGCCCGCCGCTACTTCGATTGTGGTCGTTTCCTGCCTCATGGTAGTCTGTCCTGTGGCGACCTGATTCCCCGCCGGGTCAAAAACGTTCAGGCGGACGGTTTCAGCGCCGGAGCCTTTTACAGTAAACGTAAAGCGTTCCAGAT
>Ga0255402_1060_pt1 | contig 14698 bp, 11 predicted proteins | sample ANMaggSeSYBR01D4_FD_182125 | JGI IMG/M metagenome (GOLD analysis project Ga0255402, IMG submission 182125) | Sediment cell enrichment communities from methane seep in Santa Monica Basin, California, United Staets - ANME aggregate JGI... | ecosystem: Environmental > Aquatic > Marine > Cold seeps >...
ATCGCCATTTGCCGCTGTTCATTCGTAAGTCCCTTTTCCACATGAGCGCTCCCGGGACCGTGACAACTCTGGCACGTAATCCCAGCCAGTCCTGATGTGGATTTAACGTCTTTAAAACCGCCGGGTTTTCCATACCCGGTGGTATGGCATGGCAGACATTCAGGGTTGGTCGCTTCCCCTGCATCCGTCAGGTTTTCAAAACTTTTGGCGTGAACCGTTTTGGAATGCGCTCTGAACTTCTTGGCGTGGCATATTGTGCACTTCTTTCCCGGTATATAGGTGACTTTTGACGTCTCAGCCATCGCCTCGTATCGGTTGATGAAAATCGCAATGCTGGTCGCCACGAAGGCAACTATAGCGATTGTCACAATCAGTTTTTTCATACCGCTGATCCCCTTCCTGAAATAGATACGACTCTTTCAGTTAGCGCACGTTTTTTCTGTCATTGCGAGCGAAGCGAAGCAATCTCACCTGCCAGACCACGAGATTGCTTCGCTTCGCTCGCAATGACAATATGTGTAGTTGCTGGGTTCAGGGACTAAGTGAAAAACTCGTAAATAGACCCATAATTGACTCTCTGCCGTCTTTCCACCCATGTTATTAACATATTGGAGCTATTTGGTCAATTGTTTTCTTGATACGTAATTCGAAAAGGATAGTGCAGATATTTTCCTGTTGATTTCAAATTGGGGAAATGCTAAAATCCTGATTGAGGGATTTTACAGTAATTATGGTTTCTCGGCTTTCTGAAAACTTGACAACGCCCGAAAATGACTGGGGGGAATATAAATGCCGATGGATTGGAATTCAGGAATACTATCAAAAGTTGATCTTATTGACGTGGATACCAACGATTTGATGCTGATCGCCAACGGCGATAGACGCCGTTTTGCGAATTCAGCATGCCAGGATGCACAGATGGAATGTGAAAGGCAACTCAGAAAAATCTTTGCAGACCTGGGACGGAATCTGATCAGAGCACATCCTGAAATTGATCTTGAGCTTGGGCATGGATTTATTGAAACACAGGCGCAGGGAGCGAACATCCTTTCCAGAATACCCAGAGATGCCCCTGTAGTGGTCGCTGAATCGGTTTGGCAGTATAGCAATCACATTGCCTATCCCCTGTGGGAATGGGAAGGACCTGTTCTCATCGCATCGAATTTCGATGGAACCTGGCCCGGATTGGTGGGCGCCGCCGGTCTTGAAGCGTGCCTGACCAAGCATAAATACGGAGCCAACCAAAAGGGACATTCGTTTGTGTGGAGCCACCAGGAGTTCCAGGATCAAAAGACAAAAACCAGGCTGAAACAATGGCTGGATACTGGCACGATAGAATATGATCTATCGCACGTACAGCCTTTTAGTCCAGACGAACATACGGAATACGCCAGCGCGTTTGCGTTTGCCAGAAAAGCCGCCGAGAACTTCCGCGCAAGACCAAGAATACTGGGCATTTACGACCCGTTGTGCATGGGAATGCTCAACGCCGCCTTCGATGAACAGGATATGGTGGGCACGGGAATTCAGATAAGAAGGCTGAACCAGTCTGAACTATACGCAAGGATGCAGGAAATACCAGAGAGAGAGGCGGAAGGCTACGTAAAATATCTGGTCGAAAGAGGATTTGAACTCAAGGTAGGCTCCGATAACCTGACGGAGATCACCCCAGCCGCGGTGATACAATCAGGGCAAATGTACGGAGCAATGGTCAAACACATTGCCGACGAAGGGCTTGCCGGCGTTGGCATTGCGTATCAACTCGGTTTAGCGAAACTCTGCGCCGCATCAGACCTGGTTGAGGCTATGCTGAACAGTACGGACAGGCCGCCGGTGGAGTTTCGCGGCAAAATAGTGATGCCCGGCGAACCTATAATGTGCGCAAATGAGGCTGACATGGGGTGCGCCGTTGACCAGACCATAAGCAAGGTGATCTACAAAGGCGCCGGTCTCGATCCAACGTGGTGGGAAACAACGCAGCATGACCTGAGATGGGGGCACAGCTACAAAAACAATGGCAAATACAAAGGCAAAGAGATAGATATTGACTCCTTTATCTGGACATTTGAGCTTTCCGGCAACACTCCCGCAGGTCACATGGAAAACGGATGGGCGGATATGAAGGCAGAAAGACAGCCCTATGACTACTTCCCGGAGAACGGCATTAGCACAAAAGGCACGGCAAAATCCGGGGAGATTATCTGGAGTAGAGTGTATATTGATCAGGGAACGCTGTGTCTGGACGTGGGAAGAGGAGCCGCTGTGGAACTGCCGCAGGAAGAAAGCGACAGGATATGGAAAGCGACGACTGAAGAATGGCCCCTCATGCACGCCATCACTTACGGAGCGACGCGAGACCAGATGATGGCAAAACATAAGTCCAACCATATAACGGTGAGCTACGCGCCTGACGCGACAATGGCGAATGAGATTATGTTCGCAAAGGCGGCTATGGCGCACGAACTCGGCTTTAAAGTCAGTCTGTGCGGCGATTATGGTTTAGAGGATAGTATAGAGCATAAGGTCAAATCGTCTAAGCTCTACACGGGACCGAAAATATAGAGAGCATGGCGGAAGCAAGCTTCCGCACTCCATAATATCTCAGTTACGCTCCTATAAATTAGTTGCAGCCATCGGCGGGATGATCTCCGGAGTATGCTCATCGGATAGAGCAAAACTGGCGTTGCCAGAAGCGATGCCCCGTTTAAAGCGATGCCTTCGCAGACGACGCGGGTCTTCGACCATGGGAAGTGAAATTCTTTTTTTCGAAGAGGTTTTGCTTAGAGCTTCCTCATACACATTCACGCAATGGGAAGCTGACTTATCCCAGTTGAGCCGTCCTATTTCAGATTTACCGTTTTTGCTTAACGAGCCACGCAGCGTCTCGCATCTCAATAATGCTATTATGCCGTTAGCAAACTTGTCAACATCCCAGAAGTCAACTTTCAGGGCGTTCTTGATCACTTCCGACACGCCAGACTGTTTGGAGATTATCACGGGAACGCCGTGGCTCATAGCTTCCAACGGTGTTATCCCGAATGGTTCGGAAACCGAAGGCATGACGTACACATCCGCCATATCGTAAGCTCTGTCCAGCATGGCTCCCTTGACAAACCCGGGGAACAGCACCCTATGACCAATATTCAGATCGCAGGCTTTCTCCACCATCCTATACATCATATCTCCGCTTCCAGCCATCACGAATACGGTGTCAGGCTCTTTTTCCAGTACTTTGCTCGCCGCTTCGAGGAAATATTCAGGTCCCTTCTGCACCGTGATCCGTCCGAGAAACAGTACTGTCTTTCTTTTCAGGGGGCGTTTTGCGAATTTGCCGGGAACATAACCATTGGAGTCTATGGCGTTATATACAACACTGACCTTTCTTGCTGAGACGCCGTAGTTCCGTATAAGCATTTTTTTGGTTCTATCGCTGACCGCTATGATCCGATCTGATTCATGCGCGCCGGTTCGTTCAATGTCTTTAATAACGGGATCCGCGCCGCGTCCGCCGGTTCTATCGTACTCTGTGGCATGTACGTGGATCACCAGCGGCTTTCCTGACGATTTCTTCGCTTTGAGTCCCGCCTGGAACGCCATCCAGTCGTGAGCGTGTATTACGTCGAACTCTTCGCGTTCAGCTATGACGCTTGCTCTGGCGGTATATTCTTCTATATCTCCAAATAGGTTCTTTCCATAGAGTTCCACGCTTTCAGCGGTTTTTTCGGGAGGGCTGGCTGTTATAGCGGGCATGTCCTGGCTTTGCATTTTACGGACATGGAAATAATGCTCCGGACGCCCGTATGGAGACAGCGGGACATCCACCTTCACCAGTTCGACGTGGGAATAATCCGGCGCTTCTTCCTGATGGACGTAAGCCTCGGCGGCGCCGACAATTTTCACATGATCCGAAAATTCTGCACCGCCAGATCGCGGGATCACAAATGAAACCTCAACTCCTATGTTCTTCAATCCTTTTGTCAATCCATAACATGCCGTTCCCAGACCACCCGTCTTGAACGGCGGAAACTCCCACCCAAACATCAATACTCTCACAATATCAACTCCTCGCTAACAACGCATATAGAGCGGCAAAATATACACACAGTTCCGCAACCGCACAAATGCCCAAACGTTTTAGATCACTTGTGCTATGAACATTTTTTGATGACGAGATTTTCCAGAATCTTGAAGAGTTTTATGTGGCACGCTGACGTGCAGCAGCGGAACGCATATCTTATGCGGGAAACAGACATGCAGTGTTATATTCAAGCTCTACCCTTTGCCCAAGTAATAACTTTACACACCCGGGTTGATAATTCGTACTGCAATCTGCTTCATGTCCCTTGTCTGGAAATCTCAATTGGGCGTGAATACACAAAAGCTCATTTGCGTACATGTGTATTATACCAGATGTGCATGTCAAAGTCAAGTTTTTTTTCGGAAAACTGGATGGCCTTGTCGTATAACCGAAAATTCTTGTTAATGTGCTTCGACCGTGATATAATTGTTGTGTTTCTGGTTATAACGCATGAGACATTGCCGCAGCAACAACTGAGGAGATTTAGTCATGAAGGTAGGAAGCACATCATACTCTTATCGGAAGTATCTAACATCTGGCGAGATGACTCTGGAGAACTTTCTGGACAAAGCCGTTGAGATAGGTCTGGATTGCGTTGATCTTACGGCTTATTATTTCCCCACAACCGACGATGAATACCTCAATCATATAAAGAAATATGCCTATCTGAACGGTCTGGACATAACCGGCACCGCTGTTGGGAATAGATTTACACATGTTGAGCCGGAGAAAAGGGCAGAGGCAGTCCAGATGGTCAAGGAATGGGTTGACATTTCGGTCACGCTGGGCGCGCCGTGCATTCGAGTCTTTGCAGGGGGCGTGCCAGAAGGACATACCTTCGAGGAATCCCTCAAGTGGACTGCGGAATGTCTGGAAGAGTGTTTGGAATACTCAAAGCCGAGGGGCGTGATCATAGCCCTGGAAAATCACGGCGGCATTACATCAACTGCCGAGCAGGTAATATCCATTCTGAAGGCGGTGGGCGGAAGCTATCTGGAGGAAAGATGGCTGGCAGTAAACCTGGATTTGGGCAATTATCGCGGCGATCCGTATGGAAATATAGAGATGACTGCCCCTTATGCTGTGACCACCCATGCCAAGACAGATGTATACGTAGAAGATATAGGCAGACAGGATGCCGATTTCCAGCGAATAGTCAAGATATTGGACAACGCGGGATACAAAGGCTGTCTCTCCATAGAGTATGAAGGCAAAGAAGAACCTATGACAGCCATGCCGAAATTTGTGAAGTATCTGAAAGAGTGCGTCGAAAGCCTCTGAGTGGTGGTATGTAGCGCGAAAATCTTGCATCCGCGCAATCTTTGTGTTATATTATCATCGGCATGCATAATAGCCAATCAACAAGAGCAACACTGGGGGTGTAATTATGAAGGAAGCAGAACTCTCTGCAACGCAGAAAGCGGCTATTGAGAAAATCAGAACCTTGATGAAAGAGTATGCCCTCATTAAGCGACCGTCGTTCCTATATACTCAGAGGGAACTGCTGAAAACCATAAAGGCGGATTTATCCGCGCTGGACGCGGAGTACATTGGAGAACATAAAATACCCGGCGAGGTGGTAAAAAAGCTGGCAGGGGAAGTGTACGAAAGCCTTATGGCAAAGAAGGAGTATGACAGGGCTATTACAGTGGCGAACCACTACAAACTGTAAGTCATCAGGTAACCGTTCACGTCGTGCTATGTTTAGCCTGTTATAGTCTTGTCATTCTGAGCGAAGCGAAGAATCTCTCCTTACAAAGCGGTCATATAGCAAGATTCTTCGCTTCGCTCAGAATGACAAGATGAATAGTTATAACATCAGATAGGATGGGATGATTATGAGTGTTATGAAAATTGCCATAGTATATCATTCGGAAACCGGCAACACAAAGAAAATGGCGGAGCTTATCAAAAAGGGATGCGATAAAGTGGAAGGCGTCGAGTCGGCGATTATGTCCATAGATGATATGGACACAACCTACATCGCCGGCGCGGGAGCGGTTATTTTTGGATGTCCCACGTATGAAGGCACAGCAAGCTGGCAGATGAAGAAGGTGCTGGATACCATATCGGTTGATCTGGCGGGCAAACTGGGCGGGGTTTTTGCCTCGCAGAACTGGCCCGGCGGCGGAGGCGCAGACTTCACCGAGATGACGCTCATCGCCGGGATGCTTGTGCGCGGAATGATTATCTATTCCGGCGGGATCACTCGCGGGCATCCGTTCCTGCATTTTGGCGCGGTATCCGAAAAATCGCCCAAAGGCCTGTACGAAAAACGGTGCCTGAAACTGGGAGAAAACATAGCAAGTAAAGCCAAAGAACTCTGGGGATAGAGGAGAGAGAAATGCCTGAAACAAACAAGAAAATTGCAGGATGCGGATTTCATCACGTTTCCATGAGGGTGCGCGATCTGGAAACGTCGCTCAAGTTTTACACCGAGGCGCTTGGTTTCGTGGAAAAAGCCTACTGGGGAGAGGGAACGGGTAGAACGGTACTGCTGGATACCGGCGACGGAAACTACTTCGAAATTTCTCAAGGTGATCCAGATCAGGTAAATGAAAATGGCAATTTTCATCACATCGCTCTGAGAACCAATGACTGCGATGCCGCCATCAAAGCAGCACGCGCCGCCGGCGCCGAAGTTACAATGGAACTCACAGATGTAAACCTGACCGGCAAACCGCCGCTGAAAATACGGATCGCGTTTTTCAAAGGACCCGATGGCGAATTAGTTGAATTTTTCCAAAATGATCAGACATAAGCAAGTTTGCAAAATGGCTTTGCAGTTCTGCCAATGATGGTTTGTAGTAGTGCAATTCATTGCACGTCCCATACCGTTCGCCACAGACGGCGATGAATCGCCTTACTACAAACCTTATGATCTTTTCGCAAACTTGTTTAGGCATTTCTGATTGCCTTACAGGAGGTGTGGCAAATGCCGTTTTGCCCGAAATGTCGAGCTGAATATGTGGAAGGAGTGAAAACGTGTCCTGACTGTCAGGTCGCTCTGGTGGAAAAACTGCCGCCGAAAGATGATAGGAGTGACGAGGATTACGTGGAGATGGTGGAACTCCGGGAAGTGCCGAATGAGGTCGCGGGGGTGATGATGAAAGGCGTCCTCGAAAGCGGCGGCATCACTGTAATCCTCCGGGCGGCGAAAATCCCGATGTACGATGGTATAGCCAGCACGTGGTCCACCTCTTACTGGGGTAAGCTCCTGGTCGCAAAAGACGAATTAGAGATGAGCCGCAAGATACTTGATGACTACCTGAGTTCTCTTGAAACGGAGAACACGGAGGAAAAAGAGCAATGAGTATCGCAGGGGCTTTTAAAAAGACCTTTCGCAAGTTTCCCGGAAAAACGTCAATAGAACTCGACGGACAAACCGCGACCTTCAGCGAGATTGACGCCGCCACTAACAAAATAGCCAATCGTCTCAGAGGACTGGGGGTGGAAAAGGGCGATAGAATAGCGCAATATGTGCCCAACAGTTTTGAGCTAATCTATACCACCGTTTCCAGTTTCAAGCTGGGCGCGATAGTCGTTCCCATGAACGTGGCGTTCAAAGAAAAGGAAATCGCGTATTTTCTCCGGGATTCGGAGGCAAAGGTCATTGTAACCGACGCGCAGAGGTTGCCTGTGCTGGAGGGCGTTCTAAAAGACCTGCCCGCGCTGGAACACATTGTGGTCACGGATTCATGCGGGCAGAACGGGGGATACATTTCCTTCTCCGACCTCCTCGACGGCGATGACAGCGAACTGGATGTTGATATAGCGGACGATGACGGGGCGTTCATATTCTATACGTCAGGGACAACGGGAAAGTCAAAGGGCGCGCTGCTAACACAGAAGAACGTCACGTCAAACCTGCAAGCTCTGCATGAGGCGTGGCGATGGACGGCGGACGACCTGTTCCTGTTGACTTTGCCCATGTTCCACATTCACGGTCTGGGAGTTGGACTGTGCGGGTCGCTGTATAACGGGTGTTCCACGATAATCAGAGGCAAATTTAACGCGGCGAACGTGCTAAATACCATCCATAACCAAAAAGTGACGCTTTTCATGGGCGTTCCCACCATGTATTTCAGACTGCTGGACGTTGAGAACTGCGAAAAATACGACGTTTCTTCCATGCGCCTGTTTGTATCCGGTTCCGCTCCGCTGTCAAAGGAATTGTTCGCGAAATTTCATAAAACCTTCGGTCACAGGATCCTGGAACGGGCGGGCATGAGCGAATCCATGATGAATTACTCCAACCCCTACGACGGCGAGCGACGCCCCGGTACGGTGGGCTTTCCGCTTCCGGGGGTGAAGGCGCGCATCGTTGATGAAAATTTCAACGACGTTCCGACAAACGTGGAAGGCGAGATCGTCATAAAAGGTCCCAACCTCCTGAAGGAATACTGGCGCAACGAGGAAGCGACGCGAAAGAGCTTTAAAAACGGCTGGTTTAAGACCGGCGATATATGCAAGAGAGATGCGGACGGATACATCAGCATCGTTGGCAGATCGAAGGACATCATCATCTCCGGCGGCGTAAATCTGTACCCCAGAGAGATAGAGGAAGTCATAGAGTCCATGCCCGCTGTGAAGGAGGCGGCAGTTGTGGGTGTTCCTGACGAGGAATTCGGCGAAGCCGTCAAAGCCTGCATAATTCTGGAGGCTGGCGAGACGCTCACAGCCGAGGAGGTCATTGCATATTGCAAAAAGAGGCTGGCGAGTTTCAAGAAACCAAAGCACGTGGAATTCCTCGATGAGCTTCCAAAAAATGCTATGGGCAAAATAGTGAAGGATAGACTGAAAAATTCATGAACGATGCGCGCCGTGTATATTTAAGATCAATTGGCGATGTCCATCTGATCGGGGATGTTCCCACTGCCGCGCCGCTCAAACTATTTGGACCGAAGGAACTGAGCCAACTGAACAAGGTTTTCAATCATCTCCGCAAGGGCGGCATTGCCGTTACGTCCGGCTCATGGGACAGAATTTTGGAGATACTTGATTATCTGGAGAGAAAGAAGCGCGAATTTACCACTACTAATCGCCCGCCAACGAAGGAAGAACGCCGCCGCCCTACCTATCGCAAGCAGTCAAACCGTTGGTATGAAAGGCATTACCAGAGTGTGCTATCCCGCGTGATGGTCATCGTTCAGGATGATCGCCTCCCATACGTCGAACCGGACATACACATTCCATATTTGCTTCAGCTTTTGGGCGAACTGCCTGATTCCAACGCTGGTCTTCCCGCTCTGGTTTCGGTGTCTGCGATTCAGAAAATCCAGTCTGATATGCGCAAGTCTCATTATGTTCCTGCGCTGGAAGCTGAAATAACAGCGCACAGCAATGTTTTGCAGCCGGTTTCACAGGATACGGTTGAGCTTTTTCAGGAAAGCTTGCGGAGAATAGAACAGGCTGTCAGTATGCCCGGAATAGAAATTCTGGACATGGGCTGCGGTTGTGGGGTGTTATCTCTGCTGGCGGCGAAAATTTTCTCTGGCAATGATGTCAGGATTACGGCTACCGATATATTGCCCGAAGCCATCGCCACCACGAATATCAACGCCCGGCGTCTTGCTAATGCTTCGATCCAGACGACCGCCGGCGGCGATCTTTTTGAGCCGCTAGGCGACCGACGTTTTGACCTCATCATATTCAACGCCCCCTGGGTAATATTACGCCCGCGAAGCCGCGCTGAAATAGCCATCTGCGACGCGGATCAAACCACCATCCGCAGATTTTTGAATGAGTGCATACAACACCTTGAGGAAAATGGACGAGTTATACTGGGCTACTCTGACCACTCCGGCGCGAGCGCGCTGGAAAATCTGGAAGGCATGATCGAGGAAGTCGGGCTTGAAATAAAGAACATCCTGAAACGGCGCATCCAAACCCGAAGCCAGAAGCGCAAATGGGAAACGATTTTGGCGTATGAGCTTGGTTGCTAAATGGTTTGATCGCTAAACCACCACCGGAACTCCTGGATCAATCTGGCAAGATATTTCTACAAATTAGAATTAAATATCATCTTAATACAGGAAAAGTATAAACTGTATCTATGCCATCTCTTATTTGAGGGAATCCATCTATTAGATTACTATCTAAAATTACGGCTAAATCAGTTCTATAAGAAATAACATAAATTGTCCTGACTGAAGAAATATCTGCTGGATGTACTTCTGAATATCCTACTTTTTCATGGGCAATTGTTTTACCATTTAAATCATCATCATATACCTGACCAAACTGTCCATGCTCACAAAAGATTTCCTCTAAAATACCAGAAAGTAACCGTTCTTCACCCAAACTGCTTAAACCATCAATAAAGATAAATCCTCCATATGACAAACCGTTACTATCTGAGTGTAAGACACAAGCTGTATTTCTATCAGGCCGTTTTAAAACCATAATTGTTTTATAGGGAAGATTATCTTTATCTGTTTCATAAAAATCAATTCTTTCTCCTCTTGTAATTGGCTCTGATACTTCATCGAAGTGCGGTAGCAAACTAACAAAATAATCAAAAGCTTCTTCGTAGAGTTCCATTTCCCTTTCCAGGAATTCTCCGCCAGTACCACTTATACCAGTTAATAAGCTTGTTTTTGCTATTAAATGCTCTATTCCCATTTCATAGCCTTTAAATCCAGCGAAGTGCATACCAAGTCCGCCTTGGTGGAGACCGCTTGTATTTATGATGTTCATGAATCTTTTGTATTGCTCATGAGTCATGTTTTCTGGCCTGCTCGCAATTAATATGTCAAGTCCGTTAAGATCATTGCCATTAAGCTCTTTTAAACTAACAGTTCTAAGATAAGAGTCCCCTATATCTAATACTCCGTTGTTGTTTGACCATGATGCCTGCACATTTAAATTACCTCCAATAATTGAAGAGATTGGAATTAACGCGCTGTAATTTCCGTTTGCATCTGTTTTGATTATTTTTCCACCTACTTCTACTATTCCTGAGTGAGGCTCTAAGGTTTCTAAGGTATATAGTTTTCCATCTATAATGAAATGGGAGTTTTTTAATACACCATTTATTACTTTGCTGGCAGAATTATCTCCATCACTTGCGCCTAGATTTATTGAAAAGGGAAGGTCATGAGTTACGTTTGGGCCTGAAGGAGCAATTATTATGCTGGCCTGGCCAGTTGGATTATTCCTTTGTAGACTAACAGGAACATAACCAGGATGACTGCTTGAAACTGTAAGGTTAATCTCACTATTAGCCTTTGAATCATCTCCAAAATTGAAGTTGATTTTGTATCCTAAGTGATCTTCATCCAATGAGAGATTGTCTCCGTTAATGACCTGAATGACGGGAGGGGTTATATCTCTTACAGCACCAAAGTTCCGTGCAGCGATTATAAGATCAAGGAGATCAATCTCGCCATCAGAATTGAAATCATATCTTGCGTCATAAAGCGGCTCTCCTTTTGATGTCCCAAAATGTCTGGCTAAAAGAACTATGTCAGCAATATCAATTATGCCGTCTTCGTTTACGTCTCCGGCAATATGGCTAGAAGGAGCTGCCAATAAATTGGTTTCCCCAGTATTTCCGAGGAACCTCTCTAGTTCCGGCGCTATCTGGTGGTAAACATCAGTTCGTCTAGCTTCTGCAAAGCCTTGCTTTATAGCATCTAGTATGGAGAACGAACGGACTTCCTGATTAGAGTGTCCTTCCGCTGTCTTATACTCCCGCTCAGGCATAACAGCACTGTCCCGATCGCTACATGACGAAACAGCCAGAAACAGACATAATAAGACTACTCCCATTAGAAGTAGCGGAACAGCGCCAGGCTTTCCGTTTTTCCTCAGCATAGCAGAGCTTTTCCTGTGTGAAATGGTCAGAAAAAGAATATCGGGAAACATGCGGATTTTAACATGCCACCGAGGAATCTGTCAATAATTTAATGTCTTCTATATTGACCATCTGAATATGTTGTGATATATTGACGAAGACACAGCAATATGATAATTCAAACGCCGGGAGGAGAAAACATGGCATATCAGTTATACTGGGGCGATATACACAATCACTGCGGGATCAGCTACGGGCACGGCAAACTTGAAGATGCCCTACAACGAGCGCGGGAACAGCTTGATTTCTGCTCGGTGACCGGACATGCCTTCTGGCACGACATGCCCACAGATCGCTCCAAATATGAGCGCATTATCAATTTTCACACAGAGGGTTTTCGGAAGCTTGCTCAGGGATGGGAGAACGTCGTCGAGGCATTTGAAAGGCATAACGACCCGGGCAGGTTCGTCACTTATACAAGCTACGAATGGCATTCCTGCAAATACGGCGATCACAGCATATACTATCCCGGCGCGGGCGGACCGCTTATAACCGCGCCGACGGTACAGGAATTGCGCGAGAAGGTGAAGCGGTGGGCGGGACTGGTGATCCCGCATCATATTGGATATTCCCGGGGATACCGGGGGATCAACTGGGGGCATTTTGACGAAGCCGCGTCGCCTTTTGTGGAAATCTATTCCATGCACGGTTGCTCTGAAAGCGACACCGCGCCCTATCCCATGTTGCATACGATGGGACCGCGTGACTATGGCAGTACAGCGGAGTTTGGATTCAAGCAGGGGCGCAGGTTCGGGCTGGTGGCGTCAACCGATCATCACTCAGCTTATCCCGGAAGCTGGGGCGACGGCAGGATGGCGGTTTACGCGACAGAACTGACGCGCGAATCCATCTGGAGCGCGTTCCTGAACCGCCGCACGTATGCCGTGACCGGCGATAAGATAAAGGCTAACTTCTCCGTCAACGGCGCGATGCCGGGAGAGATGATCAGCGGAATAGGCAAGCGGGAGATCGCGTTCAACGTCGAAACCTGTGATTTTTTGAGCAAGATCGAGGTGCTGAAAAACGAACGCGTGATTCGCTGTCTTACTGGTCAAATCCCCCCTAACCCCCCTTTGCTAAAGGGGGGAACTGGCAGCGATTCTTTGCCAAAGGGGGAAATGCGGGCAAAAGTTCGAGTCGAGTGGGGATGGGGCAGAAAAGAAAACGAAGTCCGATGGGACGGGGAATTGTCGCTTTCTGAAGGGCGAATTCTATCCGTAGAAACTTGCTTCAGCGGACTGCCGATTCTCGCGCCGCAGGATGGCGAAGTAAGGGAAAAATCACTGCCGCATAAGCTGATTTCCACAGACGAACGGGGATGCTCATGGTATTCTCATACCACAGGCAACGTCACGATGAAGCATCAGACCACTCAGGCGTTCATAGTCGAGGTGGAAATGCCGCTGAAAGCCAGTCTCCGGTTGAATATCAACGGGGAGCATTACGAACACGACCTCGAAACGCTGTTGGAGGGTTCGCGTTCGCATTTTATACGCGGTCTGCTGACGGAGGCGGTTCGCATACACAGGGCTGTTCCAGTCAACTGCTATACGTTCAGAGATGAATTCGCGGATGATACAGCAGAAAATGACGTTGATTACTATCGTCTCCGCGTCTCTCAGATGAATAACCAGTGGGCGTGGCTTACGCCTATTTGGGTAACGGGCTAAGAAATAAGATGATCGAGAAAGCATGGGAATGCTGTCGGAATTAAGTTAGCGTTGTTGGTGTATTAGCATGACAGTGCAATTGGAGTATTGACCATTGATCTTTCCTGTTCTGGGAAGGCGGTGTGGAAAATGAGTAGAGATACAAACCTGCTGGAACTCCTTTCTTTTCTGCGTAGTCGCGAAGATTCCGGCGAATCCTTTGAAATCCAAGATGTAACGGACTTTACAAGCTATAAAAAGAGTACAATAACAACATATTTTGGGAAGTACCTTGCCGGTTATCTCGTTTACCGCCAAACAGATGAAACGTATATTTCCCAAGGTATTCAGAGTCTAACCGATGAGGATTTTCTAGATCATATGAGCCAACGTAAAGTTGTATGTATATCTTCTCAGGAGCGGTTTAGACTAGGTCTGGTAAGGCGTAGCCTGCAAGCATTCATGCTTGCGCTCGAAATCTACAACCGACCAAGATTATCAAATCGCGTTGAAGGTTTTACAATCTTTGTGATTAATGCCTGGGAACTACTTCTGAAAGCAGAATTGTTCAAAAATTCTGGTCGTGCTGCTATTTTTTACCAGGCTCCTAATGATTCCCGCTCCCTATCGCTACGTGACGTGCTCAAAAAGCGTATGAAGGAGAATGATCCCGTCAGGCACAATATTGAGACGCTTGAAGAAATTCGTGATGATGCCATCCATCTCTTCATTCCTAGAATCTTACCTGAGTTCTCAAGACTGTTTCAAGCTACAGTGCTCAACTACTGCGCAAGATATAGAAAAGAGAATAAAAGGCATCCATTGGCGGGACAGAACACCGGATTACTCAGTTTGGTAGTTGACGAACCTTCTCCAGAGATCATGCAACTCAAACATGAGTATGGAACAGAAACGGCAGAACGCATCAAGCAATTTCTTGACAAGTTCAGGACGCTTGAGTCCGAATTCGAAAGCAGCGAATTTGCGGTATCAGTTGAATACAAACTTGTACTTACAAAGAAGGAAATAGAGAGCGATGTGGTATTGTCTTCGGGAGATGCTGGCAAAGACACCGCTATAATAGTCGAAAAGCCCAAGGATGTCAAAACGCAA